>Ga0208669_1000354_pt1 | contig 18702 bp, 20 predicted proteins | sample 21_taG_FD_184095 | JGI IMG/M metagenome (GOLD analysis project Ga0208669, IMG submission 184095) | Marine viral communities from the Subarctic Pacific Ocean - 21_ETSP_OMZ_AT15319 metaG (SPAdes) (version 2) | ecosystem: Environmental > Aquatic > Marine > Oceanic | place: Pacific Ocean | collected...
AATGATTGCAGGATCACCTGTTAATAACAAATAATCTTCTGTTGTAAATTTTTTTAAACCTTGTCTTAACTTATAAATAAGTGGACCAGGAGAAAAAATCATTTGAGAAAATTCTGGTAATAAAAATTTAAACTCACCATACTTAGACGCACCCATAATATTTATTTTAGGATTGCCTGATTGAGTTCCAGGAATTTCTTGTATTACATAAACTATTCTTTCTGACATTGACAAAAGATATAACATCTATTATATATAAGTCAATAGAAAGAAGAAAATAAAATGAATTATAAATTTAAAACTAAACCATATGCACATCAATTAACTGCATTGGAAAAATCTTGGAACAAAGAAAACTTTGCTTATTTTATGGAGATGGGTACAGGTAAAACAAAAGTACTAATAGATAATGTTGCTATGTTGTATGACAAAGGTAAGATTGATGGTGCTTTAATTATTGCACCTAAAGGTGTTGTTAAAACTTGGTATGAACAAGAATTACCTACACATTTACCAGACCATATAGAGAATGTGTCTATATTGTGGCAGTCAAATATTACAAAAACACAACAAGAAAAACTAGAATCTTTGTTTGAAATAGAAACAGCACTTCATATTTTAGTTATGAATGTTGAAGCTTTGTCTACTGAAAAAGGTGTAAAATTTGCAAGTAAATTTATTAACTCACACAAAACTTTAATGGCCATTGATGAGTCTACTACAATTAAAACTCCTACAGCTAGACGTACTAAAAATATTATAGGTCTTGGTAAAGAATCTAAGTATAAAAGAATTATGACTGGTTCTCCCATTACAAAGAATCCATTAGATTTGTATACGCAGTGTGAGTTCCTTGATCCGTGGTTATTGGACTTTGCTTCGTACTACGCATTTAGAAATAGATATGCAGAAATGAAGACCATGCATCTTAGAGGACGATCTATACAAGTTGTTGCTGGTTTTCAAAACTTAGGAGAGTTATCAGATAAAGTAAAAGATTTTTCATACAGAGTATTAAAAGAAGATTGCTTAGACCTACCACCAAAAAATTTTGTTAAACGTCATATTTCATTAACATCAGATCAAAAAAAAGTTTATGAACAAATGAAAAAACATGCAATCGCTATGTTAAATAAAAAAGTTACTACAACAGTAACAGTGTTGACACAGTTAATGAGACTTCATCAAATTACATGTGGTTATGTAACAGCAGATGACGGGACCATACAAGAAGTTGAAAGCAATAGACTCAATGAATTAATGTCTGTGCTTGAAGAAACTGAAGGTAAAGTTATTATATGGGCTAACTATCAATTCAGTGTAAGCGATATTATAAAAAAGATAACTAAAGTATATGGTCCAGATTCTTATGTTCACTACTATGGATTGACACCTCAAGAAGATAGACAAGACTTTATTCGTAAATTTCAAAATGATCCTAAGTGTAGGTTTATTATAGGTACACCTCAAACAGGTGGTTATGGTATTACACTTACTCAAGCTAATACTGTTATCTATTATTCTAATGGATATGATCTTGAAAAACGTTTACAATCAGAAGATAGAGCACATCGTATTGGTCAAAAGAAAAACGTAACTTATATAGATATTATTGCAGAAGATACTATTGATGAAAAAATTGTAGAAGCTTTACGAAGTAAAATTGATATTGCTAGTCAAGTTATGGGTGAAGAATTAAAAGAGTGGATTTAAACCAGATCTTTTGCTTTTCCAATTACAGGTTTATATTTTGTTTTACCCTCTGATTTAAATGCGTGTAGAAATTGTTTTCTAGGTTGGTCAGTAGTAAAGCTACAGTGAATCCAGCCCGAGTTGGGTTCGCCAGGAGTGTAGAACTCGAGGATCAATTGATCAAAATTTAGGTTCATGTAAATCCAGTCAGCTAGTTCAGCGTTGTCGGTTCCCATTACTTCAAAATCCGCCGCCTCAGCTTTTGCATGTTGGCTGTTAATCGAGCTACCTATCTTTAGGCACAGCTGCTCGCTACGAAACCCTGACGTCACCTTGACCCTGCCGAAGTGGTCACGTACCGGCTGTAAAATATTTTCACAAAGTGCTTTTAGTTTTTCTATCTGACCTGAGTTAGGATTGTTATTGATATCCAAGCGGACAGCTGTATCTGATTTAATTAATTCTTGAAGTGTAAAATTACGTGATAAGTTCATAAATTATTTTGTGATGTCTGTAAGTAAAACTAATAGTACGGCTCCCATACCACCTACTATCCAATACTCTAATCTTTTAATACGTTCTTGCATTTCTTTTATCTGCTCAAACGTTTGCTTCTGCATTATTCTGCAGAGTTTTTCATGAGATTCTATTTTTTGTAATGCCGATTTTTTAGCCATTATGTTCTTCTCAACCTCTCTCGAATTATTTGTTCTTCAGGAGATAATAATGCCATCTCGTTTGATGTCAAGTTTGTATTTGGATTCACTACTTGTGCTTGATTAGTTATATTTGGTTGAACATTCGTAGGTAAAGGTGTAACTGGTAAGTTAGGTGTTTGCACTGTTTCTAAAGAAAAATCATCTAAGTCAATATCAAAAGTATCTGCAAGATTTAAAAATCTCATTTGTGATCTCATAGCTCTTAGATAAGGAAGTGCTTCTCTGTACACATCAAATGTTCCTAAGTTCTTTGCAATTTCTCTAAACCTTTCTCTAATATCATCTGATGGAAAATAAGGTTCATACTTTCCTTTTCTTAAATTATTAAAAGTTCTTGTTGTAAGTTGTCTATCTTGAAATGTTTGTCTTAAAGAATTAGGATTAACTCCTAAAATTTGTGCAGCATCAATGTTCTTAAACATTTCTTTTTGTACATTAAATCTTGCTTTGTTAGATTCATAGAATCTTGTAACAATGTCATTAGGATTAATCGGTCCACCTCTTAATAATCCAAAGAAACCACCTGTAAATTCTCTTCTAGCATTTCTTATACCTGTTTGGTATTGAGATATTTTAAATCCCATAGCTTTTAATGGATCAACTTTAGTAGGTCTAAATCCTGCTAATCCAGCTATCTGATCATTTAATCCTAAAACTTCTCCAAATTTATCTGGTCTTCCTAAAGCTGCTTGTCCTATTCTTATGTAAGGTTTGTATTGTGGTAATAGTGCTTCCATTAAATGTCTAAATCTAATTTGTGCTACATCTCCTGCAGGAGTTTGATCTGTGTATAATACTTTACCCTCTCTTGTTCTTCCACGTCTAAGAGTTAAATCTAATGCAGCTTCTGTCCAAATAGATTCATCTAAAAAAGGTGCTGCTAATTCTTTACTTGCTTCTTCTATACCAGCTGTAAATCCTCTTAAAATTGTATCACCATCTTTTGATGCTGATGTCATTTCGTTAAGTAAAGTTCTAAAAGGTTTTGCAACCACATCGTATGCATTACTGTGACTAAAATCTACATATTTTAATTCACCTGTCTTTTCATCTCTCATTGGTATTAGTGTAGAGTTTCTAGACCACTCAGGAACGAATTGACGTAGTGCATCTAACTCATCTTTTGATACATTGTATAGTGCTTTAGATCCTTCTACTAACATTGCAGGCACTGCACCTAATGTAAAGGCCATACCCGATATTCTAGTTGCTCCTATTCTATAGAATGGATTATCATTCTTAACCATTGTTCCTGTAGCTTTATCAAGGACCCATGGTGCTATGTTAGTTCCTATTGTTTCTTTAGAATGTCTCATTTCTTTCAACGCTTGACTACCAATATTTGTAGTTGTTCTTAACATCTCAGATGGAAAAGACATGAAGTTACCAATAGGTAATGCTCTTGCTGTTCTAACATAATCTCCAACATAGTTATAGTTTGGAACTGTGTTTTTAACAATGTCAGCTGTTTCTGTTTTAAGTTTAGCTAAAAACTCTGCGTTATTTGGATCAACCTTAACACCTCTTCTTATACCATCTTTTATTAAAGCATCTTGTCTTCTATTTAATTCTACAAAGTAGTTTGTAATTTTCCAAAAGTCATCCTCTGCAACGTACTTTCCTTGTAAATATGCAGGAGCTTTTTTAACTACATTAATTGTAGAACCAAGAAAAGGAACTTTACTTAATTTTTTAAACATAGGATTAACAACTGCATCAATGTCCATAATTTTATCACCGTAACCTACATCTCTCATTAGATTTTTTAGATCTCCTATTTGCACCTGTGAGTTTACAACTCCTAACTCTAATAATTCTCTGTAAGCTTTTTCAAAATTTTCGTCTGCAAATCTTGTGTTTTTTAAATTACCTACACCTGATATCTGCCAACCTTTTCTGAAAGATTCTCCTAATAATTTTGGATTCATAAATCCTTCAAACAAAATACCATTGGCACCAGCAAAAGCACCTGCACTAATTATGTTACGTAAGTGAGTTGGTATAGATAAAACTGTTTTTGCTAACTGTGCTGTAGCTTTTGGAAACAATAATAAATTTCTATATAAAAAACTTGTACCTTTTTCTGCTACACTTGCTCCTTCTCTTCCTTTTACAAATTGTGTTAGATAACCTTCTGTTATTCCATTCATACGTTTTAAAGCTTCTGCTGTATCAGCTGTAGTAAACATTCCACCTAAAGGATTACTTATTTTACCTGATTTAAATTCTGCCATTCCCGCTAATGCATTGTCAACTTTTACAATTTTTGCTTGACTATTGGTTGCAGCCTTTGCAGCTTCTATTGAATCCCAAAAACTACCTCTAGATCCTTGTAATTGTGCTGCAGCGTTAGTGTCAAACATTTCTTTAAACATCGCACTTGATCTAGCAAGACCCGATAGTTCTGTAATAGCATTAAATGTAGAATATCTTGGATCTTTCATTTCACCCAATAGTTTTCTAATGACTTGTGGTGGTGCACCTGTTCTTTCTATAATTTCATCTATAAATTTACCTCCAGGTAAATCTGTTAAAGTTTTAGATACATAGTTTGGATCTGCTAAACCTCTGCCCGTCTTCTTAGCTTTAATACCATCTTCAATTATTCTCTCTACAATATTTTTAGCTTCTTCGTAATAAGTATCACTATCTAATTTAAATGCTTTGTCTTTATTAGTACCTGCAATTTGTTGTCTAAAAAAATCTATAGCTTCAGTCATAGTATCATCAGTAGGTCTGTATCTACCAAATATACCTAACACAGGTGTTGTTTCAAAAATCTTGTATGTATTTTCTGTTAAACCTTTTATTCTTTCTTGTAAAATATTTTTTAATTCTTTTGAGTTATAGTTGTTTGTAGTTTTAATTAAATTACTTACAGTGTTTCTTGTTTCATCAACCGTTGCTGTAATTGAATCAATTACTTCTTTATCTATACCTTTGTCTTTTAAAGTTTTAGCAAACGTATCTAATTTTTTAGGATCTGTTAATTTAGTTAAATCTCCATCAAATATTAATTCATTTATTTCTTTAAGAAATATATCTTTTTCTTTTTTAGTTAATGATCTATCTAATGCTGTTTGCATTTGTGGAAATGCTTTACTTATATTAGTGTCTAATTTTCTAACAAGTTCTGTTGCTCTATTTACATCAGCGGATCTAAAACCTTCCATTACTTTTTGTGAACCAAAAACTTCTTTGGTTAGTGCTCCTTCAGGAGTAAAGCCTTGTGCAAACTTACCTAAAAATCTTTCTAATTTGTAGTTACTAAATGCAAGGTCCTGGCCCCGTGTTGCAAGAGCCTTGGCGCCTTTACCAATACCTGCTGCAAAAGGTGTAACTAATAAAGACTCACTACCAAATTTTAATCTGTTCATTAATTTTCTAGTAGCATCTTCTCTTCCACCTTCTAATGCATAAGAATCTAGTTGAGTAGGTCCTCTATCAAACATATCACCAAATGACCCTATCTCTTCAACATCTGCTACAAATGCTTCACCTGCAGCTCCACCTACAGCACCTACACCAAATCTAGCATAGCCTGTTTGTTTATTTAATTTGTCTGCTATTTGTTTTTGTCTAGTTATATTTTTAGAACCGGCGCTAACTAGTAGTCCTGCTTTTTTTGCATCAAAATATTTTTTAGCTAACTTACTTCCTAGTTTAAAACCTGCTGTACCTGGTACACCTATTTGAACTAAAGCTTGTGTTAGTTTACCTATACCAGTTTGTTCTGCATATTCTTCTAATGGATTTAATTTATCAAAAAACATTTCTACACCAGCTGCAGTATTGGTATCAAAACCTAAATCTATTAATTCAGCACCTAATGAGAAAGCACCTTCAACAACTTTAATACCACCTGATGCTATACCTGCAAGTCCAGAAGTATACCATGATACCTCATTATTTTCTTCCGCTGGAAATAATGGTTCTAATGCCATTTATAGACCTATGGTTGATCCGGTGTTAAACCAAAATCTGGTAAGGCTCTGTCTATTTGTTCTGGTGGTGTAGCTGCTATTTCTGGAAATTTAATTTCAGCAATTGTTTTAAATTCATCAAATGAAACTACTCCGTTTTGAATAACTAAATATTTATAGTTATTTTCATACGGATCGTAGAATACTTTATTATTAAATCTGTTTTTTTGTTTTAATATAAATTTTTCTTGTTCAGGATCTCTAACATCAATCTCTAATACTCCACCATATTTTACACCACTTACTGCGTTTCTTAAAGTATCGGCCATTGTAGTTTCAAATTCAGCCGCTCTTTCAGCTGCTTGTGGTGTTAGTCCATCTGCTATATATTTTTCTAACATAGTATTGTAAAGAGCATCTTGTTTATTATCTCTCATATTAGCAATTTTTAATTGAGTTTCTCTATTTAATCTGCCTTCTTCTGCTTTAAACTCTTGACCCGCTTCTCTTTCACCTCTTAAAAAATCTCTCTCACCCATCTTTTCACCCATTCTAAATTGAGCTGCTTGATAATCTTTAAAAGGTTCTCTAGAAGATACTGCCAATGTTTGAAGTAAGTTTCCTTGTGGTGGTCTTGATAATAAATCTAGTCCAATACCAGTTAGAAGACCTGGACCTGTTCCAGGAGCAAAGTTACCCATAGCATAAGGATTAGTTCCTTGATTATATTGTTTTCTAGGTTGATCTAGTCCTGATGTAATACCAGTTCCTGCTGATCCGCCTATTCTAAACATTGGTCTTTTTAAAGTTCTACTCATTAATTATCACCAACGTTAAAATTAAAATTACCTTTACCACTTAATCCACCATAGATACCTGCAAGTGTTGTACCAACACCTAATGCAGTTTGTAATGGTGTAGGATTAGGTATGTTTGTTGTCTGTGTTTGACCAGGATAACCACCCATGATTCCTGTTACTTGACCAGCAAATCTATCTAATTGTTCTTGTGGTAAGAATGCTGCTTGTCTTGCTGCTTCTCTTTGTGCGTCAAGTCCTGCTTGTGTTTGCGCTTGGTTCAGTGCGCCCAACTGACCTAAACGTGAAATATCTGTTCCTTGAAACTGTTGTTGTGCTTGTCCAAGTTGTGCTTGTTGACCAGCTAATCCAGATTGAAATGCACCTAAACCTTGAGTTGCTCCAGCAATACCTTGCTGTGCTGTTCCTAAGTTAAATCTGTTTTGGATGTCTTGCTGTCTTGCAGCTTGAGCTTGTCCAAAACCTTGCTGTAAGAGACCGGCCTGTAATAAAGCTCGTTCTCTCGCTGCCCCTGTGCCAAACTCAGCGAGTTGCACTCCCGCTCGACCACTGCCGAGCGCACCCAAAGCGGTTTGTTGATCTCTGATCTGTTGTTCTTGTATTTGTTTATTACGATCAAATTCTGCTAATGAAGCATCTATTACTTGTGATTGATACGGAGACATATACTGTTGCATTTCAGAACTTGTTGCTGGACCTGTTGGTACTCCACTAAAAGTTGATGCAGCAGTTCCTAATTGTCCAAGGGACATAGTTCCTAATCCAGAAGCGACTTGTGCTTGTGATTTTGCTTGATCTAAAAATGGTTGAAATGATCCTACACCTGATGTTGCTAAATTTTGTGCTTGTTGTTGTAATGCATCTTGACCTGCTACTTGTGGTGCAAGTCCTGATAAATTTTGTTGTCTTGTTGTAAATCCTTGAGCAGCTTGTTGTCTTGCTGCAAAGTCTGCAGCAGATTCACCTGCTTGTTGTGAGATACCAGCGAGTCCTGTTGATACTACAGGTACACCTGATTGTGCAGTTACTTGTTTTGCTAAATCTTGACCTAAGTCTTGAACAAATTGTGCCGGTAAATTTTGTACAGTTTGAATAGCCATTATATTACTTCCTCTAATCTTTGTGATGTTTGAAACATTTCTCTAGCGCCTTCTAATCCTTGCGATTCTTCTGATACTTCACCTCCGGATTCGAGGTTTTTCATCATGTTATACATGACTTCTGCGCCTTTGTCTACATCGCCTTCTCCGGCATTTCTTACAGCTTCTGCTGTAAAGACAAATTCATTCTTTGATAATCTTGCAGGTACATCGTCTGCTTTTTCCATACGTCCTATTGGAACGAATCCACCTTCAGCTCTTAAATCCATTTCTTGTCCATCCATATCTAATAGTGGCATAGTCTTTTTAGCAACCGGCTCATCCATAGATCCACCTTCTGCTCTAAATCTTCTTGCAAGATATTTATCAGGATTAGCTCTTATCTCTGCTATATCTATTCCTGTTTCATCTGCTATTGTTTGTGCTTGTTCTTCTTGTTCAGGTGTTAATAAACCTGCTAATACTGATGCTCCTGTTATTGCACCTGTTATACCGCCTGGAATGTTACCTACAACATTAGAAAACATTTGTGAAAAAGGACTAGCTACAGCTCTTTCATAAATTCTTGGATTTGTTAACCCAGGTACCATACTACGTATAGTTTGTGTTGATGGTTTAAAAAAATTTGTAATACCAGATCTTAAAAAACTATCTGCTGGTAAAAAACCTTTCATACCAAAAGCTCCTCCAGGTAATCCAAAAGCACCTACTCCTAATAAAGCAGCTTTACCTACCGGTGACTTAGCAACTTTTTTAACTGATTTTGTAATTTTCTTAACAAGTTTACCTAGACCATACATCTGTCTTGCAGATTCAAAATCAAACTCACCACCTACAACGTTACCGCCATCCGCATAACCTGCTGCTGGTACGCCACTTGCTTTTTGTAATGGTGATTGCATACCGCCTCCTAGTCCTCCTGATGCTGGTAATTGCATAGGCTGTCCAAAATTATTAGAAGGAGTAAACATATTAGAAAAAGCTTCAAAACTCATTTCTCCAGGTAATAATACTTGACCCATAAACCCTCCCGCTCTTGATTTTTGAGCTTCTTTTTGTGCATTAGCAAAAGCGTCTTGTACATTAAAAGGTCCACGTTGATCGTATGCACTTAAGTTACTTACCTGAGGTCCTGGACTTATACCTGCAGACGTAGCAACGTCAGCAGATAAACCAGCAGGTTGCATAGCACCACCTCCACCCAAACTAGATTCAGCTGATTCTAATCTTTGATTTATATCTTGTAACATTTGTTCTGCAGAAGATACACCACCACCTAATTGATTTAATCTAGGCATGATTCCACCTTCTTGTGCACCTATTCGACCACCTTGTTGAGCCATAACTCTTGATACATTTTGTTTTTTAGACATTTCGTCCATAAATATTTCTATGTAAATTATTTCCTCTTCACTTAAATCTTTTAAAGGTTTACCAAATTCTTCCATAGCAATAGTTTCCATCACCATATTTTTCTCATCCATTGGATCAGGTGCTGAAGCCATCTGTATAATACCTTCACCATCTTTAAAACCTGCTCTACCGCCCATATTATAATTTAAAGTATTATCATCTTCATCAGTGAGTGTTGGGACGTCTTGGTTTCTTTTTCTTAATTGATTAAGTAAAAATATACCACCCAGAGTTACAGGATTAGGAATCATTGCTTTAAAACCTCCACCCTCTATTAAACCTTTATATCTATTTAAATCACTTGCAGTGCCTACTACATTAGCAACTTTATCTAAATTATTATTATTAAAATTTCCAGACATATTTATAGATCTTTGTGCATCAAATGCAGGAGCTGTCATAGCACCTTCAGTAGCTTTACCATACGCTTTTTCAACGTACCCTGCGTCTCTATATAATTGTCTTGCTTGTTGTGCTCTAGTTATTGCCATCGTACTATTCTATTTTGTTTCTCCAAATAAATCAAGGCTTGGCATGATGACATTTACGTCTTGAGCCATATCCTCATTCTTATAACCTTTAGCTTCCCAGTCTTTTCTTTCTTTAAAAAGCTCCCCAGTTTCCTTGTGTCTATACGTCGTTTCTACCTTTGCTGGTTTTAATACTTGCATTATATTGTTACCTCCTTCTTAATGTTTAGATAGCTAATAGCTACATCAAATGAATCTGTAGTGCTTGAAAGCACTGTAAAAGTATCTCCACCTTCAATTACTAAAGGTTGAGTTAATAATTCTGTTGTAACATTAGCAGTTAAAGCTGCTGATTTTATGGCTGTGATGCTATTATTTGTAACGGTAACAGTAGGTGTACCTGCTGATGTAACTAATATAGATTTGATAACATAGGTTTCACTAACTAAAGGATTACCAGATCCTAAAGGACTTAATGCGCTTCCTGTTGTGCTGTTATCTATACCTGCAAATTTAAATTGATTAGCCATTAGTTTATAAAGAAGTTAAATGCTTCTATCTCCTCTTTTAAATCTTCTTGATATGTTGAATTTAATTTTTCTACAATCGCATCAAGATCTCTTACTTGAGCTTCCGCAGTCTGTACATCATATTCATTTGATGGTCTAGTTATTACCTGTACAATTTTTGCCATTATCTTCTCCCGTCTGGTTGTAAATCTAATCTAAAAGTACCTAGTTTCCAACTCTGACTAACTGTTGTATTTTCTATTTTCATAGCTACAGCTCTTGCTCTTGCACGTGTATCCACTTTTGTAGTTGATGAGGTAACATCAAATGGACCTAATGGTGAACCTGATTGTGTACTATTAGGATAATTTTTTAATTGTAATGTAATTCTAGTTGCTCCTGTTTGACTTATAAAATCTGGTACAAATCTTCTTATTTTCATTAAGAACTCACCATCTCCTCTAAATGTTGCAACACCTGTTTGTGTTCCTTGAGCCGATCTTTGTTGTGTAATATCATAATCTCCAGATGAAATGTTTGCAGTAACTGCTGTTATGGTTCCGTTTTTATTTTGATCAGTACCTATTTCGTGTTCATAGTAAGTTGTTATACCTTCTGTATTTCCAACAACATCAAATGATGTATCTGTATCTGCATCATATTCAGTTGCGTGTGGAGTTCCAAATACAGCTGAATCTTTCCACATAGTTCTAGATAAAGAACCATTTGTCCATACAGGTCTTTGTGGTGATGAATCAAAATAATTATATGCAACCATTCTATTTACCACAGAAGATGTTGACGTTGGATAAAACCATATTACTTCTCCAAACAAATTATTTAATCCTGCAGAAATCATTTGGTTTCCAGATGTTAAATTTATATCATCGTAAACATAATCTTCTACTAAACACGGTAGTGATTCTAACTTACCAGCAAATCTAAAGAAACCATTCTCTGACATCCAGTACGCAGCACCATCAACCTCAACACAAGCGTTCTGTCCAACAAGTCCACAGTTAGTTCCAACTTGTGCAAAAGCAAATGTAAATGGCTGACCTACAAAACGTTGAGTAAATAACGCTGTGTCAGTCCAAACATAAAGTGCATCTCTACCACGGATAGCTCCTATGATCCGTGATCCGTCGGCCAGTCTTTGTGTACCAGCCGTATTGGTTGCTGTAGGTATATAAGTATTAATATCTTCTTGATCCGAGAATCTAATAAACATATCATCTTGTGTAGATGTATCACCTATCGTTGTTTCTGTGCCATAAAATACTAAGTGTCTATCAGGAGTAGATACAACCATGTGACGTGACGCTGTTGGTGCACCTGATATAATTGAAGCTCTTGTTGTCGTTGCATTTGATAGTGAAGAGTCCCATTCGAAACACGCACTGTTGTGTATTAAACAAATAGCTTTGTCTCCAAAATTATCTATAGACCACATACCAGGTTCAATAACTAAGTCTCCTGATGCTGCTTCGCCCCATGCAACATAGTCAGTTGAGTTTGTAACTGTTGCACCATCACTATGAGAAGCTGCTGTTGTTCCTGCTACACCTCTTGTACATCCTGTTAAAGTATTGGTACTAACACCTGTGTATGAAATTTCTTCAGACCCTATTATAATAAAATTAGTTCCTGAGCTTGGTAATTGTGAAGCGTCAGCTACTGTAATACTAGTAACTGCAGCATTGATCGCTCCGTTTAAAGTTGTTGTTACTGCTCCTGCAGCCTCACCACCCCAAGATCCTAGTCCATAACCAAAACCTTTTGCCTGTACTGCTGGTCCAACGTGATAGTAATGTTGAACTCTTATACCACCAGATGTTGTTGCACCACTTCCTGTTTCATTAGAAGGCATTGTAATAGTTAAAGTTGTAGTTGATGGTACAGATGTTACCATAAATTTTTTATCATCAAAGTCAGATGCGCTAAAGTTTGAATTAGTTATAGTTGTAAAATTGTCTAAAAGAATAATATCATCTTCTTGAATATTGTGTGCACCAGAAAAAGTTATAGTAACAGTCGGTGATCCGTTGGTTGTGCTAAATGCACTTGTAAGTGTAGTTGTTGATTTAATAGGGTGTATATCGTAAAATACACCACCTGAATAAGCATATAAAATAGAGTTAGTTCCTATAATAGCGTACTTTCTACCTAGACTATTTACAAAATGATGAAGACCTCTTGCGGCTCCTGTTAAATCATCTGTACCTAATTGTTTCCAACCACCTATTTTTTCAGGTGTTCCGTACCTAAACCTAACATTATCACAATCTATCCACTGACCTTCAGCCGTAGTTTCTGAAATTTGTTTATTTATACCTGGTTGGAAGCCTATCTTTTGTAGCATAATAAATCCTTGTATATATAATTGACCTTATATATTAAATATATAAAGAATAAAAGCAGCAATATATGGGTATTTAAGTATTGTCTTTTGGTTTCTCAATGTCGACACTATTACCATATGTCGCTTTTTGACTTATAGGCTCTGGAAAATTATTTTGAAATTTTATAACAATTTCTACTAAATTATCTCCAAATTTTTTAAGCCCCTCTGCTGATAAATGTATTTTTTTATGTTTTTCTATAATTTTTATTTCTTCTTCAGAAAATACAATGTTACCAGAACCATCTTTTTCTTGATTAAAAATCATTTTTTTATTCCAAAATATATTCTTTTATCTTTATGATATTCTTTGTTTATACCATGTTTATCAACATAATGCAAAAAAACTTGGTTTTGAAAATCCCCTTGAAACTCATCTCTCCAGTGTTTTACTTCACAACCTAAATAAATAGCAGCATCTCCTGATTCTAAATCAATAGCTTTGCCATCCATAAATATAGGCCAAGGTGTTCCGTCTCCACCAATGTTGACTGTAACACTTATTTCACAAGAAGGTCTATCTGTGTGTTTTTCTAATACAGCAAATTTTGTATATGTTCTCCAAAATGCATATGTTTCTAATAATTCTTTTCCTGTTTCTTTTTCCATCAAATCTTTTTTACTTAGCATTAAAGATTCCATTGCCATATCTCCATAAAAATAACTATCTCCATTATTATTTTGATCAACATCAAAAGAATCATCATTTAATCTATGTTTAATTTCACAGTAGTTAGAAAGTAATTTAATCTCTTCAGGACTTAAAAAATTTTTTATAACTTTATATTTAAAATCTTTTCCTATGATACTCATAATTATACTATATCCACATTAAACGAAATAATCATCTTGTAATCTTTATTTTTATTTTCTACAGATTCATGTTTTAAAAAAGCAGGAAAGGTTAGTATATCTCCTTCTTTTATATCAATTGAAATAATTTCTTTATCTAAATTATATATTTTTGTATTTAAATATTTTTCTGGTATTTTTAAATAAAACACATTTGTAAAATGTACGTTACCATGCCGATGTAAACAGTGAGAATCTCCTTGATTATATTTTTGAAACCAAAAATTATTTGGTTCAACTTTTTCTGCATTAAAAACGTCGCATAAATTTCTTGCGTATTCTTCATATATATATTTAGTAAAATATTCTAAATATTCTCGTTTCATTGTTGCGGGTATATGCCAATCAGTATGAGAAATTTTACTTTTTTCTGTTTTTAAAGAAGTTTCTGGTATTTGATGTATTAAATTAATTAAATTTTTTTGATGAACTTCAAAGTTATTGACCTTAAAAATATTTATATAGTTATTATTTTTTTCTATAGTGCCCATGATACTACTGAAAACCTTTCACCGTTTTTTACTGGAGTGACTGTGTGTGGATACAAAAAATTACTTGGCCAAACTATTAAAGTGTTTTTTTTCTTAGGTATTATTTTTTCTTCTTCACTAATTGGATATCTAAATTTTAAATCACCACCTTCGTAATCATCATTTACAAAAAAAATACAACTAAAAGTTCTAGGAGTTGTGGTTCCATGATCAATATGAAAAACATAATGACCTTCTTCTGTATATTTTAAAACCTGTATATCTAAAACTTTAAAATGATTTCTACGACTAGAATGATTGCAAAGATCTAAATATTCATTAATTGCATTTTTAAAAATATGTTTAAAAAAATTACACCAATGAACTTCTGTCAAACTTTTATTTCCTATATTATTTAAACACCATAGATTTGTGTTTCTTGTTTTTTCTTCTACTGCATTTGCACCTTCAGAGTTAGCTACTATGGTAGCTTTCTTCCAAGATTTATAATCTTTACATACTTTTAAAAAATTATTTAAAATTTTTTCAGGTAAAGCATTTTCAAAAATTCTTATATAGTTATGTAAATCTTTTTCTATTTCCATGATTTTTTAAACCAAGATATTTTTTTATAATTATTGATAACGTATTTATGAAAATTAAAAATATCTTTTTTATTTTCTTTTTTTTCTTTAATACTCATTTTCCAAGAATCTCTTTTAAAAGGTATTACTTGAACATAAGGGGTACCCCTTTTTATAGTTGTTTTTAATGAGTCATATTTATCACCGTTAAAAAGTATCGGAAAATTAATTTCTAAATTATATGTATCTGTATCAACTATTCCAGGTATAATAGAAAACCTATCATCTGGATTATTCATAGGGGGTAAAAAAAGTGATGAATATCCTGGAGGTGTTTTAATTATAAAAGGATTCATTATTTTATGAAAATTTAAATTTTTATTTTTTTCTAAATAAGGACACCCTTTAAGTTGTTTAGGATGATGAAATTCTTGACGACCATTATAATTTAAATTAATAGAATCATCTATATTTACTGCACTGCTTTGCATTCCAGTTTTTTTTTCTCCATCAATTTCAACATTATGTTCAACATAATAATCAACAGGCATTTTTAAAATATAACCAGTGGTTAATGTATCCAAAAAAGGCATACAACCTTTAACAGTTTTTTCTTCAATACTATGAGTTAATTTTTTATACCAATCAGGAATATTTAATTTTGCAGGTTCTGGACAAATATCTTTGTCTTCAATAATAAGTTTATTGCTAATGAACTTAATTTCTTTCTGAAACATGAAAGAATATTACTTTATTTTAAGGAATTTGTAAAGGGTGTATGTATGTTATAGAGTTTTCTTCACAATATTCTTCCCATGTTTTATTTAATGGAAAACTAATTGTTGAAACATCAAAAATATCTAAAGTATTATAATATGTTTGAGCTACTGAATAGATAGCTTTTGAACTATTAGAAGATATGTCTAAAAATTGTTTTAAAGAATATTTAATTGAATCAATTTCTAATGTTAATGCATTTGAATCTTCAAAAGTTGTTGATGCTACATCATTAATTGTTACATTATCACCATCAATTGTAACAGTTGCTCTTGATTTTTTTAATTTTAAAAAATCAGAATCACTTATATCTATAGAAGAATAAATTTCAGATGAAAGATTTTGTTCATTTTTATCCGTATCGTCTTTTGCAATTTTAGATAAAATATTTCCTTGTCTAATAATATATGCCATAATTAAAATTACCCGTTATCGTAAACAGTTATATGTCCCCCACTACCAGCACTACCACTAGTACCCGGAGTAGGTGATCCAGGACCTCCAGCTCCACCAGCTCCAATGCCTGGGTTTCCATGTAAAAAAGTGTTATTGGATAAAACTGTTCCACCGGGAGCTGATCCCCCACTACCAGCATTACCTGGAGCAGCATTACCACCTCCACCACCATTAGTAGTAAATAAGTTTGTTACAGTTGTAGCATTTCCAGAATTACCTGAACCTCCAGGTCCAGAACCATTACCACCACTACCGATTGAATAAGCATATGTTGTACTAGCATCAACGCTACCACTAAAAAATCCTTTACCTCCAGCACCACCGGCACCGCCCCCAGGTCTAGTATCTCCTCCAGAGATTCCGCCGCCTCCGCCTCCGCCGCCACCAAAACTATACGCTAGGTATTTACTAGCGTTACCAGGTGTTGCAAAGTTTCCAGATGAAGGGCCATTAGCAGTAAGTCTTAGTGTCATGTTTGCTGCTCCAGCACCAGCAGAAGCATCAATAACTCTTCCAGATCCATCAACTGTGATAGTTGCTGCTGTAAATGAACCTTTAGCTGATTTAATTATTTTAGGCATGTTTTATACTCCGTTATTATTAGTCAGCCAATTCAACATAAGAAACGTGATAAGATAAATCACTTGCTGTCCCTGCTGTAACGGCTAATAAATCTGTTTCATCTAACCATATAGGTCCAACATCATCTAAAAAACTTAATGTTGAATCAGCTGGCACTGAAATTGTACTTGCTACTTTATAATAAGTACTTCCATTATCATTGCTTACTTCTATTGTTACATCGCAAGCATTAGTACCATCTGTGTTAGATATTAAAATTGTTTGTATTTTGGCAGCGTTTTCTGCAGTAACGTCTACCATAGTTGTTCTATTTGTATCTCCAAGATTACCCATAGAATTTTTGGGTGTTATCGTTGCTACATTTACTAAGTTCGGTGTTGCCATAATTTTTTATTCTCCTTATTCCTTTTAACCGAAAACTAATGCCATTGCAATAGATTTTCCTACTGTTGATAATTGAGCTCCTCCAGCTTGAACTTGACCTGATCCATTTGGTGCAAGGTTAATATTACCATTTGCTCCATCTGTAATTGTTATTGTTCCTGAGTCTGTGCCACTATTTGTGCTTAAAACTAGGTCAGTTGCTCCACCTGTAGTTACTGTTAAAGTTCCAGCTCCGTTTGAAGTTAAAACTGCCGCTGCTCCAGAGTCTCCAACTTTTACAGTATCACCAGCTAAAACTACATCTCCAGTTCCTTTTGGAGTTAAGTTTATATCAATATTTGAATCACCACCTGTAGATGAAATAGTAGGTCCAGAACCTGTTGCTGCATTAGCTAGTGTAAATTCGTTAACTGCTGAACCTGTAGCTGTTAATAAAGCTAATTCATTTCCATTAGTATCTAAAATAGAAGTACCAATTTTAGGTGATGTTAAAGTTTTGTTTGTTAAAGTTTGTGTTCCAGTAAGTGTTACGTCTCCAGTTGCTACTTTGTATATATCTGGGTTAGTTCCATCATTTGCTGTTGCAATTAAAATTGCATCACCTTTATCAGTAGCACCAAAAGTATGTGAATCTCCTGAACCTGAAGTATATTTAAATTGTACTGTGTAAGCACCTGATGTTGAATTTCTTAAAAAATAAAATGTTTGAGTGTCTAAAGGAATTGTAACTATTTGGTTTCCAGTAATTGTACCTGTAAGTTCAATCATTCTGTGAGACATTGTAGCTCCAGTTGCACCATCAGAAACTGAAAGAGCTGTAGTTTGTGCACCACCAGCAATTGATTGTGCAGTAAACCCACCAGAAATTTGTTCAAAAATTTGTAAGTTAGTATTTGTTTTTGTTCCCCAAGTACCAGCGTTTTCACCAGTTGCTTGAAGCTCTATACCTAACGGTGTATATGTTGATGCCATAATTTTATCTCCTATGCAATGTCACTATAACTTGTATTTGATCCCGTTGCAACACTTGTATATGATGTATTTGAACCTGTGTCAATAGCTTGATACGCTTGAATAAATATATCTCCAACACTTATTGTTGAAGAAACTCCTGTTAATCCCATAACATCAGCAGGTGTTATTGATCCTAAAGAACTTGTTGCAGAAATTCCTGTTAATCCCATAACATCAGCAGGTGTTATTGAACCTACTGCAGAAGTTGCAGATATACCTGTTGGAATTATAATTGGATTTGATGAAATACTTGCTTCTCCAATATCAATTGTTGCAGAAACTCCTGTTATACCAAACGCTAAATCAGCAGGTGTTATTGAACCTACTGCAGAAGTTGCAGCTATTCCTGTTAACCCCATAACTTGATCTGAAGGGTCTAATGTTCCCACACTAGAAGTTGCAGAAAGTCCCGTTGGAGTTACAGTTACGTTTCCAATCATTGTAGCTGATCCAATACTAGCTGTTGAAGAAACTCCCGTTAATCCCATTACATCTGCAGGAGCTATTGATCCTACACTAGCTGCTGCTTGAGTTCCTA
>Ga0208669_1000357_pt1 | contig 18661 bp, 10 predicted proteins | sample 21_taG_FD_184095 | JGI IMG/M metagenome (GOLD analysis project Ga0208669, IMG submission 184095) | Marine viral communities from the Subarctic Pacific Ocean - 21_ETSP_OMZ_AT15319 metaG (SPAdes) (version 2) | ecosystem: Environmental > Aquatic > Marine > Oceanic | place: Pacific Ocean | collected...
ATATTTCTCTTTCTAATGTGGCGCGTTTAGTTTGAAAGGTTTTAGAGACAAAGTTATAATACTTACTATCTTCGTTTTTTATTTCTAAATAAAACTCAGCACCAGAATCTCCAGTAATAGAAAACTCTCTAACCGCGCCAGCTGTAGGTATATCTTCAAAATCCATTGTAATACCTGTTATTGTTTTTTTATAAAGCTTAGCGTGCTCAGCATCAGACATCAGCTTACCATCAGGCATATAATGAAAACCCTCTGGCGCAGTTCCTCTTCTAAAACCAACATTAGCCTCAGGATTATCATCTTCATTTGGTTTAATTAGCGCTTGTGGTGGCGGCCCAGAACACTTGCAAAGAACCCACATTTTTTGAGCAAAAGTAATTTTAGCTTGTTTTCTTCCTAATTGGTAAGTGTTGTAAGAATTACTGTTGATTTGATTTGTCCAGTGACTCACTCTATTTATCCAAAATTCACAATTAGAGCCTATAGGATTGTTTGGAGTGGGATTCCCAAGATTTATACCGTTCATCCACCCGTTCCACATATTTACTATAAATGCAGAATGACTGTTATTGTAATTAGCAACATACTGCGGTGAGTTGTATAGGCTTTGTCCCGTTGAGCTATATATATTAATCCCCAAATAAGCTGGAGCAGTGGTAATTTGTCCTAAACAATGAAAATCAGCTAACGATGAGCACTTACAATTTGCCATATTTTTATTTATTTATTTATTTATTTATTTACTACTTTCTGAAAATTCTGATCCAATAGAAAATAATTCTACTTTTTTCGTTGAATTATTCGAAAACGTTGCTTGCATATAATATCCCAATAAACTAGAGTTGTTTACTTTTTTGTCTTTAACAAACGACCAAAGCGCATTGGTTGGAGGAGAGTTAACTGTTGCAGGATATAAAACCCCAAGAACCGTTGTATATACTCCACCACTAAAAGTAGGTGTACCAACCGACTGTACAACGCCAAACTCAATGGTATTACTTATGTCCGTAGCATCAAACGTAGAGGTACCAAGATTAGTCGGAGTAGAGTAGTATAAAATATCTCCAACTCCAATAGAGGCGTTGATGTTTTGAAAAGGTATGTTTACTAATGGCATATTGTTTTAGTTTATTTTAAAGTTATGAAGGGCCACATGATCCACCATTTGGATCGCCAGGTGTAATTGGAATTCCATTCGCGCAATTTGACATAGAACTGAAAACCGGTGTGTTTCCAGTACATCCAACCGGTGTGCAGGCGTTGTTGTTACAGTAAAAACCACTTAAAGTACCATAGCTACATTGGCTTTGATCATGACAAGTTGCAGTTGAGTCATAAGTACAAGCTGTAGAATCCATACAACCAAGCGAAGTTGTTCCGTTAAAGTCCGCGCAAGGTCTAATATCAAAAGCAAAAAATACTTCAACACCACAAGCCGGGAAATTATCTTCCATTTGTTGGAGTTGTGACGCAGGGGTTGATACTCCTTGAGCATTCGTATAACCAGGATAAGTTGCACCAAACTCAATTCCCCCAATTGTTTGTGTCATCATTAATCTATACCATCGTCTATTTGTAGTTCCTCCATCTAAATTCTGGATTACGCCATACGCGTCTGTGTATGTGTCAGGAGGAGATCCCGCGGCGGTTCCATCATTGTTATTAAAGAAATCATAATTTAACGCATGCGGGAAAAAGAACTGATTTGAGCTGGCAGTTAGTGAACTACCCCAAGGATACCCCCATACGTCTGGATATTCCCCATTTGACCACGTTTGTAACAAGTTGGCATTCCAAGTCTTAGTATGTATAGTGTTATAAGTAACCGGTAACGCATAGCTTGGACTTGAGAATGGTGTCCCAGCATTTGTATTAGTGTAATCAAGCTGCTGTAATGTAGCTTTTATACTGTTACTAGTTCCAGTAATAGTTTGACTGTTATATGGTGATGTTGAACCTACTGTATAGTGGTTTTTGTTAATACCTTCAGCGGTAAAACGTAACCCTATATGTTTTGGGTTGTTGTAGGCGCTAATCACAAAGTTTTTCGTGTAGTCACTAACGCTTGGATATAATCCTTGCTGTCCAACACTGCTAGTTCCTGTAAACCAGTTTTGAGCCTGGTAATATACTGGTCTTTGATTGTTTGTAGCTAAATTATAAGCTGCATGATTACCTCCAATTGTAACATTTGTAATTGGATATAAACATGGATTACTATCATTAGTAGCAGAAACCTTTCCAAGACCTGGATATGCAATCCCATTAAGTATTTGTTGATTTTGGCTATTAATAATTCCATTATAATTTCCTGCCACGTTAGCAAACGAATCATAATTACATGCTGTAGGATCCATACAACCGTAAACATTAGCATAATTACAACACCCAGTATCACCAACCGTAGTACCAACTTGAGCAACCCCAACACAATCATATGTAGCTGTTGGGTCATAATTAGTTGCGTTACCTTGTCCACCAGTATTACCACCACCATCTAAACAACCAGAGCATTGGCTACTGTTACACGAACCATCATCAACTGTTGCGTTTGAATCATAGTTGCAATATGAAGGATCCGTACATCCATAAGTAGTATACGTGCAACAGCTAGAAGTAGGGTTGTTACTGTTGTTTATACCGTTACCGCAGGTTATTGTGCACGACAAAGCTAGTGATGATCCAAACACGTAACAGCCATTGTTAGTCGTTGCGTTTGAAAAGTTGCTCACGTTATAATTATCCGCTGTAGAATCCGTGCATCCAGAGCAAGCCTCAAAATTACATGACCCATCATCATTTGTTGCAAGTGGATCAAAATTACATGCTGTAGCACTTGTACATCCGGGGTTTGTAATTATACAAGAATCCGTGAAAGCACTAGGGGGATATCCTGATACAATAACGTTATCTGGGTATTCCGCAATCACGTTGACTATAGTACCGTCATCCAAAGTGTCTTGGTGAGCGGTTGAGCAATCAGAGTTTGCGGGTGCAGTAACAGTCGCGGTTCCAGAACCATTTATATGACCTAAAACATTATAAGGCCAATTAAAGCTAGCTGCAAAATTAAGAGCTAGAGATGGGTTCGTGTTCACCGAAGAAGGACAACCGTAGTTATCGGCACTTGGATTTGTACATCCAATAACAACACATGAACTACCAGGGATTAAAGCTGAAGGCGTAGGGCTATTTGGATCCATATGAGTAGCTAATGGATTGAAGTTAGCTGCAACATCCCAAGTACATCCAAATTCAACGCCCGTCCAAGCGTTCGCACAATCTCCAGGCACGTGAAATGTAGCTAAAGAATCGTAATTAGCATTTGGATACCCAGGATAAGCACTGTCAAATCCATCGACTAAAAGCGTGTTATACCCATCGTCCATACAACCTCCACCCGAACAACTACCATCATCAATAATACCACTACCAGGTGCACCGCTCCAATTTACCGCTACTTGAGAAAATCCAACATAATTACTTGCAAGAGGATTTGTACAACCTTCCCAAAAACAGTTATTGCTAGCGGTGTTAGCTAATGGATCGTAATTACTAGCATCTGCCTCCACGCACCCAGTTACTTGATAAACACAAGAGCCATTATCAATATTAACTCCTGCATTATAATTCATTGCCGTTGGATCTGTACAACCACTTGATGCTGCAACACAAGAACCATCATCAGTCATACCATAACCATTGTTGTAGGTAAAAGCTATTGACGGAAACGAAGCTGCGTTGTAATTAAAAGCGGCTGTGTTTGTGCAACCATACCACTTGCAACTATTATTGTCTGTGTTAGCAGGAGGAGATATTAAGTTTAAATTCCCTGGCCCCGCATAATTATTCGCGCTTGTTTCCATGCAGCCATCAACTACCGCAACACAAGAACCATCACCAAAATTAGCTAAAGGATTATAGTTAAACGCTTGTGAGTCTGTACATCCACCAACACTTACAGGAATAACAAATCCACTACTTCGTCCAAGACCTTGGGTTGAAAAACTACCAACATCAAAATCTTCCTCATTAATTACATGCCCACTGTTATTTGCGTTTATGTTTTTACCTTTAATATAATTAAACCACTTACCTTCTTTTTCAATAAATTCATCTAAACTACCGTTTTCTTTATCAGTGTTTATATTGCTAACATACCAACCGGGTTCTTGTGACAAGTTGTAATATTGCCCATCGTCAAACGGAAGACCAGCAAATGGAAGGCTTGAGGGTATCACAGGGATTTCTACTCTAGAGCCACTACCCTCATAGTTTAACGTAGCAAACGACTTGATAGAGCCAGGTAAATCGTTTAAAACAACAGTAAAACTAGAATCAACACGGGAAGAATAGAAAGTATTTCTAGTTTCGCTATCATGAGCCCAAAGCGCACCTTGCTTAAAGGTGTAATACTTATTTGAGCAACTAACACCGTTTTCAGGTACAAATGATTTAAAGCTTACCCAGCCCCTAACGTTTTCTTGAAACGAGACTGTAATTGGTGTTTCGTAAGTAGGTTGGCTTGAAGGAGTTTGTGGAGTTGTCATAATTATATTTTAGTCTGTCAGCGTTATGTTGTATTCACCTGTTTTATCATCAAAACTACCAATTAGTTTAGAATATAGTTTTAGATTATCTCTAAACCAATCTTTCATACCATGGTCAGATATTGGTGTTAAACCGTCTTTAGACAATCTAATCACAGCACCCCTTACTTTATCTGTAAAATAACTTCTATACGAGTGTGAAGCAAATGATTCTGGATTTTTAGAAATTCCAAATTTTCCTACAAAAGGTACCGTTTGTCCTAAAACATTATTTGTTGATGTTAATTGCGCGTTCCCATCGGCATTAAATAAAGCATCTTTTTTAGCTAGTATTTTTAAAACTCTATCTTCACAAATAGCCACTAAGTCAGAATCTCTAGTATGTAGTTTTTGAATACTACCATATATAGGGTTTATATCTTTTGTTATTTTTTCAGCTGCAATAAATTGATTTAAATTATTTACACCAGAGTCAGAATTATATATACCAGAATATATTAAACCGTATTTTCTTTTTTCTTCTCTATACTCTTCTAGCGTTGTCGAGGAAGCTTTTACTCCTTTGTCTATAGTGACTTTATTAAAACCGTCTCTTACTCTATTAGATTCTACTCCATTTCCAAACGAATAGCAATTAAAGTAAGATAAGTTAATCGGCATGTTACTAACATCTGGAGTTACAATAACTCTGTTTCCTGTTTGCGTTGTTCCAAACGCACTTGTACTAGTAGAAGTAGGATCAAAAATATATTGTAATTGCGCAGTTAAACAACTACCATTTCTTCTATGAAAAGTTGCGCGGCCAATATACGGGCTTAAAGTAGTATTATAAAGAAACGAAAAAGGTTGGTCAAATTCAACAATGTTATTATCCCAAGCAACGACAGTTCTTGTTATGCATTTGTCGGCGCTAACAACATTTACTAGCATAGGGTTACATATTGTTACTTTGGTTCCAATAGGAGCAAAAGTATAATTTGTTTCACTGTTTATATTACTAACAAAAGTACCGTCTACCTCATAGTATAAATCTAAATCAATATCTTGTTTTGGTTCTGTCTCCCAAATAGCTGGATGTTGTGGAACAACTTGATCAGAAACACCTTCCCAATCCTGATCAATAAATTCAATAGCGCCTACTGTTTGGTGGTCAGCGTTACCAGCACTAATAGGATTAAAATTAGTATTAATACCAGTTGGATCTGCATCGATTTCTATTTTGTAAGTTATTCTTCTATTGTTTGGATGCCCTAAATTAGCCATTGCATTAAACATGTTAGTTATATCTGGGTGCGAACTTCCCATAAGCCCCCAATAAGCAGGATTTGTGCCTAAAGTATCTAGTGTTTGATGTGCTTGATACGCATCGAGGTTGTTATCAATGTCTGTATGGTTGTTATGGTATGATATTACCGGATCTTGTACTATAGTATAAATAGTATTGTTTGAATCTCCTCTAAACTTAAATTTTGAACCCTGCACAAGAGATTGCGTAACACCTGCTTCTGATTCGTGGTTTATGTTACTGTTAGATCCAACCCTCCAGTGTTTTAATAAATCGTTGCTAGCGCTTTGAGGATAGTAAAGCATTTCCCCATAATATTCGCCTGGAACATGATTATTCTGGGATCTTTCGTTTTTTGCTTGTAATAAAAGACCTGGGTTGTCTTGAGCGTCTAAGTGTAGTTTTCCGTCACTACCAGTAGGAGAATCGCCAGTATCTCTATTATCTTTTGCGTTCCACAAATAACCATAGCTTAAATCTATATAAAACTTTCCATTTTCTTGATAAATACCTTTTCTAAAACCATCTGTTTTTTGAAGATTATAAGCTGCAGCATCTTGAGATGGTCGCGTATACATTCCTGATTCGTTTAATGTTTCTGCCGTGTAAGAGCCTTTGTAATAACAAGAATCAATAAACCAAGCGCTTTTTCGGGTACTTGTTCCAAATTTTAAACGATTATTCCAATCAGCGGCAGTTTCTGTCTCAGCACCAACGGTAGCCGTGTCATTACCAGTTACACCGCTGTTAGTGTCAGCTAAATAATAAAACGGCATAGAGCTTCTGGTAACTAAAGAATCCGCGGCAGTGCTAAGATTTTCGTTTAAAATAGTAGAATTTGTTAGTGCATTCCTTTTTATTTTAGCAAAAAATCTACCATCAAACTGAGGGCTATTGTTTAAAATATTTTTATAAACTATTATTCTTAAAGTTTCATTTATTCCTGTTGAAGATATTACGGGAGTATTTGTTAAAAAATCTTCTTCTATAGGTCTATCTAACGTAAAGTGATACTCGTCAACGGTTGGTGGTACATTGGTATTATATTTGGCGGTAAAATCAACTACATCATAATAGTCTGTTTTTTGCTCAACAGCACCCGTTGTGATAGCAAATCTTACCACTAAATCTTCGTCAACATCAGTTAATGGAGTTTCGTTTTGATCCCAATCTGTAGCACTTATAATAATCTTATTACTATCTTTAACTGGAACTGCATTTGGATCTGTAAAAAGTAAATCAGTAATTCCTTGTTGAGGTGCAGTTGTTGATAGTCCACCAGCGTTTTTTGCTACATATTGTCTTTTTGTTTTTATAAAATCAGGAGCTTCATTTTCTATAGCTAGTATTTTAAATTTATTATCCTCTAAAACAGCGTTATTAATTTCGCCACCTTTTTTTAATATTAAAAAAGTTTCTTCATCAACTTTATTTCTATCACTAGAAGGAAAAGACAACCATAAGTTACCATCGTCAGCATCGTAAACCCTGTCCATAGCTAAATTATAATACTCTCTAGAAGTTTCTTTAATAAATATTTTATAATAAGACACCCATTCCGGAAAATCACCACTTGGAGTAATTTTTAGTTGATTACCTTCAATCGATCTAGATATCGGTATCTTAACATCGTTGTTCTGTGAAGTAAAAACAGGTGTTTGTCTACCGTATTTGTCTAAATAAGATATTCCTAAAGAATAATTTCTCATTGATTTAAGAGATTTTTTCGCTAGTTGTTCTAATTCAGTTTTATCGCAAAGTGCTCTACCCACAACTTGTGAAGCTAATTTACCGGTTATACTACTCGAGATTGTAAAGACATCATAATTTTGTAAATAATTACCATAAACTAATCTATTGGCAACTATTTCTTGAGATAAGGCAGATCTAGGAACGTTATCATAGGGTCTTAATAGTTGATTTTCTGGTAACATACCTGTTGAAATCTCTCCTTTAACTTCATAACCAGGTATTCCTGCCCAGCTTGGAAGTTTTGGAGACAACGTGTCTATTAAATAAACGGCTGGTGAGTTTGATTCCTTATATAACAAGTCAATTGCAACAACATCTTTAGGTAAATTTAAATCATAATTCTGAAGTTTTATTGACTTAATATTATTTTGCATACCAATATTATATGCTTCAATAGGATTATATTCAAAGCTACCTGGCGAAAATATTATATTAGTAAATGGCCCAAAAGAAGAATACTCCCCATCAATATATTTATATCTATAAGAAAATCTAGGAAATTTATTTTTAAACGATTGTTCTGGCTTTGTTTTTACAACCCAATTGTAAGATATATCGCTTTGTGTAAGATTCGGGTTGATATATGTAACTTCAGCATAAAAAACCCATTCAGGACCAGTAGGATCACCAAGGTAATTTACGTTGTAGTTTGTAGACGTAGTTGGGTCAAAGTTACCATTTCCATTAAGAACCCCAGAATACATAAGATTTACTAACGATATTTCAACGTCATAATTTTCCGGAAGAGAACCTGTTGAGCTTGAGCTTTGCAATAATATACTATCGCCTACTACCGGGTACAAGCCTGTTGACGAATATCCTACAAAAGGAATAAAGATCGCGGCGTTACTAGAGTTTAAAACAATAACTATTTTTGTGCCAGGAGGAGTATTTCCAGAACCAGCGCCAATACTGGTGTCATATATAAAGTTCATTAAAGGAGTGTCACCATTAGCGGTTTCTTTACCAATTATTTTTTCTACATCTAAAACCGCTGTAGGTGGTTTCTTAATAACAGTAACATGATGTTTTTCAGTAAGAATTGCGTCAGACATAGATATCTGTTGGTCGGGATTAATAACTTTAGTGTGAGTGTTCCCGTTTTGATCTGTACCTTCTATACTACGTGATATATTTATTTTTTTAGGTTCTGTAACTCCATCTGTCCAAAAAAGAAGATCATCAACTATATTTATGGCTGTTATTAGTGATGGTATATTGTTTGTGCCTACGATAGAGTTTGGGTGTAATGGAAACTCTAAAGCACCGTCTTTTTTTATTACAATAGAAAGTGTGGAGGCATTTTGTAAATTATAGTTTTGAATCAAGTCGCCTAAGCCAATGTTAATAGATCCACCAGGGGAGTTTGTATTAAAAGTCATATCTACAACTAATACATTTTTTGCAATATATTCTGCAGGAAACCCAGCACTGGGCGTGTGATAAATATCTATTGTTTGCCCTACTATTATTTCGTTTAAAGCTTCATTAGTGGGTATAGATATGTTTCCGGATGCATCAACGCCACCACTAGTACGAATATACACATCAGCCACATCAATAAAAACAGCTTCTATAATACCACCTGGATCCGTGTTTAACCGATAAATCATGTTTTTACGCTTAAAAACAGCGTTAGGCCAGTTGGCAGCGTCTGCGGCACCTAAAGTTGTGTCTGTGTTTTCTCTAACAAGCCAATATAAAAAGTTGTTTTTTTCATCAGAAATAGATCCTATAGTTTTACTATTACCAGCGGGAAAAGCTAAAGTACTAGGCCAGTTAACTTTTTGGTTTCCTAATACGTTTTGTATAGTTCCAGCTTCATCATCCTCTGAAGTCGAAACTTGTACGTTCATCGCGTCTCTATATTCTCCTTTTGGAACAAGTCTTTCATCAGCATCCTTGTTCATTTTACCACCGGTAAAATTACGTTTGATCTCTGGCATATACTAGTGTTTTATTTGCTTGGATTTACCTCTTAAAATTTGAGTAATTTCTTCTAACTTAATGTTTGATAACCGTAACTTAGCGGTTCTTATAGCAGCAAATCTTTCTTTTTTAAATCTATTAACTTGATATTCTGGAATGTTAGCTTTACCAGACAATATTGCGTGCGCCATCCATTTGTACATGGCTTCTTCTGCAAATTTATGAACTTGCATCTCTGCGTCTGTACCAAGACTATCGCTTATATAATCTAAAACCACGGTTTTTCCAGCAACATTAGAGCTAAAGTGTATTTTACCTGAAACACAATCTATATAAAAAGAACCATTTGCTTGTGCGTGCTGAGGATCTAATCCATATCTCTCTCCGTTTGCTGGCCAATAAGTATCATCTTGGTAATCGTCTTGATTTTCAGACGGGGTGCTTGACTTATAATTTGCCCATGTACTAGTATCTACATCGTCAGAACTAAAGCGAATTTCAATACCAATCTCAGCTTTATTAGCTGGATTACTAACAAAAATATTTTTAGTAACTCCTACAGATTCTATATATAAAACTGTAGTTCCTGCTGGAAAATTTTTGTGATGAACCAACATACCTACTTCAACGTCGCTAAACGAAGCTGTAGTGCTAGAAATTTCAGGGTGATTAAGAACTGTTGACACCCCTGCCACTACAACTGTTTTTCTTCTTGAAACAACATCACCCGAAGCTCCGCTAGTAAATGTTAACAAAGCGGGGTTAAAAGAATTATCTGGTTGAACCGCTGTATCAGGCGTGTTACCAGCGTTTATAAAACCAACCGTTAATGTTGTGATACCACTAGAGGTTGACGTATTTATAACCTGCCATGGGTTTCCTTGCATGTTAGTGTTTGGAGTTGATAAAAATGGACCATCTATATACATTCCATATACAATATCGTTGTACTCTCCGTCTAATATTATTTTACCAGTATTAGATGGATCAGTATCATCATCTACAGCGCCTATAGCCTGTAACTTAAATTCTCCATCAGAATTTTGTAGCGGATTAAACGAAGGATTCGAGGTTTTACTCGTTGGATACATTAAGTGTTTTATACCGGCGGAATCTACCCAGCTAATTTTAGTATAATTAACATAATCTTGTGGTAATATCATTTGTAATGTGGCTGGTACTGTAATTTCTTGAGATTTACAAGACTTAAAAGTATCAAAAGATAATTCAGCCAACGCTCTTTGAGCATGAAACGCTACGTCTAATCTTTTTGCACTTGGAATAATTTTGTCTTCACCAACATAAACCATCATAAATTGGTTTATTATATTTTTTAAAGATACAAATTGATAATCTCCGTGATTATTACCATCATAATAACTTTGTTGTGCTTGATTTAATAATCCCATTTATTTATTGTTTTTCTTGTTGAACTTGTGATTGCTCTGCAAACTGTGCCGCTTGCGCAACATCGATTCTTTTCATAGAAATCCCTGCAAATTTTAATACTTTATAAATTAATTCGGTTTCTTCTGCTGCGTGTAATTGAAAATGACTTGTTTTGCTAGGACTACCATCGTAAAGAGCTTTATTACCAACAACAAAATAACCCCAAGAAACAGGGTCTGGGATTTTAAAGTAAAACACTCCAGTTGGCGTAACAGAAACACCGTTAGCAGCTTTAACTCTTATAACATTAGTTCTAATATTAGCTATAGGCCTATCGTCAGTTGGCATTGTTAAAGGACCTCCATTTTGGCTATCTTGAAAATCACCAGTTCTCAAAATTTCACACTCATGCTCATTGTAGTTTATTCTAGAAACTCTATAAACATAGTCTGGAATTATTTTATTAACACCCCCACCACCAGCTCCTGCCCAACCGGCAATAGCAGCTGTACCAGCACTTCTTTCAAAGAGTCGCAATTTTTCGTCAATCATATGGTCAATATCAGCATAAACAAAATCTACTCCTGGCTTAAAAGAAGATTGAGCTAAATCATAAAAATATTGTTCAAATATTTCTTTTTGAGCTTGATTGGCAAATAGATTAAATTCTTGAGGTGTTAAATAGCCTCTTTGCTCTTTGTTTGCTAAAGCTTGAACTGATTGATATACTGCGTCTATGTTTACCATTTTATTTTTTTAGTTATTATAAGGAAATAATCTATTTAAAGTATCTTTCCTTTCATTGCAACCACAATCTTTATCCACAGCTTTGCTTACTGTGTCTACAACTTTTTTTATTCCGGTTGCTTTTGTAATTTTTTCTATTGTATCACCTAAACCTTTAGATTTTTTCTTTTCCATATAATATAATTTGTAGTTTGCAATCGCCCCGTAGAGCGACTGCATCTACAGTTAGATTAATTTAATCTTTTTTCAATATTGGAGTAAATCTCCATGCCTTCGTCAGTTTTAAACCATTGAGCTAATGCTGAGTAAGGATGTTCTTCAAAAGGAATTGTCATAAGCTTTCTATCATTAGAAGCCCATAAGAAATTTCTTCTGTCTGAAGATAATCTTAATAAACCTGCTTCAACAGCTTTGATACCAAAGTTTCTAAGCATTACATTTTCATCAGCAACTAACTCTAAGAATAACTCAGGGTTTTTCTTAGCGTATACTAATAAATCTCGTTTAAGTTCTTTAGAGCTCATCTCTGATACTTTAGAACCCATTTCTACTCTCATAACAGCTTCAGCTGTATCAATATCAAGATTTCTAGCTGCCATCAAAGCATCAACTTCTAATTCTAGAACTTCAACTTCGTTTCTAGCTATTTCTTTTGGCTTGTGCTCAAAAAATACTTTATCTTTATGTGGATGATATAGAGATAATAATTTCTGTAAAACAGTTTTGTTTTTTGGAACATATAATTGTCCATTTTCAAAAATAATATGCTCTAGTCTTTGATCACCAACCATTTCATCTACAAAACACGTTCTTTGATTAGACGTATATTTTAACTCTCTTTCATATCCTTTTTCTTCGTCAAACCAAAATATACTACTACCTCTTATTAAATAAGTCAGTGGTGACTTGTTGTCTGTCAAGAAATACATTCTATCTTTTATCTCCCAACCGTCAATTATTTTTTTTGAAGGTTCTTTTCTTGTTTTTTGTTTTGGTTTTTCTACAATTGGAGCGGCTTGAACCGCTATTTCTTCTTGAATTTGAGGTTGTTCTACCTCTACTTTTTTCTTCTTTGCCATAATATAATATATAATAAAATTAATAAAAATAAAAGGCCGAGGCCGAAGCCCCGGTCTTTTAAAAATTGTTTTAGTTCATCAACATAAAGTTGTTAGCACCTTGAGTAACTAAACATCTTTCAGATAAATAGTGTACTTTCATTGCGTCAACACCATCTGTAGCAGCGCCAACAGAACCAGTAACCCAAGTCTTCATTTTTCTAGACTCAGTTTCTGAAGCTCTATAACGCACGTGTAAGAATGGTCGTTTCATGTTTTTACCTAATTGCTCATCATAAACTGAAGATACACCAGCAGGAACAACAACCCCTCTAATGTTAGTAACAGTGTCATTCAAAGCGCCTCTAGCACCTTTGTCATTTAAGTATTTCATGTCTGATTTGTAGAAATCATAAGAACCTCTACGGAATCCTGAGAAACCTAAATTTAAAGCCATGTCTTCTGAGTTGTCAAATACCCCGTAAGAAGTACCACCAGCTCCGTAAGAATTCATTGAAGCTAACATATCGTCGATAGCTAAAGAAGTTGATCGATTAACAAACATCATGTTTTCTTCAATAGCACCATTTTGATCAAATACAGCTAAAATAGCATCGAATTCAGCTAAATCAGTAGCAGCATTTACACCAGTAATACCAGTAGTTTGGTGACCTCTGTTTGTAATAGCTTGGAATAAACCTTCTGTACCATCACTAGTACCTTGGTCAGTACCACCAATTGCACCAGCACCAGCAACAGCCGTTTCAGCCTCTAACATAGTCATCTCTAAGTAATCAGCAAAACGAGCTCTAGTGTCTCCTTCAGCTTTTAAATACCATAAGTAACCGTTTTGACCTTCTTCACCAGATACCTCAACCCAACCAATCGCTCCAGCATCCGAACCGTTTACTTGGTAAAAGTCTCTCATAATAATGTGCTTATTTTGGTGGGATTTGAATTTAGGAGAGTTTGCAGAAGTTCTTGCAGAAGATCCTTTTTCAAATTCAGAACCAATAACTAAGATTCTTACAGCACCAGCTGTAGTATCAGTAGATCCTAAAGCTGTAGTCATATCAGCAGCACCATAAGCAATAACTCTAATTTGATCAGTATCATCACCATCTGGATCGATATGAGAAACATATCCTCTAGCTGTTTTATCAGCTACAGACATAAGAACCATATCACCAACTCTAATACCATGATCTGCACCAACAGAGTTACCATCCATGTCGTTGATAATAGTATAATCAGTATTGTTATCATCATATTCAGCTGTATAAGCTAAATGTAATCTACCTTGCTCTGACCATAAAACCCTGTCAGCAGAAGAAGCTTCTTCAGCTCCAACTTGAGCTAAGAAACCTGAAATTGTTCTTTTACCATAAACCTCCGCTTCTTTTTCTAGAAGATCTGGTAAATATTGTTGAGCCCACGATCCAGCAGCAGACGTAAAGTCTACATAGTTTTGAGCCAACGTGTGTTTTCTTGGAGCGGCATCTATACCGTTCGCACTTGAAATTGCCATAATTTTTTAAATTTTAAATTGTTATTTATTTTTGTTTTTAATTTTTAACTTAAAATCAGAAGAGTTATCACCTAACACTTTAAACTTCATACCACCTGCTTCAATTTTTCCATGACTTTGTCTTGGATTCATATCTACATTTTTGGCTTTAGCAACACTATCTTTCATAGCATCAGCTTTTCCTTGTTCGTAAAAGTGTTTTGCAACAGCATCTGCGTTCATTGCTGTATATAGAGATTTATGATAACCCTTAGCGTCTGACATTTCATTATTTTTATTCAAAAACTTTTTGACAAAATTGTTAATGTCGCTTTGAGTATCTTTAACCTCACTAGCGTTGTTTACGTTAAATCTGTACTTCTTGTCCCCGACATTATATTCAAAACCTTTGAACTTATCGTTAAAAACATTTTCAGTTTTATTTAAGAAAGTAGACTTTTGTTTTTCTGCTGTTTTTTTAGTCGCTTCTGACTCCTTGTTGTATCTATTAAAGAAATCAATTGCTTTTTGTTGTTCACTCGTAAGTTTCGAACCAGCTTTGATTTCATTATAGTATTTAGACTTTTGCCCGTCTAGGTGGCTTTTAGCGCTGGCAACTTGCTCTTTAAGCGCTAATTTCTTTCTACGTATATCTCTATCTTCGTCTACATCTTCGTCGTAAGAGAACATATCTTCCATAAGGAAGTTAATTTCTTCTGTATTTAAATGAGGTTTTGTTTGCTTGTAATATTCATATAGTAAGTCTTTATCTTCTAATTTACTGTAATCTTGATTAAGCTTTACATAGTCATTTAAATCTCCACCAGTGTCTTCCATAAAGTCCATTAACTTTTGGATATTCTCTGGTAACGGTTTACCGGTTTCTAAGTTTTCTTTAATAGCTTCTTCTGCTTCGGTAGCTATTTCTTCAACTTGCTCTTCAACTTCTTCTTCAGTAATTTCTTCTAATACTGGAGTTTCTTGTGTTTCAGCTTCCGGCTGTATTTCTTCTTGTTTTTCTGTGGCGTCGGCATTTTCAGACTCTGCAACCACTCCGCTGTCGTCAGCGTTATCTTCTTTAGTTTCATTTTCTTCTACTGGTATTGGTGGTTTACTTAAATCTACCTTTATAACGCTATCGTCGCTAGCAGATTCAAATTTACTTTCATCAACTTGACTAGTCGATTCTTGTGTAGTCTCTTCGACTACGTTTTCATCTTTTTCTTCCATAATATAATATAATAATAATTAATAAATTCTAACTAGGGTCAAACGCTCCTAAATCAAATCCTCCACCTAGTATATCATTACCTGCGGACTCAAAGTTTTTAGGTGGTTTTCCACTATTTCTTTGCTCAATCATTTCTGATTGCTGTGTAGCTTGTATCTTTGTTCTTTCGTCTTTACGATCTTCTTTCTGTTTTTCTCTGTCTTTCATTCCATCAACTTCAACCCCTTTAAGCTGCATGTTGTATTGGAACTCTAAAGCCATTAGTTCTTTTTTCATCTCCACTTCTTGTTGCATTTTTTGAGTATCCATTTGAGCTTCCATTTGCATTAATTCAACTTTACCCGCATTTAATGCTTGGTTCTTTTGAACTTCAGCTTGAGCAGCAGCTTGAGCAGCCTGAGCGTTAGACTGAGTTTGAGCTTGGATATTTTCTAATTGTAGCTGACGATCTCTTTCTTGCTTTTTCTGTCTACGTATTTTAAGAAGTTGGTTTGCTAACTTGATATTTTTTATTTCCCTAAGATCAATAGCGTCAGCAAGTTCTATCACTTGTTGTTGTATTGCCATTTGAATATTGTTCTCTAACAATCCTCTTTCTTCTTCGTCGGGTTGCAATTCTATAAATACACCAAAATCATAAAGATGTAATTCAGATATTTCTTCTAACGTAGCTACATTATGAACTCCAATCGCTTGTATAAAAGCGTCTTTCGTTGGTGAGTATTCTATTACGTCTGATATTCTAAGCGATAAGCACTCGCAAGTTTCAGCTGTTAAATATAAACCAGCTTGTAATATATGCCTTGTAGCTGTATTAGAATTAGCAGCAGCAAGCTTTTGTACTCCAACTAACGCATTTTTATCTGGCATACTACCGTCTCTAGCTTCATTAAGCCCAGTTACATCTCTTATCATTTGCAAGTAATAATTATACGTACTAATTAGCGCTTGCATTTTATTACCACCACTACCCGATGTTATTTCTTGAATAGGTACTTTCCCTGGATTTATATCACCATCAGCCGTAAAACTTCTACCAATAACAGATCCTGTCTGGAAGAACATATTTAAAGCTTCTTGTGGGTTATAATTAGTTCCGTTACCCAAATCAATCTCAGCTAAACCATCAGCGTCTAAATAAACTCCATCTGGTGTTAATCTAGACATCACTTGTTGTAATTTTAAATGTGTCAACTGAATCATATCAGCAAAACCAGTAATGCGCTTTACCAAAGAATCAATTTTTCCATTGTACATTCTAGGAGCAACAATAGCGTAATTCATTTTAACTTTAGTAAAATCACTCTTAGGTCGCATCATGTTTTTAGACATTTCCCACTTAAGCAGTTTGTCAGTACCAAGAATCATGGCTCCCTCGTATAAACACTCTATAGATCGTTGTAATTTTGAATAACCACCCTCCATATTTTCCGGTGGATTAAACTTATCGTCTTTAGGTATAATTTTATCAGCACCACTACCAGTTTCTTTTACTTTATAAACCTCGTTCATGTAAGTTTTATAATTAAAGTATAAAACCTGAATAGTGTTATTGTCTTCTTTGTCTATAGAGAATCTAGTTGTATTGTTATTTCTATTAAAAGATTTGTTTTTCATTATATCTTCAAGATCACTTTCTGATAAATGAGGAAATTGTTTTGCTAGTTCATTTACTGGAATTGATTTAACCTCACCAACATAGTAAATGTCTTCAAAATAAGGAGAATCTGTATAAGAGTACACAAGGTTCGCTGGATCAACATAGTCAATCACAACGCCTTCTGAAGTAGTAAAACCTGTTTTAACAGCGCCTATACCAAGAACAGTCAAATCATAATAAAACCTTTTCTTTATTGATTCGTAATTGTTACCTTCAAACAGAACATTTAAAGCTTGTTCTTCAGCTAACTCTATAGACTGCTTATAGGTTAACTGCATATGTAGTTGTAATTCTTCAGGTGATTCTGGTAATTCTCCCTCTGTATCTCTAGTATTTATATCATAATTGCCCTCCATTTCAGCATCAAAAGCCCGCATCTCCATATCTTTCAATGTAGATTCCATGTACTCAGTTCTTTTATTAACTCCAAAAGGATCTTGAGAATATGCTTTTATATCGTACATTCTATCAGTCATTCCGTTCACGACAATATCTACAAATTTAGAAATAATTGGAACAGGCGTCCAATCTAAATTTAAATAGGATAAATCGCCATTAATTGACAACTCATCCTTATATTTTTGTATAGATTGCTCGCCTCTAGCGTACAATCTTAAATTATGAAAATTATTGTGATTAGACCTGTATCTATTAGAACTCCTGTCGCTGTTGAACCACTCTTGCTCTATTGCCTTACCTACCTTCAAACCATAATCATAACTTAGCTTTTCAGCATCACTTACTGTTTGACTCGGGAAATAACTTTTAATGCCAGACTCTGCCATATTTATTATTTGATTATTTGTGAATTACTTCCAGTATTACTGTACTTGGAAATGTTTATATTTAGTTTAGGTTTTTCAACCTTTGCGTTTGGTCTATATAAATGCCTGTTATTCGCCATTATAGCTAATCCAGAGCTTATAGACGCATCGTATTTTGTTCTTTTATTTATATCGAACTTACTCCAATCATTTAACAAAGCGTTAAAGTAAAGATCTCCAAATGTTCCATCTTGCTTCATACCAACATGATCTTGAATATACATTTCAATTGCTGCGGCATGAGCTTGTTTTATGTCTTCGCTAGAGTTTGGTATACCACCTACTTCTTTTTCTGCTACAGATAGTTTGTTCCATATCTTATCAGGTCGATTCATACTAAACCCTCTGTATCCTCTACGTCTCAAATAATACAAGAGACGAGGTTTATTGTTCTCTGCGAGTATAGGCATCCCGTAAAATACTAACGCCATTAGAACATCCTCAAAGAATATCTCTGCTGTAGGTGGTCTTGATAAGTATTCTAAAAAGAAACTATTCGCAGGAGCGTCCTCCATGCTAAACCTGGTTAAGCCGTGTAATGCTCCTTTAGAACCTTCTCCATCTACAGTTCCTGATATATCATACGAGTCACAACCAAATGCTCCCATGTGTTCATTACCAGGATATTTTACACCATTTTTAAGTACCACTCTATTTTGTAATTGCTGAGGTGGAACCCAGCTAACTTTAAATCTACCTTTTGGATCTGGATAAAATATTACTTGTGTA
>Ga0208669_1000358_pt1 | contig 18657 bp, 29 predicted proteins | sample 21_taG_FD_184095 | JGI IMG/M metagenome (GOLD analysis project Ga0208669, IMG submission 184095) | Marine viral communities from the Subarctic Pacific Ocean - 21_ETSP_OMZ_AT15319 metaG (SPAdes) (version 2) | ecosystem: Environmental > Aquatic > Marine > Oceanic | place: Pacific Ocean | collected...
GATTAGAAATAGAGGATATAAATGAAATAGAAGCAGATATTAAAGATAACGGCAACGAATGGGAAGGATATAATCCTAGAATCAAAGAAATAGTTAATATGTTTGAAGCAGGTATTATAGACCCAACCAAAGTAACCAGACTGGCATTAGAGAATGCTGCGTCTGTAGCAGGAACATTACTTATTACTGAGGCAGTAGTATCTAAAAATCCTGAAGATAAAGATGATAAACCAGCTGGTATAGACCCTAATATGTTATTAGGTTAATCAGCACAATTAAATTAAATTATGAACAAAGATGAATTATTCGAGTCAATTGCATCAAATTTTGCAATCCTAGAAGAAAACAACGCAGGATCTACTAAAGCTTCTCAAGCAAGAGCAAGAAAAGCAGCAGGTGAGATTAAAAAGTTGATTACTCCTTACAAGAAAGCGAATATGGAGGCTACAAAAGCATAGGGGGCGTTTTTCTCTATCGACGAAGTCGCCACGCGCATTTTCTACAAACCCTGCCCTTTTACGGTGGGGTTTTTTATTGTATTTATTATATATGTTATACGCAACTGTCTGTCATGGTGCAGAGTTCATAAATAGGTTTAGTAAAGAGATCAATAGAGTTGGTAAAATAGATACCGTTCACGTACTAACCGACCAACCGCAATACTTCGATAATTGTATTACTTACCAATATGAGGAGGTAATGGGAAGAACTCAATTTAGTTACTATTCAAAGTTAACGTTTTTATTTAAGCTATTGCTGGAGTATAAAGAGAGAGTAAATTATGTTGATGCTGATTTTCTGAGAGTTAATTTTAATAAGGGGATAGTAGAGAACGATTCTGCTTACTACTCGTCTGTTATTATACCTAAACATTTAACTAAATTAAATAGACTTAAAGGACGAAATAGTGCATATAAAGAATATTTTACATTTATAGCCGAGCATGGATTAGATAAACCATTCAATTATATAACCGAAGCTTTTCTTTCTTTTCCATATTCATCACAAACTATAGAGATCGCGTGCCGTAGTAAAGAGTTACAAGCCCACATTGAAAAGATTTTTAACTCTGAAACAGCTGATTGGTCTAGTACTTATTTAAGTAGGTATGCTAAGAATGGTATAGGATTTGGAGAAGGAACTGCAGTTACAATATTAGCAAAAGAGTACAATCTAAATGTTATAGGAGTTAAAAATAATTATGAATTACTTATCAATAACAGTTTGATATAATTTAATATTTTCATATATTATAGTATGGACCTAAAAAAATACATTAAAAAAATATACGATCATCCAGTACCCGGTATAGTATATAGAGATATTCAACCTTTATTAGCTGATACAGATGCTTTTACACATGCTTGCATGCAAATGAGCTGGATGGATGAATTTCCTGACTACTGGGTAGGAATCGAATCAAGAGGATTTTTATTTGCAGCCGGTATAGCTGCTATGAGACAAGGAGGAGTTAAATTAATAAGAAAACCTGGCAAACTTCCAGACAAAAATGTATTTACTTTAGACTATCAATACGAGTATGCATCAGGTTCTTTAGAAATGGCACCTGGTTCTGGTTCTATAGTACTAGTTGACGATGTATATGCTACTGGAGGTACAATGGCAGCAGCGGAAGAGCTTGCATATACGTGTGGCTATGATGTGATCGGTAAAGTATGTTTGATTGATATAGGAATAGCAGAATCTAACGTAAAGTCCATAATAAAATATGAGTAGAATTTTACTAGTCTCCGCTACAGATTTAGAACATGGTCAATCACATTTATATGATCATGAAATACAAATTACAGGTATAGGTAAAGTTAGTGCAGCTGTAGAGACAGCAAGATTAATTAAAGAATATAAACCTAGTATAGTTATAAACTTTGGTTCATGCGGTGCTGTTAAACAAATACCTATAGGAGAAGTATTCAAAGTAGGAAGAGTAGTTAACGATATAGACGTCATGGAATTTTCTAACGATAAAGATATTACATTACAAGGTAAAGGAGATATAGTATGCTGTACTACTGATCATTTTTACGATAAATCTAAAAAGTATCAATCTCCAACATTTTATCAAAGAGAAGATATAGATATAGTCGATATGGAACTATACGGAATAGCTAAAGCATGTCAATCAGCTAATGTATTTTGCTACGCTTATAAATGGGTTAGCGATGATGGAGATATATCTAAATGGGCTGAAAATGCTGCTAATGGTTTTACAAAATTTAAGCGAATATTCAAAGATACTTTTCTATGAAAATTTTAATTTTTGCATCTCCTAGATCTGGTTCTACTGCTCTTGCTGTAGCATTAAGTAAATTACTCAACTTTCCTAAAGTATTAGAACCTTATAATATCCTTAATACCAATGGAATGTCGGATGAACAGATACTTAATCTTAAAGATAATTTACCAGGGTCGTGTGTAGTAAAAGTACTTGCTAAACATATGAGTAGAGAATTTTTTTTAGAGTATGTTAATTTATTTGATAAAGTAATATACTTAACTAGAGAAGATTCTAAATTAGCTATTGAAAGTTTTTACTATGCATCTCATAAAAAAGAATTTAAAAATATAGATTATCCTGGAGGATCTAAATGGCATTTAGGATATAGTTTTAATTCATCCGGTATTACTATGGATGAATGGATTGTTAAGTATATTAACAATAGTGTAGAAGAAGTTAAAACAGTTGCTTATATCAATAAAAAATCATATATTATATATGAAGATTTGTACTCCGAAGATATATCTCTATTTAATAATGCTTTAGACTCAATCGATTTAAGTATAGATAGAATTAAATTAAGAGAGATTCTTCACCCCAGTAAAAAATATAGAAAAGAAATTAAACCTAAAACTATTATATAATGAGCGATTCAATAAAAAAGTATTTTGAAAATCCTACACCGAACTTATTATGCCCAGAAGAAAAAAGAGAAAAGGATATACTAGATTTAATTGCACTAGCAGTTAAGTCAGGTAAGATAGCTACAGTGACTGAAAGAGCAGCAGAAGTTCAAAAAGAGTATAATGGAGCATCTCTTTTAGTTGGATTACAAATTGCATGCGATGAAGAAGGAATTATCTAGAGAAAAATTAGATAGTATTTTATACCAACTATCAATTACTCCTCTAGCTAGTAGAGAAGAAATGGAAAGAAGAAATGCTCTCAATCCATTTCATAAAAAAAGAACTGAAGAAAAAGGTTTTAGGTTTCAAAATGTTAATTTAGTTCATTACGATATTAATAATAAAAAATTAAACATACTAATACATGATATCACCGGAGGCAGAACTAAAGATATACAGTCTATCTATACAGTTGAATTCTCAAAAGGAGACTTTGGTGAACCTCATCTTGATACTAATTCTAGAACTACACTATCATTGGTCCTAGAAAAAAATAGCATAGGAGGAGACCTTATAATAGAAGGTAAAAATGCTGAGTTAAATAAACCCGGCGATTACCTTATTTACGATGGAGCTAAAACTATGCATTCAGTTAGTAAAGTCATTAAAGGTAGCCGTAAGTCACTTATAGTTTTTTATACTAAAAAATTTAAAGAAGAAAAAACACTATACTAATGTACACACAGTTAAGATTACATAAATCAGATCAACGTGATTATGAATATGATGAAAGATACTGGTTTCAGCCTCTTACTAAAAATCATTATAGAGAATGGTATTTTAATGCTTTTGACGTTATAAAGAAACTAAATAATGAATTAGACTGGGAAGATTGTCCTGATATAAATGAATTTAAAAAGAGACTTGAATTCGGCTCTATATGTCACTTATGGATGTTTGGTGATAATCCTTTAGGGTGGCACTGGACTAACGATAAACATATTACTAAAGATTGGAAATCCTCTTATGGTATTCTAGAAGAAAATTCGATTTATATAGGTGGAGCATTTTTATCAAAAGAAAAACCTGAAGCTTCCTCAGCTATAAAATTTTATCGTCAAGGATTTAGATATAGTTTTGACTATCATAAAAAAGATATACAATATCTGTATAATGACGACTGGAATAGAGCTTCCTCTATATTAAGCAGACAATGTGGCTTTACTGAATATACCTTTTACTAAAGTTGTTTATTTGAATAAATTTTCTTATATTTACATATGGAACATACCTTACCGATGAAACCTAAATTTACTAGGTCTTTTATAGAACGTACTTTATCTAAACGCTACTTTAAAAAGCCTTATGATAGATTCATGTGGTGGAGAAGCTATACTCCTAAGAACAAACCTCTCGATAAACGTAAACCTCTCATAGATAGAATTCTTAATGGTGATTTCGAAGTAGGTCCATATCTAATGGAGATCGAGTTAGTACAGCATAATATGAATGATAAATACTTATCCGCTATTACATCTGGTGGGGAAGTAGATTATAGTAAATATCATCAAGAGACTTCTATAGACAGAGCTAGAATGAAAAGACTATTAGAGGATCACGAAAAAGAAGAATATAGAAAACTAGATGATATCAAACGTCTGTTTTTAGTTAAGTTTAAGTTAACTAGCGAACAATACGACAAAGAAGTACTTAATACTAGTGCTAAAGATTTAGCTGATTTCTATTATAGAATGGAAAAAAAATACGGAACTTACTGGCAGCCGACTAAAATGCCTAAACAATCTATTTATTAAAAACAATTACTATGAACACTATTTTTATTATTCTAGGTATATTGCTCGTTTCAGGAGGGGTAATTATCTATTTCGTTAAAGCCGGAAAAATTAAAGACTCTGATGGAGATCTAATTCCTGATGCAGTAGAGGATGCTGTAGAAGACGTAAAAGAAACTGTTGCTGAAGTTAAAGAAAGAGCAAAAGTTGTAAAGGAAGAAGTTAAAGATGTCGTAAAAGCTGTTAAAGGCAGAAAAAGAAGAGGTCGTAAACCAAAAAGTAAGAAGTAATCTTTACTTTTAATCGTTATGCACAATCAGTTAAATGTCGATATCTCACAAACACAATCAGTCTCCTGCGAAAGCTGCGGAGGCGTCTACTTCACACAAGGACTTATACTCCGAAAAGCCTCAGGACTCCTTACAGGAACAGGCAAAACATCCTACATCCCTATCCCGGTCTTCAACTGCCGAGACTGCGGACACGTCAACGAAGAATTCAGACCAAAAGAGGTTAAAGACCTCGATTCGTAGTCTTTTTTACGGATTACAAGACGAAATCTATACAGAAAAATAAGAAGAGGCTACGGCCTCTTTTTTTTGTGCTATTTATATTAAAATAGTTACCCAACAACCCGTTTTATTCAATTGTTTCACTTAATAGTTGCATTTTAACTAATAAGTAAAAGAGGATGAGACTTTTTTTATGTGCTTTTTTAGCACTATGTAGTTTTAACATAACTGCTCAGGATTATTATACCATAGCAGATGTTACTAATGAGATTGCTCTAGGGCCGATGGCCGGGAATAGAAGCTTAGCTTTTGGAGTTAAGAATATCCTAGAGGAAGTTATCCAAGAAAAAGGATATGATTTAGGGCCAAACTCTACACACAAGATCCAAGTTACACTTTATTATTTTGACGTTAAAAAGACTAGTATGCAGTTCGCTGTATTTAATAGGACTGAAGACGAAACTGAAATTGTTGCTCAAGCACAGTTAATAGTTAATGGTAAACCTAAAAAGAAGGTTACAGCAAGAGGTACGGCTACGTCTGTATCTACGGCTACATTAATTATAGATGAGGGAGGAAAATTTTCTCAAGCAGATGTATCAACTGCTATGAAGAAAGTTTGCGAGCAATTAATTAAGAAACTAAAACTTAAATGAAGAAAATAAAAGAGTTGTTTATTAAATTAGACAACAAACTAACAAAACTAGGATACTCGATGTACCCAGATTTAATTAAACACATGAAGAAATGATAAAGAAATTCATATTTATTTTACTATTTCCTTTATTCTTATTTAGTCAATCATCATCTGATGGCGCTGACGTAAGCTTAGAATTTTTAGGAACCACTTTAGATGCGTCTAAACCTTTAAGTAAGGTTCAGGTAAACGATACTATCGTACTATCTATCGACATTAATAATTTAGACGATCAACACAGTATTACTTATGCTCATATTGATGTAGAGTATAACACATCAGCATTTGCTAGAGTAGGTAATCCAACTTGGAAGACTCCATCAGCTGCTCAGAATAGTTACTTTAGCTGGAATAATGTTAGATGGACTAGAAACTCTAACTACGATAAAAACGACCTATGGGCTCAATGGAATAAAACTGGAGGTAGTTACGGTACTTCTAACGGTTGGAACGTTGACCATTGGCAAGCTATATCTACTACAGAGTTTGGAGATGATACCTACGGCCATTTAGTAGAGTTAAAGTTTAAGGTAAAAGATGCTGGAGCAGCTCATAACTATACTGAAAACATCTATATTACGATGGGAAGGATAGCAGATAACTCTGGTAACTCTGAATATGTTTACCCAGAGGGTGAAGTAAGAGCTCATCCTACTCAAGCTATTTCTCATTCTCCATTAGAAGATCTTGATAGTAACTTATCTATTAACGTAGATACTAATTCTAATGTTGACCCTACTAAATTAAAAGTAATTATTAAAGAAGATGGAACTCAAGTAGCTTCGTTACCTTTAGATCAAAATGGTGATGTAACTATAACAGATTATGTTATTTCTTCTACTAAAACATATACAGCTGAATTACAATATAATGGAAGCGGAGATGATAACTATGTGACTGATTGGTTAGATAATGCTTTTACAGTATCTGACGTAGCATACTTATTAACTGAAACTGAAGGAGGAGCTGGTCACGGTAATCCTGGAGCAGTAATTACAAATGGTATATCAGCACTACATGGTGATTTAACAGATCCAACTAGACAGTTAACTCCACAAGATGCTTATAAGATGTTAGTACATGTATTAGGAGATGATATATTCTCTGATGATCATTTTACTAAATCTTTTAGAGCAGCTAGAAAAACTGACTTTGATGAATTTACTATGACTCATTTCGTTAATGATAGTATATTCAATTATGCTTTAATAGATACTATTGCACCTGATTGGTCAGCTAATAGTAATAAATTTGAATATAAAACTGGTATATTAGGAGACGTAAATCTTAACTATAGCTCAGCACAACCTGAAACAACAGATTCTTCACCTTCACCTAATCCTGGAGTAACAAGACAAACTTCAACAGAAAATAAATCAGGAGTAGGAACTGCTAAGGTAGCTGTAACGAGTAAAATAGAAGGAGATAAATTTATAGTTGAATTAACACTAGGTTCAGAAGAACTTATAGCATCTCAATTTAAATTATTATTTGATCAAACAAGACTAACATTTGATGAAGTAAACTTTGATACAGGTAATAACACAACTAACTTTGCATATGCTGGAGATAAGTTAATTAACTTTGGATCTATCAATCAACAGAAAGCAGCTATAAAGAAAGATTCTAAATATATCTTAAAATTTACTAAAGGTGCTTCAGTAGATAGTCCAGCAGGTTTATTTTCAATACGTAACTTTGATGCTGCAAACTTAAAAGGACAATTAATAATATTAGATTTTGAATAATATGAAAAAATACTTATACCCATTGATAGCATTAGCCCTAGTAGGCTGTGTGAGAGACATAAAAGAAGAAATACAGTATCCAATAGAACAAAGCTTAACTATAAATGAAGCTACTGGATTAAAATTTGAAGGTCCTTCTATTAATGATGCTTCTCAGTTTAATTTTAAAGTTGAAACTGGAGGTACATATTACATAGTAGTGAAAGATCATTTTAAGAATGTAATATCAAAAAGTCAAATTAAAACTAATATTGGTGATAATGTATTAAGATTTTATACTAACGCAATTCCTGATGGAGATTACTTTATAGAGTTCAAAGACCCTCAAGATAATGTAATCGAATCAAATAAAATAACTATACAATAATGAGTGAAAAAAAAGAAGGCTTTTTTAGTCAAATAAAAAACCAACTGGTAGCAACAATAGGCATTATAATTACTGCTGCAGGAGGTTTATTCGTAGCAAACATGGAGGCTATATTTTCTCCAGCAGAAGAAATAGAAGTAGTACAACCTATGATGGAACAGTCAATTACTATTCCTGAGTCAACAAAAGATACTGTTGTGATCTCTAAGACGATTGTTGTACCTCCTAAAAAAGAAAAATCTGAAACTGAAAAAAGAAAAGCAGAAGGTTTAGATTGGTAAATTAAATTAACTATATAAAAATTAAGATTATGAAAACAGTGTTATTAACAATTTGGAACGACAAAATGAGTCCCTACCCTGTATTAGATTATACACTTAAATTTGCAGCATATGGCTTACTAGCTATGTGGGCATTAGGGATGAGTGTTTTACTTTACGGAATTGTCTCTGGTGAAGCTGATATTCAAAATGCTACATTCGGAGTATTTGATTATATATAATATGAACAAACTACTATTTTTACTAGCATTTCTATTTGGAATATGTGCCTCAGGACAGACTTTAGGCAAAACAGTAACAGAGGACTATACAGCAGGCTTTGAATCACAAGCTTCAGTATATCAAATACCCGAATATATGGGTGAACCAGTCCCTGTCGCTATCCTCTCTATCGGAGTCAATGAACAAGTACTTGAACAGTATCCGGAACTAGGAGATTACCGCGTAGGTTTAGGTCTTTCCAATATAACTGTAGCGTTTATGGACGAAACATTTAGATTCGAATTCGTAGAGACTAGAGATGAAATTAAAGATAGAATGGTAGCTCAGTATAAAGCTTCTCAAAGAGGAATAACTTCAGAAAAATTAAAGTTAGTAGGTAATATTACTGCAGCTAAATACTTTGGTTATATAGAAGTGTATGACTTTAGTATATCTGAAGATGAAACTATAAACCTGAAAGATGGAATTAAAAATAAACTTGTAACTAGATTAGGATTACAAGTAAGATTAGTTGATGCACAAACTGGAGTCTATATGACTGGATCAGGATTAGGGAAGTCAACTACCACTAGGGAAATGACTCTCTTAAACGATGCAAACTTAGAAGAAGTTGCATTTAACCAATCATCCATAGGTACAGCTACAAAGAAAGCTTTGAATACTGCAGTTTACAAAATTGTAAGACGAATGAGACAAAAGAAAATATTTGATCATTAATGGATGAGAAAACAAATAATATTATTTCTACTATTTTTAGTTAGTAGCGGGTATGTATACTCTCAACAAATAGTCCAAACTTATACAGATAGATGTACTGGAGCTACTAAAGTATTTACCGTTCAACTAGGCGGATCTACCGTAGTTACTTTTTATGATAGATCTAAAGTATTTACCTCAGCCGAATTTCAGAATGGTACTCTTCAAACTTGGTTAGAACAAACCTATCAATACTGGAAGAACTTAAGTGCATGTTCCACTAACCAGTCTAATACTACTAATACTACAAACACAACTTCTAACGCTACTAATAGTTCTAATACTGCTAGTAATAATGCTACTAATAATAAGAGTGGTTCATCAGGCTCTTCAGGAGGATCTGATAGCAGTGGAGGAGGAAGCGGTGATAGTGGAGGAGGTAGTGGTGACTCTGGAGGAGGAGGCTCTGATGGAAGCGATGGTGGTGGAGGTTCCGATGGTTCCGATGGTGGAGGCGGAGACTCTGACGGTGGAGGAGGAGATTCAGGAGATGGAGGAGGAGACTCTGACGGAGGCGGAGGCGATGATGGCGGTGGAGATTCCGACGGAGGCGGAGATGATGGTGGAGACGGAAGCGACGGCGGTGATGACGGTGGAGACGGAGGTGATGATGGTTCCGGAGATGATGGAGGAGATGATGGGTCTGGCGATGGTGACGAAGGTGGTGACGGTGATGGTGATGATGGAGGCGATGGAGATGGTGACGAAGGTGGTGATGGAGATGATGACGGTGGAGATGAAGGTGATGGGGATGACGACGGAGGTGACGAAGGAGATGGAGACGATGACGGTGACGAAGGGGATAGTGATGATGATAGTGATAGTGATGACGATAGCGATGATGATTCCGATGATTCTGATGATGATTCTGATGAAGATAGTGATGAATCAGATGAAGATGAAAAAGAAGAAGAATCAGATGAGGAAGAGAAAGAAGAAGATGAAGAAGAAAGTGATGAGGAAGAGGAGGAAGAAGAAGAAAAGGAAGAAGAAGAGGAAGAGGAGGAAGAAGAAGAGGAAGAGTCTGAAGAAGAGTCTGACGAAGAAGAGGAAGAAGAAAAAAAGAAAAAAAAGAAGAAAAGACAGCCACCAGTAATAGCTGCTAATTTAGTTACTATGCAAATGATAGACGGTACTGTTAGTAGTGCTGCTTCGTTCGGTATGTCTCAAGCTAACTTATTAGGTACAACTACATATAGTTATAATGCTATGATTTGGTCTAACATGAAACAATTTATGTTAGGTACTTCAGTAAGTAACGTATGGTGGGCTTATGATAAACCAGTTGATTATTATTTAGATAATCCTTTTACTGGAGAAAAAGAACTATTTGGTACATTTATGGATAAAGGTTCTATTCATTATGTAGATACTAACTCAGTTAACTTTATGTATATGTATGGAACTACTATGTTATCGTACAGTTATAGTAGAGTATTTATGGGTCAGAAAGATAATAAATTTAAAGGAGCAGTTGGAGGATATGCTGTAAGTACTGGACTGATAAGAGCATTTGGTGAAATATCATCTACTACCTCTCTCACAGGCTTTGCTACTAAACCATATCAGATAGGGCAAAGTAAAAGACTTACCTTAGCACCAATGGTAGCACTGTCATTACCAGTAACAGTAATGCCTTTAGATTTAAAAATAATACCATTTGAAAACTTTACATATATAGTAGGACTAAATAATACTTATAAACTGTCTCAAAGATTTAATGCTAACTTAGGTATCACTACAATACATAATACCGATAAACAAATACCTATGACATATGCTTTAACAATAGGTGCTAGGTTCGCTTTTTAAAAACTATTTATATTAAATAACGTTATATTAAAATTGTTTTATTATGTTTAACTATTTAAAACTTAAATGGATGGCTTTCAAAGACATTTTTAAAGACAAAAACGATATCAATGAAAAATCAGTAGTTGGTTTCGCAGCATTCGTAATCATGGTTCTATTCGCTGTAATAGACTTAGTTACTGGTTACGTAGGCAAAGATTTAGTAATTAATGAATTTATATATGATTCTTTTGTTCTAGTCGTATTAGGAGCATTTGGAATTGCTGAAGCAGGTAAAGTATTCGGCGGTAAAAAGTAAATTATTATGGCAATAGTACCAAAAGGAATAGTAGTACATAGTATGGGTGAGTACCTTCAATGGGAAGGAGAATGGATAACCGCTCACGAATTTTTAAAAGAATTAAAATTATCCGTACATGGATTTATTCACCCTGATGGTACTTATGAGAAAATGATCTCTTCACCAGGTAAATGCTATCATGCAGGTAAATCAGAATGGGATGGTTTATCTAACTTAAATTCCCATTACTTAGGCTTTGAGTTATTAGTGCCAGGTAAACAGACGTATGATTCTTTTTTAAAAGCAATTAAACAACCAGGCACTTATACTGAAGCTCAATTCGATGCTGCCTTATCTACTTGTAAATGGTGGATGAAACAGTATAATATCCCAGCTTCTAACGTAGTTCGTCACTCAGACTGCAGTGGTGATCATGTAAGAGGAGATAGAAAAGGTAAAGTAGACCCAGGATCAGCATTTGATTGGGAAAGATTTCAAGCAGCATTAGTTGCTTAATTGAATTTTATTTCTTATATTGTAAGATATGAACAGAATAAATGTTATATTGTTATGTCTAACTGCATTGGCAATATTTTATATTATAGATAAAAAACCTACTATTGATATTGCTAAATATGAAACGCAAATCAATATACTTCAACAAAAAATTACATTATTAGAGACTGTAAACGATAGTCTTGAATTAGAATCTAAGGAATTAGAGAAAGCTGTAGCAGCTTACGATGTAAAAATTAATAACTTAAATAGAGATATAAATGTTATCAAAAAAGAAACAAAAGCACAGCTTGATGCTATCGATTATTTCGGTGATGATATGCTGGAGCAGTTTTTCGCAGAACGTTACAAAGACAGACTCTACGAAAACGATTCAATTAAGTAATCCTGTAGCTAAATTAGTAGTAAAGGATTTAATTCAAGGAGACGCTAGTTCAAAAGAATTAGATGCTATGATTAAATTAGTTTCTGTTACCAACGAAAAGCTAGTTACTCAATCAGATTTAGTACAGAATCTTAAATTTCAAACTTCTACTCTTAATACAATTATTATTCAAAAAGATAATCAACTTAAAACATCTGCTGAAATGTCTAAAGATTTACAATCAGCTTTAAAGAAAGCAAATAGACAAAAAAAGCTATACCAAATAGGTTCTGGAATCGGTTTAGGAGCCGTTATTCTTCTTTTGGTTAAGTAACTTAACTATTTATTATAAAGAATATTATGTGGAAAAATGTAAAAAAAGGGTTATTTCCTTTTATAATTGCCTTTTCTGCCCTATCAGTATCTGCATCAGCAGCATTCTATTCAGTATACGGACTAAGTAAACTGTTTGCAGGAGCACAATTTGAAGTAATTATTATGGCTGGTTCATTAGAAGTAGCTAAATTAGTAATAGCTTCCTTACTATATCAGTATTGGGATACTATAAATAAGATTCTTAGAACATATCTAGCTATAGCAGCAGTTATATTAGTTATCATTACCAGTATGGGTATATATGGATTTCTATCTGCTGCATATCAAGATACTTACGCTAACTTATTAGTTAATGAAAATAAGATAGAATTTTTAGATAATAAAGCAAAATTTTATGAAGACGATATACAACGCTATGACAAAGAGCTTACACAAATTAGTAGTAATATTTCTATTCTTTCTAATGCCAAGGCTCAGTCGATCCAGGTACGAGACACCACGGTTTCTGGGGGCGTTAGATCAACCATCTCTACTGCCGAACTTAGGCTTTCGCAGAAACGTATTGAAGTTGAAGAAGAAAATAGAAAAGCTGTTCAAGAGAAAAGACAGATAGCTGCTGATAGCTTACAAAAATTTAAATTAGAAATACTTAACCTTAATAATAGTTCAGAGGTAGCTGGAGAATTAGGTCCATTAAAATATTTATCCGGTTTAACTGATACCCCTATGGATGTTATTATTAATATTCTTTTATTAGTAATTATTTTTGTATTTGATCCTTTAGCAATTTCTTTAGTTGTAGCTGCTAATTTTGCTTTTGATAGAGCTTATCCTAGAAAAGAAATAAATATATACGGTGAGAAAGAAGAACCTGATAATAGTGGTATATTTCCTAAAGACTATAATGAAGATAGAATGAACATTATTGGGCAAAATGGTAACGATGGAGATCATTATGATGACTTAGACTCTACAGAACAAGCTGTAGCTGATTTTGTTAATAAGAATGAACAAGATTGGCAAGTAGTAGATGAAGAAGCACCTGGCGACTTTAAAGACTTTACTAAAAACTATGCCAAATATATGATTATAGAAAAAGACGGGACTAGAACCTTCTTAGATGAAAAACCTACAATTGAAACTAAACCTAATAGTGTAATTGTTACCCTACCTGATGGACGTCAAGGTAAAATAAATAGAGGTGATGATAGTAGAATTATCTATATGTAGTTGTTTCGTAATATATTTTTTCGTATCTTTCTATTATGAAAGAACCTCAAAAATGCCTACCGATACTTAAGAAAGAGTACCCTCTTATTTACAAAGCCTATAAAGATATATCAGACGAGCAGTTTGAACTATTTGCTAAGAAGCATTTAGATTATGGAATGGGTAATGTTGCAGCTGGTACTCAATTAGTAAACCAAGAAGAAACTGATTTTGCTTTAGTTGGGCTCTGGTATAGAATATCAGATAAAGTAAATAGATGGAAGAATATGATCTTATCTAATAGAAAAGCTCAAAACGAATCCTTAATAGATACTTTTCAAGATCTAAGTAACTATGGTATCATTGCTCAAATAGTACAAAAGGGTTTATGGAAAAAATCTAAATAAATTATATTGAAAAGAAAACTAAAAGGACCAGTGAAGGTTGTTTGGGAAAGTAAAATTAAACAAACCCCTTCTAAGTTAACTCATATATCTTATAGCTCTATCAGTACATATAATAAATGTCCCAAGTTATGGGATATGCAATATAGAAAGAAAGTAGTACCATTTACTCAGAATATCTATACAACATTTGGTACAGCTTTTCATGAAACGTTACAATCATATTTAGAAGTCTTATATCATAATTCAGTAAAAGAAGCTAATGAAATGGATATTAATAACTTACTGTATGATAATATGATTAAGGCATATAGATCCGGTAAAGCAGTTAACGGTCATGAGCACTACTCCACAGCAGATGAACTTAATAGTTTTTGGCTGGACGGTAAACATATTCTAGATTTCATAAAAAAGAAGAGAGGAGTATATTTCGGTACGAAAAATATGATGTTAGCTGGAGTAGAGACTTTACTCTATCAGCAACTCAAACCTGGAGTTGTATTTAAAGGACTAGTTGATTTAGTATTCTATCATCCTAATACTGAAGAATGGACTGTAGTAGACATAAAAACTTCTACAAGAGGTTGGAATGCTAATCAAAAGAAGAATCCTAACCTAACTGCTCAGGTAGTTCTATACAAAGAGTTTTTCGCTAAACAATTTGATATCCCAGCTGATAAGATAAATGTAGAGTTTTTTATAGTTAAGAGAAGGGTGCCTAAAGATGCTGAATATGCTTCTATGCAAAGACGAGTTCAAGAGTTTAAACCTAATGCTGGGCCTAGAAAAACTAAACAAGTTATAGATTCTATGAATAACTTCTTAACTAATGTATTAGATAGCAATGGTAAATTTATAGATAAAGATCACGAATGTAAATCACCTTTAGGAAAGTGTGATAATTGTATGCAATTTTTGGGATTATAGCCTATTTATATATAAATATATAAAGATATATAGTTATGATAAAAAATGAAAAATTAACTTCGGTTAAAATTACTCAACCTCTTTTCGATCATTTTAAAATGGCTTGCCTTCAAGAAAACTTTTCTTTTAAAAAGCTTGCAGATCGTGCAATTTTTTTGTATCTTACTGATAAGACTTTTAAAGAAAAGATACACAAACAAAATAATATTAAATATAGTAAATAATGATAGAAGGTTATATAAAGAAGAGTGAGAGAAAGAAAATACTCTTACTTAGTGATGATCTGAGGATGCACTCTGGTATAGCGACAATGTCGAGAGAATTAGTAGTAGGCTCTGCACATAAGTATAATTGGTTTCAAGTAGGAGCTGCTCTTAAACATCCTGATAAAGGTAAAGTAATAGATATTTCTGACGACGTAAATAAAAATTCTGGATTAGAAGACTCTCAAGTACATATTATGCCTTTCGAAGGGTATGGTAACAGCACTTTAATCAGAAGTTTACTTGAAAAAGAAAAACCAGATGCTATTTTTATTTTTACTGACCCAAGATATTGGATTTGGTTATTTGAAATAGAGAGAGAAATAAGAAATAGAATACCAATTGTATGGTTAAATATTTGGGATGACTATCCTGCTCCTATCTACAATAGAGATTATTATAACTCCGTAGACTGTTTAATGGGTATATCTAAACAAACAGTTAATATTAATAAATTAGTATTAGGTGACTATGCTAAAGATAAAGTTATTAATTATGTTCCTCATGGTATAAATAATAAGCATTTCTTTCCAATAGTAGAAGATAATCCTTTATACCCAGAACTTATTAAGTTTAAAGATAAGACTATAAACAATCCAGATGTAGACTTCTTAGTTTACTTTAACTCAAGAAATATTCATAGAAAGAGACCAGGAGATATTATCTTATCATTTAAGTTTTTCTGTGATATGATAGGAGAAGAAAAAGCAAAAAGATGTGGATTAATAATGCATACTGAAGTTTCTAATAACCACGGTACAGATTTAAAAGCAGTAAAAGAAGCAATATACCCAGAAGGTAATGTTTATTTTTCTACTGCTAAAATATCATCTGCTCAAATGAACTTTATGTATAACATGTGTGATGTAACTGCTTTAATCTCATCTAATGAAGGATGGGGATTATCTTTAACAGAATCAATGATGGCTGGTACGATGATAGTAGGTGCAGTAACAGGAGGAATGCAAGATCAATTAAGATTTGAAGATGAAAACGGTAAGTGGATAGACTTTGATGCAGATTTTCCTTCCAATCATAGAGGTACTTATAAGAAATGTGGCGAATGGGCAGTACCAGTTTTTCCTTCTAATATTTCATTAGCAGGGTCTCCTATGACTCCATACATATATGATGATAGATCTAACCCTGAGGATGTAGCTGCTGCTATAAAAAAGGTATATGATATTCCAAAAGAAGAAAGAGATAGAAGAGGAATAGCTGGTAGTATATGGGCTCAATCTGATGAAGCTCAAATGACAGCTGATCATATGTGTAAAAATATGATTAATAGTATTGATGAAACTTTAGCAAATTTCAAACCTAGACCTAGATACGAAGTCTTTCATGTAGATAAAGCACCATCGCTTAAAGTAACTCACAAATTAACAGGATATTAATATGAATAAACCAACAATGTTTATAAGCTCTCCAGTAGATACTTATTCAGGCTACGGAGCTAGATCAAGAGATTTTATAAAAGCAGTTCTTAAATTAGATAAATATAATGTAAAATTATTATCCCAACGATGGGGTAATACTAGGTTCGGTTATTTGAACGATCATAACGAAGATGAATTATTTTCTTTAATAGTTCCTCAAGTAGATAAGAAACCTGAAATATGGGTACAAATAACAGTTCCTAATGAATTCCAACCTGTAGGTGAGTATAGTATAGGAGTAACAGCAGGTATAGAAGCAACACTAGTAGATCAAAGTTGGATTCAAGGAGTTAATAGAATGAATCTTGTACTGACATCTTCTGAGCATAGTAAAGATGTATTTTTAAAGACAGCTTGGGAAGTAAAAGATAATAGAACTGGTCAAATTACTTCAAAGGTACAGGTTAATAAACCAATTGAAGTATTATTAGAAGGGGCAGACTTAGAAAAGTATCAACCTAAAAAATCTAGTTTTGACTTATCAATGATAAAAGAATCGTTTTGTTTCTTAGTAGTAGGGCATTGGTTGAAAGGAGAGTATGGTCACGATAGAAAAGATATAGGCTTTACTATCAAGTCTTTCTTAGAAACATTTAAAAATAAAACTAATCAACCAGCTTTAGTTTTAAAAACTTCTCATGCTAATACTTCTTTAATGGATAAGTCTACTTTGTTAAATAAGATACAGTCTATAAAGAATACTGTAAGAGGTAAACTACCTAATGTATATGTCATTCATGGAGACTTAGCTGATAGTGAAATTAACGATATATACAATCATCCTAAGATAAAAGCTATGGTATCGCTTACAAGAGGAGAAGGCTTTGGTAGACCGTTACTTGAGTTTAGCTTGGTAGGTAAACCAATTATAGCTTCAGGATGGTCTGGTCATTTAGATTTTTTAGATAAACAATATACTACTCTTCTTAATGGTAAGTTAGAACAACTTCATCCTTCATCAGTTCAGAAAGATGTATTGTTACCTCAAGCTGCTTGGTTTAAAGCTGATTCTATTGAAGTTGGTAAAGCATATAAGAATGTATTTAAACATTATAAAAAATATATTACCTATGCTAAAAAATTAAGACATCAAAATAAAACAAATTTCAGTTTCGATAACATGGTCTTTAAATTAAAAAAGATATTTGATAAATCCATACCTGAATTTGCACAGCAAGTAGAGCTTACACTTCCAAAGCTTTCACTTCCTAAACTAAACAAACCAGGTGCATCTACACCACCTGCTATAAAACTTCCTAAACTTAAAAAAGTATGAAACTAAATCAAGATCAATTAGTAGAAGGACCTTTTGGTAGTAATGCTTGTTATGAACAATCGTTTGAGCAAGAAGGTCAACATATAAAAACATGGCTATGTTTCGGTAGTGGGTTTACTACATCGACTCTTATGACAGAAGGTTCTAAATTAGTTAATGATTTAATTGCAACCTCTCCTGAGTTATATAAAGATTTACTACACACCGATAATGATAAAAGAGTATGGGCTCCTGCTACTATTACTCTACCTGAAAAGGGTATGGTATTTTTAGACGGTATTAATAAAGAAGAATGGCATTGGTCAGCTGTAAAAGCTATACCAATTACTGAAGAAGATAGAAAAGTTAAACAATTTCCTAAAGAACAAACTCATAAAATGGATATGGCAAATTTAAAAAAATATCCTCAAAACGATTTTATGACTGCATTAGAATATATAGATTTCTATAAACAATGAAAATAAGTTATGCTATAACAGTATGTAATGAAGCCACAGAAATACAAACACTAGTTTCGTTTCTTTTAGATAATAAAAGACTTGAAGATGAGATAGTAATTTTATTTGATAGTAAAAACGGTACTAAAGGTGTAG
>Ga0208669_1000362_pt1 | contig 18473 bp, 30 predicted proteins | sample 21_taG_FD_184095 | JGI IMG/M metagenome (GOLD analysis project Ga0208669, IMG submission 184095) | Marine viral communities from the Subarctic Pacific Ocean - 21_ETSP_OMZ_AT15319 metaG (SPAdes) (version 2) | ecosystem: Environmental > Aquatic > Marine > Oceanic | place: Pacific Ocean | collected...
TAGTTTATTAGTTTTTATAGCAACTATAATAGCTGCACTTATTGGGATGTTTCAATTTAAATAAGGAGATTAACATGTGGTTTCAAGCAATTAAATTAGCCGTTTCTGCAGGAAGTAAAATTTACGCTAATAAGCAGAGAACGAAAATGGCTATGTCAGATGCACAATTAATGCATGCATCTAAAATGGCTAAAGGGGAAGAACAGTATCAAGGTAAATTATTAGAATCAAGAAATGAAGATTGGAAAGACGAGGCCGTATTATTAGTATTGAGTGCCCCCATAGCAATTTTGGCGTGGGCAGTTGTATCAGATGATCCGACAGCAATGGACAAGGTAAAATTGTTTTTTGATATGTTTGCTACGCTCCCGAGCTGGTTTACAAATTTATGGATTCTTGTCGTGGCGAGCATTTATGGTATAAAAGGTACACAAATATTTAAAGGTGGTAAAAAATAAAAATGAATATATCAGATAAAACATTAGTAAGTATGCCAATTAAAAACATGCTAGGTATAATAGCTGGTGTTGTATTAGGTGTATTTGCATATACAGAAGTAACAGCTAGGCTTACTAGTTTAGAAACTTCTAGAGAATTATTTGAAAATGATTTGTTAAAAAAATCTGAACAAGTCCCTACCGATCAGGAACAACATTTTTTAATTGAGGATTTATATAAGTCTGTTGAGAAGATGGAAGAGACTCAAGAAATGAATATGACTAACAAAGTTAACATAGAATTTTTAAGAGAACAATTAGACAAAGCGTTATCTGATATTGAAGTCTTAAAAGATAAAGTAAGACAAAACGGAGGTCATTAATGGAATTAATCATAGCCCTACTTATGATTGTCAATGGAGAGATTAAAGAGCATAGAATACAAGAATCTATGTCTGATTGCTTAAAGGGCAAAAGGGTTGCAATGAGATCAAATAAAAATAATAATATTCAGTACCAGTGCATAAAGTCAATGGCTGAACTTGAGTTAAACATAGACGGTTCAAAATCAATTAAAAAATTAATACTAGAATAAATATGGGCGTTTTATTACGCCCTATATTTAATTTATAAATTTTTAATGAAAATATTTTTTAAGTATATTTAGTTGATCATCATATTTAGCTATAATATCTAATTCTTTTTCTATTGTTTCAATAACATCAGGATGTTCTGCAATTCCTGTTATTTTATTAAGTAATACATTTACATTAACTTTATGTTTTTCTATATGTCCTTCAGCATGTTTTTTTAATGCTATAATTAATTGTTCTTTCATTTTATACCTTATACATTGTGTATTTAACTGTTAATTCCTCACCCTTTTTAATTAATCTATTCGTGATTAAATTAGTTTCCTCATAATATAAACAATCTTCTTTTTCTTTTATACAATTTGGTTTATTACTATGATTAATAAATCCTCCTAATGGTGTTCTTATAACATGATTAAATTCAGTTATATGATGCATCACACCTAAGTTAATATTTTTCTTTATATCTTTAGTTGCAAATATACCTAAGCCATCAATATCAGATTTTTGTATTGTTAAATTATTTGGTAGTGGTTTATATTTTTTTGTTTTCATATATCCTTTATTTATGAGCCTTTTTAGCAGGTTGCTCAGCTGCTTCGGTTTACTAGTACTGATGTAGGCTAGAGAGGATAGTGCCTATTACTCATCCTTGTACCATTGTCTGTTAGCTGTTGCCTTAAAGGTCTTACATGCAGTTCTAACTTCTAACCGAAATCGGTTTATATCACTTCTTTAAAAGCTAAATTATCTTCATTATAATTTAACCTTCCAGTGTCATTATTGTAAGTCGCTTGACCACAATGACCAGTATCTCCAGTAAATCTAGATTTTAACACAGCAAACTTTACTATATTCCTATCTGATTTTTCTGTAGCCATCATGTTTCTTGCAAAAGTTACAATATCAAAACTTATTTGTTTTATACTTCCAGATCCTTTTATATCATCTAAACTAGCCATACGACCTTCTTCAAATGATTTACTATCTCCAGAACTTTTTCTTAGATGTGATATTAACGTTAAATGTATATTATATCTTTTAACTATTTTTAATAATGAACTCATAACTTTATCTACAGCTTCGTTACCAGTTTTACCTTCAGCACCTTCACTTACAGCTATAGTTATGTGATCAAGTATTAAATACTTACATCCTAAAGCAGATAAATATTCTATACGATCAAGTAAAGAACTATCACCTACAGATCCTTGATGATCTAAAAGAATTAATCTCTCATCACCAAACACTTTTTCATAACCTTTACGTGCTTCCTCTTCAGTTACATCTTTTGGAAATCTAATATTTTTATTAATAGACATACCAATTAATCTTGTAGCAGTATCACCTATAGATTCTTCTAAAGATATTAAACCTATTTTATCTTCTGTTTTTTCTAATAAATTTAATATGTTTTCTTTAACAACAGTAGATTTACCAGAACCAGTTCCTGAAGTAAATAATGTAATTTCACCTAATCTAAGACCTAATAATTTTGAATTTAATCCTTGAAGACAATCAGGGTAAGGTACGGACTCAGTGTTAGTACGTTCTTTAAATGCTTTCCATACTTTTTCACCAGATACAAAACTATCGGGTTTATATGCTTTACTTGACCATACATCTTGAAGGTAATTATCACCTAATCTTTTTTCTAAAGCTTCATTAGCATCTTTATGTATAGAGTTTACTATATAAGCTTTACCTGGTTTAATTATATGTGCTACATCTTTAGATGCTTCAATACCATATTCGTCATTATCAAATGCTAAAAACACTTTTTCGTATTTATTTATAAAATCTAAATTAGATGCAATATTGCGTCTGGCACTTTGAGCACCGTTAACAATACTGACTACATCAAATTGTGCTTTAGATGAACTTAACATTTCTAGTATTGAAAGTGCATCAACTTCACCTTCTGTTATGCATAAATTTTTTCTTTTACCACAATTAACTTGATTAAATAGATCAGGAACTTCAGCTTTACCTACAACTCTAAAATCTTTAGTAGCTACAATTCTTTTTTTATAAGCCTTAATTTTTTTATTAACTGTTATAGGATAATAGTGAGAGATAATATTTCTATTCTCATCATACTCAACTTTAACACCAGAATTATACAATATCTTTTTAGATATACCCCTAAAAGTATCTACAGGAAGTTCTGAAATTTCATCTAAATTTAAAGATGTTTGAACAATGTTAAATTGTAATTCAGTATCTTGTGTATCTTTAGGTTGTGTTTTCTTACAAGAAAAACAAAAAGCAGATCCATCAGAATATACCGCATTGGCATCTGATGATCCGCAAGCTTCACAATTAGTGTGCTTTATAAAGTTAGTATTCTTACCCATATTATATTACCTCTCATTTATTATTAACAATTATATCTTTTACTAATCCATTTACTAAATCTAATTAAGTCTTCATTATCAGCATTGCTCATCATTTTATTAGCTAACATACAAACCCATTCTACATTACCCTTAACATATCCTAGTCTAGGATTTATTCTATCTAATGTAGGACTATATTTATTACCACCTACAAGACCTTGAGATGGTTTCATTTCATAACCTAATATAGGACATTTACGATCTTTAGGAAAAATAGATTTTAAATAATCTAAATCTATATTAAAATTTAAATTATTTCTTTTAACTCTATCTTTACAATGATTAAGTGATCTGCTGCATATACCTGATATAGATCTATAATATTTTAAACTACTTTCACGTTTAGACATTATTTATAAACCTCTTCCAATAATCTATATTCCAATCAGAATTATCTTTAAAATCTTTAATTAAAAATAACATTTTACCCATATAATTTAACCTATCTTCATAATCATCAGGATGATGTTTCTTATAAGTTTTAATTATAGAATCAAATTGTTCTTTTAAATTTTTATTTTTTAATATTTTACTAGCTTTAATAATACCTATACCTTGTATCCCTGGTATATTATCTACACTATCACCTGTTAATAATTGTGTGTGTAAAAATTCACATGATTCAAATTTAGATATAGGTTTTATATATTTATGCATTAAACTATAAAACATACCCCCAATCATTTGCCAATCTTTATCAACAGTTATTAATATGTAAGGTTGTCCGTTTTTTAAATATCTAGTAGCTTCTACTGAAGCGGTATCATCAGCCTCAAACAAATTTACAGTAGTAGGTTTATATTTTTTTGTAACATAATCTTTACATATTATAAAATTTTCAGGTTTATCTTTACGTTTACCTTTGTAATTAATAAATTGTTGATTTAATTTCTTTCTAAAATTACCATGACCCGATACATGCAATGAGTATTCATCACATTGTATTTCGTCTTTTACTTCTTTATAAATATTGTCAAAAGTTTTAGTAACATCTAAATTATCTTTTATAGATTTATGACATGCTCTATAGATTAAAACATCTCCATCAACAATACCTATCATTTTAATGGGTTTCATACCATGACCTTCCCTCTTTTGCATCAGAATCCATTTGTATATTTAATTCTAATTTTTTAGTAATATAGTCTCCAAAACTATAGTTTAATATTTCTTTAACTCTTTTTACATTTTCTTTTTTAGTTTGAACTTGAACTTCATCATGTATTAAACCTAACATATCAACTTCAATATTCTCATCTTTAAACATTTTAAAAGCATTAACTACAGCACTTTTTACTGTAATAGCTTCAAAAGCTTGTAGTAAATAATTAAGTAATTTAAAACTAGATTCAGCATATATCTTCCTACCATCTAGTGCAGGTATAAAACCTAAACTATCTTTATTTTGAGTAGTGTAAAAAAACGTATTTAATTTTTTTAATAACTCTTTTAATCCTGGTAGTGCAGAATATAATTTTTCTTTTACTTCTTTACCTTTTTCTAAATCTTCAACACCAGTGACCATTTTACCTAACTTAGCAAAACCAGCACCAAATACTGTAGCGTAAAGTAGGCCCTTGGCTAAGGGTCTTGATACACCTATAGTGTCAGCGTTGTGTTGATGTATATCACCGTTTAAAACATGATCATTAACTTCTTTATTATTTAAATAATGACATAATGCTCTAATTTGATTTCCTGAACTATCACAACCAATCATTATTTTACCATCTTGATCATCAGCCATAAATAATTCACGCATTTCCTTACCGAAAAACGCATTAACACTTGGTACATTAACAATCTTAGAATGTCTTTGTCTAAATGTTGGTGTTCCAATATTAAAAGCTTCAACATAAACTCTATTATTATTTGCTTCAGCTAATTCAATCCAACCTTTAAGTACAGAATGTCTAGATCTTAATTGATAATATTTTAAAACCTTTTGCCCTATATCACCTTGAATTGTGTGAAGAGTATCTTCTGTTATTTTAGGTTCCCCTTTAGGTGTAAATTGACTTGGCTTCCATCCATTTTCAAGCAACATTCCTCTAACCTGTTGCATGTTTCCTAGGTCAGCTTCAATTATATCATAACGTTGAAACCTTTTATTAGGTTCCCATAAATGTGTATCAGTAGGTTTAATTTCTTTACCTAAATATTTAGATAACATTTTACAAGTAACAACAGAAAAATTACCGTTCTGTAAATAACGTGCTTTTTTAGGTTCTTTGTCTATCATAACTTTACGAGGTTTTAATGTAGGATTAATCTCATCCTCAATAATTTTCATCTCGTTAGTTAAATATTCATAATGGCTTTTGGCTAAAGGTGTATTAAATTTCCATTTATTCATAACTTGAGTAGAACAAAGTTCAGCAATAGCATGTTCAGTTCTTAAAGCCTCTTTAAATGCAGGTCTATTTTTAATTAATGTTTGTGCCTCACTAATTAAATATTTAAAAACCTTTTCATTTAAATTAACATCCTGTAATGCATACGTTTTCATCTCTTCAGAATATTTAGTAAAATCAGGACTATCGCCTTTAGCATCTCTAAGTATTTTACCAAAATTAGCTAAAGAATGTTTACCCTCTCTTCTAAAATTATTCATTTGAGATAATATCATTGTATCTATAAATTTAATATTTTTAGGTTTCCACCCTAATAATTTGTGCATCACAACATTATCATATGCGATTCCATTATGAGCAATTACAGTATCAAAAGTATTTAAATAAGGAACTAATTCATTTAAAGGTTTTGAATCAGGATCATAATCTGAAAAAGTAATTATCTCACCAGTATCTATGTCTTTAGTGACAGCTATCCATATTTTAGAAACTGTATCTATCAAGCCATCTGTCTCCAAATCATATATTACTCTTTTCATTTTATATCCTTTTTATATTTTACTTTTAAAAAAATTAAAAACCTTACCATATAAAGCTTCTTCAGATCCGCTATTATCAAATACGTATCTAAATACATGATCATCTAAAGCGTGTTCAGATTTATGACTATCACCATTATAATTTGGTCTTTTAACTGCAATCATTAAACCATGTTTTTGAACCATACTTACTTCGTTTGGAAATCTGACATCAGTTATAACAACATGTTTTTTCTTTTTTAAATATTGATTTTCTAATAATTTTACCCACACGTCTTCATGTAAATTTTCTCTAAATGACATACCTATTTTTTGTAGCATATCTCTAGGTGATAAATTAAACCACTCAGGCATTTGTAATTCTCTAAATATTCTCTCTCCACCATCTCCCGAAAGTATATTTTTATCTATACGAAATGTGTGATGTACTAAATCTTTTATAGGTTGAGCAAAACTCATTTTTTCAAAATTATAATGATCAACTAAAACCTTACCTATTGTGTCTTTACCTGATCCTTTATAACCAGCTATTCCTACAATCATTTTATTCTCCTTCGTTATAATAAAAATAATTTATTTTATCTTTTTCCATACAAGTATGTGCAAATACTGCTCTATTTTTATAAGTGTAATGGCCCCATACTTGACCATTGCCTGGTTTATAATTAGGGTTATCTTTCCAAATAATAATTTTCATAAATACATCTTCACAAGAATCACCTGGGTTTACTTTTACAGGTATCTCTATTTTATTAAGACCTGATAACCATAATATTAATATAATTGTTTTCATAATTTATTTTCTACCATAAAATTTAGTATTAGTTTTATTTTTACTAAATAAATACCAAGCAAAATTATCTGTACTAGACATTTTACTATTTTGTATCCATTTAACCCTACCTATAGAAATTATTATTCTACAATTATCAAGATACTTACTAAAATATTTATTGTGCATATAATCAGCAGGTAATAATAACCATGTATCAGCTGTGTTTATAAAATGATCTAATAAAGGTAATAATAATTTTTTATGAAACGGTGGATTAGTAATAAACATAGATGCTTTATTAATATCTAGAGCATCTTTTTTTTTAACTAATTTATTTTGTGGTTCTATATCAAAAGCTTTTTGACATATATGACCGTGTTTTATTAAATGATTAGCTAAAGCATAATTACCCGCACAAGGTTCTATGAATTTTGTTTTAGGCTTTAGGCATTCTAATAAAGGTAAAACCGCTTCATATGGTGTAGGATAAAAATCTCTAGGATTTCTATCAAATTTTTTAGTATATTTACTCATTGAATTACTTCAATCTTATCAATGGTATACATATAATTACATGCAAAATAAGGTCTTAACTCTTCTGCTATATTATTTTCATCCATTATAATTTCTTTTTCTTCTTTAGTTAAAATAGTTAAGTCAAATATATGACCAACTTTAATAACTAAATCTACTTTATCAGTTTCAGAGTTAACTAATAAAACTCTTTTATTTTCTACAGGTATATAATAACCCTTAAGTGCATTCTTCTTAGTGCCGTCTTTTATTTGTTTAATGTATTTTGGATCTACATTAAAACTATAAATTTTATCTTTCATTAAGAACCCTTTAGTTAAGGCGGGGCCGTTAAGCCCCACCAAAATAATTATATTACGTCTGTATCAGAATCAATTGCTTTAAACTCTAAAGAGTCTCCACCTTGATATTCTTTAAGATCAGTAACCTGGACAGCAAGTAATTGTACAGAAATACCTTTCTTACCCATATACTCATATGGCTTTAGGCGTACTTGTACATTACCTCTACTGCCATTTCCTATTACATTTGTGTTAGTTATTGGCTGTAACAATTTATCAACTACCGCTGGTGGTTTAGTAGAATTTTTACCATCCGCATCTTGATAAATTTTCTTTTTAAGAGTTGCAGAATAAACTACTCCACCATTCTCTTCTACAGGTTTTACATTGATACCTGCCTTCTTCCATGTTTCAGCATCAGATTTATTATCTGTTTTAACAGTGCATGAATATTGAGGTGATTTTTTATCAAACCCCAAATCAGGATTAGCTGCATCAAACTTAACCCAACTTATATCTACATTATTAAGTAACATATTATTTTCTCCTTTGTATTATTTTTGTCTTCTACCTTGACGATTATATTTTTTAAACATTCGCTTCTCATCTTTACTTTTAGATTTCTTATGAACCCTTACTCGCTTTTTAGGCTTTTGGCGTTCAACAAATGTTGTAAACTTTTTCTTAGCCATATATCTTAACCCTCTTTAGTTTTAGGTTTTTTATCCTCATATTTACATTCACCATCACATGGCCCACAATTGATACATAAACAATTACAAGCAAATTGATCAGGTGCAGTTGTGTTCTTACAATCTTCACATCTCATATCGGATCTAGACATAACTTCCTCCTTAGCCTTTTTATAAAATTTTGGATGTCTCCATACAAACGTCATAAAATACCTTACCTCCAGATTATTAGATCAAGGCTTATATTGGAGGATTAATACAAGCCCTGATAAAAACATTGATTGTGTTTCTGTAAGGGAACCTTATTAGAATTACATTAACTTTTGGAGGTAATATATGGAAATAATATTAGATATTAACTTATTAGAATCACTGCTTTTATTGGGTATTTTAAAAAGGTGCCCTTACAGAAGAAAACAAAAAAATAAAAAAGAACTCCCCTAAGGCTATAGGCTTTAGGCCCTAATATATCCATAAATAATATATCTATAGATCAATATACCAATATATCTATAATCATTAAAAGAGAGCCTTCTATGGCCTTTTAAAGTATATGTTATTGTGTTCTTTTAATCCCAGGACAGATCAAAATAGTGCCATTGTACATAGTTGTCGCACCCTTCTAAAAAGGTAATAAACTTCTTGTAAAAACTATTTTAATCATTATATTGATTTTATTACTGGTTCAGGATCCATTAATTAAAAAACATAAAAATCCAGCGGGTACATTAAAATACCAGTGACATGGGGCTACACCGCAAGCTTAAGGCTTTAGGGATCTAATAATTCCGTTTCGGCTTTGGGCCGAGTTACAATCCGAGCAGTAGGTTTAATCTGCTAAGCCCAATACCCGCTACGTTCTAAATAGATCTTTGTGTTCTTTGATAACATAAATATTAATTTGTGTTTTTAAAAAACATTTTGGAGGATATAATGATTAAAATAAATATGACTAAACAAGATTATAACAAAATCAAATTTAAAAATCATCACGATCAGTTAAGACTTATCAGACATGATTACAGTAACTATGATTCTGTTATTAATGACGACAACTGGGAATATGTAACTAATAAATTTGTAAACGAGATTACAATACACTTTCCTGTTTTAATAAATGCTGCGAAGCAATGGGCTTCGTATAAGTTAACTAACTACGTAAGATAATTAACCTGGAGGATATAATATGGCTACTAAATTAGCAAAAAACGGTGAGTACTTAGAATACGTTACAATAAGACCAGTTGGTGGTTTATCAATTAATCAGATTGCAACAGCAATTCTATTTTATCATTCTGATACTTATGATTATAAAACTGGTAAAACAGATAAACATAATATTAGACAATTCTTTTACAAATATAATACCTGGAATAAAATTATGGGTAGAGTAAAAGATGTAATTTACGAAGAAGGTATGAGTAGATTAGATTATGCTTGGGAAAATATTGAGAATTATGAAACTCAATTGGAAAATGTTAAACTTCAAATTAAAGATAGATATAATTCTTTAATTGGAACTAAAAAGGAGGAAAATAAATAATGTCAAAAAAACTATTTAATAGAATAAATTATGTGCAATCTGCTTTAAAACAAGATGCACACAATCAACCAGATAGATCATTAAAAGATTTTAACGAATTAGTTACTTTGATTGGTGATCAATTTGAAGATATGACTACGTTTAATATTAAACAGGAGGTAATTAATGTCAGACAATCTTAAATTAACTATATATGCTATTATCATAATAATATTAGGTAATGGTTTAGCTAACTATAACTATGGAGGATAACTATGAATGATAAATCACTTTACGAACCAAGACTTGTAATGAAACCAAGTAAGGTTTCTAAAAAACTAGAAAAAGATATACAATTGTTTTTAGTTAAACAAACTGTACCTACTATAACTGGAGAGCCTAGTGCTGCACAAGTTGCTATGAAAGCTTCTCAGTTAATAAAAGATATAGTTGAGTCTAATGAAAAAAATATCTTTAGTTTAGTAACTATAATAAGTAATCATAATAAATTTTACGGAGGATAACATGGTTGAGATACCGATATGGATGTTAGCACTGTTCACTTTTGCTATTTATGTTTTATTTATGATGTTGTTAGATGCTAACAGGAAAATAAATAATATAAACTTACAAACAGTTATTAATTCACAAGTGGTTAGTAAATCGTTTGAAGAAATTGCAATTGATATGGATGGTATTTATAAAACTGTAACTAAATTAGATGCTGAATATGAATACACAAAAAACAAAATATCTTAAACTTGTTGTAGATAATACTGTAGCAGGTAAGGTTAAAAACATATTAGCTAAACAAAAAAAGTTAATAAAAGGTAAATTACAATTGCAAAATGAGAGGAAGATAATTGATGAGTTATTAAAACAATATGAAGACCATATAATTTTATTAGAGAATAAAATCCAAAAATATAATGGAGGAAATAATGTTAACAGAAGAGTTAAAAAAACTTGAGACATTAGGCCCAGTAGGTATCAAAGTTAGATCAGAGTTAAAGTTATTATATGATGATTTAGATAAGAGATCTTCTGGTACATTAAAACCAGGTGTAATCAGGATGATTGATAAACATAAAATGGATTTTGATATGTTTGTACAATTATCATATTCAATGATTGCTACTGGTACATCTGAAGGGCAAAAACTAACTGCTTTAGCTATTGCAATAGGTGATAGGATAAGAAACTTTTATCAATTACCTAAAAAATCTGAATACTCTTTAAGGTTAGGTGTGTTTGTACTTAACGCATTTGCTAAACTTGAACTTATACTTATCAAGTTGGTGCAAGATTATTCATTTAACAAAGCTAAGACAGTGTACAAAGTTTATGCTGGTTACAAACGTGGTGATTTAAGAAAACTTGTTAAAGAGTTTAATGAGGTTTCAGATCCGTTTAAACCATTGTTAAAACAATCAGATGATTGGGAATACGGTACACTCAAGATACGTAATGGTGAAACTATTAAATTAATTAAAGAAGCTAAGGTTGATACTTTAGCTAAGATTAATCCTAATAATACACCTATTGTGTTATCGTGTTTAAATAAAAAACAAAAGATTGCTTATACAGTTAATCCTAAAGTTTTTAATGTTTACAAGTGGGCCTTAAAAACTGATCAAAACTGTTTTGAGCATAACAGTGTTGATACAATTACTAAAGAACGTAAGGAAGCTAAAAAGAATGAAGCTTATCATGTGTTAAAAGCTACTGAACCTTATGTTGGTAAAGTGTTCTATCAACAATACCAGGCTGATAATAGGGGTAGGTTATACCCTTTATCTGCTTATCTAAATGAACTCAACTCAGATAATGCTAAGGGTATGTTAAGTTTTGCTGAGGGTAAACCGTTAGGTGAAACTGGTTTACATGAGTTATATCACCATATAGCTAATATGTGGGGTGAAGATAAATTAACTCATAATGAGAAGGTTAAGTTTGTAGAAAGAAATTATTATGACTTCGTAAGTTATGGTACAGACCCTTACAATGCTAGGGCCTGGATGCAAGCTGAATCTCCTTTTCAATTATTATCATCTGTTATTGAGTTAGCTGAGTTAGATAAACATTTTGTTGCATGTGGTGATGTAAAAGATTTTATATCTCACACAATTTGTTACAGAGATGGATCTAATAACGGTTTACAGTGGTTATTTAGTTTAGCAAAAGATGATAAAAATGCTCATCTTGTAAATGTTAAACCAACTAATGACTCAAAGCCTGGTGATATGTACACATATGTTGCGTCTAAGGTAAGTGCAATTATGCACGAAGACGCTAAAAGTGCTACGGATCTAGCACTGCAATACTATGACTTATATTTTAAAACTATAGAACGTTTAAGAAATAGGTTTAGAGTTGCTGAGTTAAATAATGATCCTAATGTTGAACTAAAGAAAAAAGTAATAAAATGGTATCAGAGAAGATATAGAGAACAATTAAAACTTACTGATATTATTTATTGGGATAAGGCTAAGTTCACATTAAAAGAATGGCGTAAGATAGTAAAACGTAATGTTATGACTTACGGTTATTCTGCGACTAAGCAAGGTATGGGACAACAGATAATTGATGATACTAGAGATATAGATAATGTTTATCTCTCTAATAAACAACATTCATCTGCTCGTAAACTTGGTTCATGTGTTTATACAACTATTGAATCTGAGTTCCCAATGGTATCTGAAACAATGAAACTGTTTAAAGATAATTGTGATGCTTATATGCGAAAACATAATAAGCAATATAGTCATATTACTTTAATTAGTAATTTTCCATTTGTTCAGCACTATGTTAAATACAAAAACACAAAAGTAAAAGTAACTGACGGTTTGTATGTACAGAATAATGATAAGAAATATGTGTGGGTTAATAATGCACAGTTTATCATTAAGTCTGAATTACCTGTGTTAAATATTGCAAAAGCAAAATCTGCAATATCACCTAACTCAGTTCATAATTTAGACTCATTACATCTTTTTTTGGTTATTGATGCTTGTGATTTTGACATTGTATCAGCCCATGACTCTTACGGAGCCCATGCTTGTAATGTAACTAATATGCAAAAGGTTATTAGGGAGAAGTTTAAATTAATTATAGACTCTAAACCCCTGGAGCATGTTTTAAATCAAACTGGTAATTTAGTCCCTATGATCAAACAAGGTAATCTTGATAGTTCAGAGATATTAAATTCTGAGTTTGCTTTCAACTAAAAGAGGATAATATGTTAGATAAGATGTTATATACATTTCTCGACTGGTGTAATAAAGCCGAGGATAAACTAAGGTTAAACTTAGTCATATACCGAGAAGGTGTTATTGGTTATGGATTAGGTTTATTAACATGCCTACTATTAAAAATAATATTTTGAAGGGAGGTAATGTAGATGAGTAACTTTACTGTAATTGTTAGAAACAATGATGTAGAGAAAGCTATACGTAAGATGAAGACCAAGGTATCTAAATTAGGTATTCTTAAATCTTACAGAGAACGTTCTCGTTATGAAAAACCATCAGATAAGAGGGTTAGGATAATGAAAGCTAATATAGTAAATAGTAAGATGAAAAAAAGAAAAAGGGAAAGAGATCTGTAACCCTTAATTAATAAACGTGGCCAATTGGTCTTTGTAGCGGTAATGAGGATACACTGACAACTCATTAACGACATGGTTGGTAAGACAACTTAGGTATAATCCAGGGTTAGACCTACCTGGAGCCACGTTTACTAAAAAGGTTCCCTTACAGACAACAGTGCGAAATGTGCTGATATTTAATATAACAATCGGAGAAGATATGCCAAGAGGTGGATATAGACCTGGTGCTGGCAGAAAACCTGTACCGAAGGATAAAATTGAGTCATCTATTGAAAAGATGAAAAGACTTAAATTAGATCCAATTGATATATTAAACACAGAATTAAAGAAATTAGAGGGTAAAGAAGACTCTAAATCACAAGTTTTAAGAGTTCGTATAGCTGAGAAATTATTAGAATATGGTTACTCTAAACAACCTGTTTCATTACATACGTCTGGTATGGCAAACGTGCCTGTACTTACAATAGTCCAGAAAAATGAATCAATGAAACAAGCTGATAAGGTTATAGAACAAATTCCTAATGATGATGAAATCAATGACCAAGAAAAAATTGAAACTAACTGAAAAAGTTTATAAAGTGTATGTTACACACTATACTGACGGTTTTTTCTATATTGGTTTTACCAGTAAATCTGGAAAATCATTAGAATCTTATTTTGGTAGTAATACTATCAAAGATAAGCTGGTAGATCATAAAGAAATAGTTTTTACTTCTAAAAGTAAAGCTAGTGCTAAACTCTTTGAGTTGCTGCTCCAATTATCCATGTTGGATTCCCCGAAGTGTGTAAATGACATGTTAAATGTTCGGGTTAGAGCCAGCCATATGAGAGATCTGCCTAAGTTTAATTTAATATTTAAGGAAAACAAATACAATCTAAAATTAATATGAATAAAGCAAAATTAAGAGAACAATTAAAAATTGACGAAGGTGTTAAGTATGAAATATACAATGATCATTTGGGTTATGCTACTTTTGGAATTGGACATTTAATTACACCTAAAGATGAAGAATATGGTAAAAAATTAGGAACTCCAGTATCTGAAACTAGAGTTAATGAAGTTTTTGACAATGATGTTGATAAATATATTAATGAATCTAAAAGAGTATTTAGTAATTTAGAAGAATTACCAGATGAAGCACAACAGATAATTGTTAATATGTGTTTTAATTTAGGTGCTCCAAGATTAGGTAAATTTAAAAAGTTTATATCAGCAATTAACAATGAAGATTGGGAAACCGCTTCTTTAGAAATGTTAGATAGTCAATGGGCTAGACAAGTTGGTGATAGAGCAAAAAGATTAAGTGATAGAGTTAAAAATATTAATTGAAATACAAAAAATTGGAGACATACTAATAAGTTCACCGATATTTACATGAAATATTCAAAATAAATATAATAATAAAATTAGGCGGTTAATTAATGAATAATCAATATGAAATTAGCCTCTTTCCATTCCAACAAGAGGTTTTTAATCATGGGTCTAGATTTAAAATAGTTGCTGCAGGTCGTAGAACAGGTAAATCTTATTTAGCTTCTGTTATGGCTTATAATCATTGTTTAGAACATAGAAATCAAAGAGCAATATTAATAGGCCCTACAGTATCTATGATTAGAGAATCTATGTGGACAACACTTAAAAATATTGTTCATCCTTCTCATTTAGAAGGTTTACCTAGAGAGATGGATTTAGAATTAAGATTTATAAACGGATCTAGATTATCTTTAAAAGGATTTGATAGACCAGATGCCCTTAGAGGTATTTCACCATCTCCTACATTTATTGTATTAGATGAATTTGCTTTTATTAAACAAAATGCCTTTACTGAGGTAGTATTACCTATGGCAACCGATCCTAACAGGAAAGCTAGGGTGCTTATAATTAGTACACCAAAAGGTATTTCTAATGATTTTTACCAATTGTTTAATAAAGGTCAAGAAGACAACCCTCTATGGAAGAGTTGGCAATTTACTGCTGAAAAAGTAAGACCAGATATGAAGGAAGAGATAGCCTTAGCTAGATCTACACTCGATCTAAAGACTTATGAGCAAGAGTATTGTGCAACTTTTAACAACACTGGTGATAGTGTGTTCTATTCATTTAATAGAGAAGTAAATGTATCAGATAATCTTTTACCATTAGGTGAAGAGGAACCTGTACATATTGCAATTGACTTTAACGTCAAGATAATGGCAAGTAGTGTATTCGCTAAACGTGGAGATCAACTACATTGTCTAAATGAATTTTATGGTTCTGCTGATACCCATCAACTTATTCGTAAGATAAAATCAGTGTATAAAAAGCAAGATATTACTGTATATCCAGACGCTTCTGGTAATGCAAGGAAGACATCTGCATCAACAGGTGTTACTGACTTCTCATTACTAAGAAATGCTGGGTTTAAAGTATGTGCTCGTAACAAACAACCACCTATTATAGATAGTGTTAACTGTGTTAATCATCTATTAAAAGACGCTAATGGTGTAACTAGGTTGTACTTTACTAAAGATGTTACAAGAACAATAGCTTCTATGGAGACTACTTCATGGAAGGTAGGTTCTAGTACTGGTATGGATAATGCTATCATAGATAAATCTAAGGGAGCAGAACACTTCTCAGATGGCATCCGATATATATGTGAGTACATTTACCCTATAAATAAGAAGCCCCCATCTGTTATTCGTGATAAGAGTTGGAGTTTTTAATAGGGGTGGTATATGTTACAAATCATACAACGGGGGTATTGTTTTATCAGTTTAATCAATGTATCAAACAGCATACTTGATTACCAAAAGACTAATAAAATCAATACATTTGTGTCCTAGGATTATGTCCTGGGGTAACCAAACAACCCTGTCACAGCCAAAAGTTTTTTAGAATTATTCTAAACTAACACCGCCTAAAGCCTTAAGCCAACAGAGTTATACGTAATTTTATGGCGTTATGCAGCTTGGTCACCCTGGCCTATGGCTTTAGGGGGCGGGGGTAGTAGTATTATTACACCCTGGGGTAGAATATTTTAGCTTAGGGCTGTAGGCTTTGGGGTAGCACCCCCTTTCCCGGCATCTCCGCTTGTCCAAACACACATTTGGGCAAACAAAACTTTTTTCGATATGGGAATACGCCAATCAAAACTTATTTTAACCTGAAGCCAACCGTGTTGCTTCTACTAACGTTTTAGGAAACACAAAATGTCAATTAAATACACAAATAGTTCACTTGTTAAATCAGGTAGAACAACAAAAGGGCCTGGATACCCAAATGATGAGTATCTGTCTCAAGTAAACGAATGGAAACGTAACAGAGCCGTTATCCAAGGGCCTTCATATACAAAAGATTTCGATACAGTACCAAGTTCTGATAACCTATTACTCCCTTTTAATCCTACAATGACTCAATCACAGTATGATTTCTACAAAGCTGAGGCTGAAGTCCCTGGAGTAACATCAGAGTTTTCAAAAATGATTGTTGGTGGTTTATTACGTAAACAACCCTTATTAGAAATAGATAACGCACCTGAAGAAGCTAAATCATGGATTTTAGAAGAAGTAGGTAGTGATAAATCTAATTTAATATCATTTTTAGGCACTGCTTTATGGGAAGAGTTACAAACTTCAAGAGCATGGGTACAAATAGACTACCCTATGGTTGATTTAGATAGCCTATCTCCCGAAGACAGAAGACAAGTTAAGCCTTATCCTATATTACATACAGCAGAAAACATTGTTAACTGGTCTGTACAAACAGATATAAAAGGACAAGTTAAGCTTAATCAACTTATAACAAGATATTTTACACTAGAAGACGACCCAACATCTCCATATCATCCTAAATATGTAGATACTGTACAAGTACACAGATTAGATGATAACGGATTATACAATATTGATACATTTGTAAGAAATACATCAGATACTCCTTCATTTATTGATGGTGGTATTGATTATAACTTTGATCAATTAACAGATGAGTGGATTGCAAGAGGAACTAACACAAATTTATTTATGAATGGTGATAGAATGAATTATATTCCATTTTTCCCATTAAATGGATCTATTGAAACTGTTGATCCTATGATGACAGCTATTGTTAATAGAGAAGTTGCTTTATACAATAAAATATCAAGAAGAAACCATTTATTATACTTATCTGCAACATATACACCTGTAGTTAAGTCAGATTCATTAACAGATACTGAAAAGAACGATCTTGTAAGACAAGGATTAGGTACTTGGATGTTTGTTAATAAAGATGACAGTGTTGAAACATTACAAACACCTACAGATGCTTTAAAAGATATGGAAGCAGCTATTAAGAATGGTTATGATGAGTTAACTAGAATTGGTGTGAAGATGTTAAGCCTAGAGCCTAACAACTCCGATCAATCTGGTGTAGCTTTATCACTTAGAAATGCATCTCAAAATGCAGCACTTGCTACATTAAATGCAAAAGTTTCTGAGTCTATGAAAAAGATCATTAAACATATGGTTAACTGGAGATATGACATAAATATTTCTGAAACTGATATAAGATTTAATTTATCTTCTGACTTTACACCTGCACCTAGAGGGGCTGATTGGATGAGATTAATTACAGAATGGTATTCTGGAGGATTAATCCCTAGATCTACATTTATTGAGATTGCTAAAAACAATGACGCTTTACCAACTGACTATAATGATGTTACAGGTAAAGATGAAATTTCACAAGATGATAGAATAATATCACCAAGAGAACAA
>Ga0208669_1000363_pt1 | contig 18442 bp, 26 predicted proteins | sample 21_taG_FD_184095 | JGI IMG/M metagenome (GOLD analysis project Ga0208669, IMG submission 184095) | Marine viral communities from the Subarctic Pacific Ocean - 21_ETSP_OMZ_AT15319 metaG (SPAdes) (version 2) | ecosystem: Environmental > Aquatic > Marine > Oceanic | place: Pacific Ocean | collected...
ATAGATGATACAAGACCTATACAAAGCAAAAAGGTCCTTGGAGTTGAAGTGGGAACAGGAGCATCTATCTAACAATAGATACACTCTTGAAATGGTCAGAATCGATGACAAAGTAAAACAAATCATTACTGACATTAAGCTGGAAGAAGCAGCAATTGCCCATAGACAGAACACAATTGAAGGTTCTGCTCCAGAAGTTTCAGTAGCTACTTAATCAAAAGCTACATCGTTGGAATAAATCCACTCCACACTACAGGCTCTCTTGCACTCTACTAAAAAATAACATATAGTATTACCACTATACATAAATTAATATTCTGCATAGACGCAGTATAGTCGACGGCCTAGAGACTATGTAGGATTTAACTAGGAGAATAATCATGGCAAACACAACCTTTTCAGGACCGGTCATTTCTAAAAATGGCTTTGTAAATACAGGTCCTGGTATGACTGTTAGCTTAACAGCTGACACAACTTTAACAGTCGCTACACACGCTGGCAAAATTTTACTTACAAATGATGCAGATGGTAAATTTACTTTACCTTCAATCAATGTAAATGCAAATGGTGCATCAGCAGGTGATAATGACGTTAACAACTTAAATAACATTGGTGCAACTTTTCATTTTTATGTGGAAACTGCTGCAACTGATATGGATATCTTAACAGATGGTACTGACAAATTTAAAGGTGGTATCATGGTAGCTGTAGATGACGGTTCTAAAAAAGCTTTCATTCCAGCTGCAACAAATGATGTTATAACTATGAATGGTTCTACAAAAGGTGGAATCGTTGGTAGTGTGGTATCTTTCACAGCGATCGATACAGCTACATATTTGGTTCACAGTTCTTTACTGCTTGGATCAGGTACAATAGTAACACCATACGCGGATAGTTAATAAATAATTAGTGTGGGGCTTCGGCCCCACATATTAATTTTAAGGAGAAACAAATTATGGCAACATCAGACCAACAGTTTTCTACAAGAACTTCTGACGGTAGATTTGGTAGAGCAACAGACGCTTCAGGTTCATTTATTGGACCAGCTAGAATAACTTATATTCAAGTTGAAGGCGTGGCTAATAGTAATATCAAACTATATGATGGAACAGATGCAACAGGTGCTTTAGTATTCGAAGGTAATTGCGGAACTGAAGGACTAGACATTTATGTTCCAGGAAGCGGTATCAGATGTAGAACTGGAATATATTTAGATTTAACTAACACTACTTCAGTTACTATCGGCTACACTGGCTAGGAGTTTAAATGGCTAATACTACTTCGGGAACTACAACGTTCGACAAAACTTTTTCTATTGATGAAATTATAGAAGAAGCTTTTGAACGTATTGGATTAAATTCAGTAGCTGGTTATCAAATGAAATCAGCTAGGAGATCTCTTAATATTTTATTTCAAGAATGGGGTAATAGAGGTATTCACTATTGGGAAATAGGAGAATTAGATCTTGATTTAGTACAAGGACAAGCTGAATATAAGTTTTATAGAGCATCTTCTGATGGTACAAGTGCTACTTCAAATCCAAATGGAATTTATGGAATATCCGATGTCCTTGAAGCACAATTAAGAAACAACAGAACTCAAACTACTCAATCAGATAGTCCAATGACAAAAGTTGATAGATCAGCTTATGCAGGTTTTTCAAATAAACTTTCACAAGGGACACCTAATCAATATTGGGTTCAAAGATTTATTGATTACACTAGTATTAGTATTTATCCTACACCTGATTCAACTAATGCATCTAAAGATATGCATTTCTATTACATAAAAAGAATTCAAGATGTTGGAGATTATACAAATGCAGGAGATATACCTTTTAGATTTGTACCTTGTATGACTTCAGGTTTAGCTTTTTATCTTGCACAAAAATATCAACCACAATTAGTTCAACAAATGAAATTATATTATGAAGATGAATTAGCTAGAGCATTAGCAGAAGATGGTTCAGCTTCTAGTACATTTATTACACCAAAAGCTTATTACCCAGGAACTTAATGTCCAAATACGCAACAGGAAAACATTCAAAAGCTATCTCAGATAGATCTGGACTTGAATTTCCATATAAAGAAATGGTCAGAGAGTGGAATGGTTCTTTTGTTCATTACACAGAATTTGAACCTAAACAACCACAACTTGAACCAAAACCAATGGGAGGTGATGGTGTTGCATTATTAAATGTTAGACCAGATAGAACCGAACCTGCTACAACTGTAAGAATACCTGATAACGGATTTGAAACATATGCTTCAGGTTCTGGAGTTATAAATGTTTTTTCACCTGGACATGGTTTAACAGATTCAACAACATACAGATTTAGAGGACCACCAACTACTTCTGCAGGAAGTGGTTTTGTTTATTCTAACCCTCAAAGTTTTGATGGTATAACAGGAGCTAATATTGCAAAAGCTACAGGATACACAATAAGAACTGGAAAATATAAAGATGGTGCGAGAGATGCGTCAAGTGACTATGTAACTAGTAATTTTTTCTTTTTTACAGTTGACACAAATACTGCTACAAGTGGTAATATAAAAGGAGGAGGCTACGGTTGTTCCGTTGGGCCTGTAACAATAGAAGCATGATAAAAAAAATTTGGAATTGGATAAAAAATATTTTTAAACCTGAAAAGCAAGATCCTCATCTTGAGATGTATGAAGAAACTGCAAAACAAAAAAAGATACGTTTAAAGCATAAAGGAGATATTAAGTAATGGCCGGTATAAGTTATTCAGATTTAGTTACACAAATAAGAAATTACACTGAAACGGATTCAAATGTTTTAACTACTGCTATTTTGGAAAATATAATTTTAAATGCTCAATACAGGATAATGAGAGAAATTCCTATTGATGCAGATAGACTTCAACAATCTGGTAATTTAGTTGTAGGTCAAGAATCAATCAATGCTCCTGCAGGGGCATTATTTATAAGAGGTATTCAAGTTTATGATTCTAACTCTGCTATAACAGGACCTAACACTTGGTTAGAAAAAAAAGATGTTACTTACCTTCAAGAATATATATCTTCAACAGCTTCTGATAAAAGAGGTCAACCTAAATACTATTCTATGTATGGAGGAGCCACAGGTAATACAGATTCAACATCAGGAAGAATGATGCTTGCACCAGTTCCTGACGATACTTACAAATTTAGAGTACATTATAACAAAATGCCAGCTACTTTAGAGTCTGATAATACTACTAATTATATTAGTCTTAATTTTCCAAATGGCTTATTATATTGTTGTCTATCAGAAGCATACGGGTTTTTAAAAGGTCCAATAGATATGTTGACACTATATGAAAATAAGTATAAACAAGAGGTACAAAAGTTTGCTAATGAGCAAGTTGGTAGAAGACGAAGAGATGACTACACAGATGGTGCTATTCGAATACCAATAAAATCAGCGAACCCGTAGGAGATTAAATTATGGCAATATCATCGGCAGTTTGTAACAGCTTTAAACAAGAAATTTTAGTTGGTACACACAATTTTACAGCATCAAGCGGAAATACTTTTAAAATAGCTTTATTTACAAGTTCAGCATCTTTAGGTGCAGGTACAACAGCTTATTCAACTTCAAACGAAATTTCAAATACATCTGGATCTGCATATACTGCAGGTGGTGCAACACTTACAAGTGTAACTCCAGCTTTATCTGGATCAACTGCGGTTTGTGATTTTGCAGATGTTAGTTATACTTCAGCATCTTTTACAGCAAATGGTGCATTAATATATAATGATACACAATCAGACAAAGCTGTTGCTGTTATCGCTTTTGGTGGTGACAAGACAGTATCAAGTGGAACTTTCACAATTCAATTTCCAACAGCAGACGCATCTAACGCAATAATTCGTATAGCATAAGGAGGCACTCCTTATGGCCAATTCTTGGAATGAATCAGGCACAACCTGGGGGACAAACCGTTGGGGGACAACGGATGCTATTACTTCAGGATGGGGAGCTGATGCCTGGAGCACAGGTGGTTCATGGGGACAAGCTACTGATGAATTAGTTTCTTTAACCGGTGTATCCGCAACTACATCTATTGGAGATGTAATCTCAGGAGCTAATCAAGGTTGGGGTAGAGCTGGTTGGAGTGAAGAACCTTATGGAGAAAGTGATAATCCAGTTATTACACTAACAGGTTTTGGTCTTACAGCTTCTTTAGGTACTTCAGAAGAATTTAATGAAACAGGTTGGGGAAGATTATCTTGGAACCAAGCAGATTGGGGAGAAGGAGCAGATGAAACTGTATCTTTAACAGGTATTGAATTAACTTCTTCACCAGGATCTATTAATACAGAGGTTGCTTATTTATTAGAGATGATTGGTTCCAATCACTCTTTAACTTCAAGTATTGGTAGTCCACAAGTTGATGGTGAAATAGGTGTGCCATTAACAGGTGTATCATCTGAGTTTGCAACACCAACTTTAGCTTATGTAGGACACACTGTTGGTTGGGGAAGAAACGAATGGGGTGAAGATAGTTGGGGTGAAAGTCCAGACGAAGTTATTACTTTAGTAGGCAGAAGTATGGATGCTTCTGTTTCAGCAGCTAACAGTTGGGGTGAAGATTCTTGGAATGGTAGTGATGTTTGGGGTGGAAGTTTTGATGTAACTATAGAAACTGCTTATGATTTATCAAGTCAAGTAGCGACTACAAGTGTTGGAAGTTTAAGTTTTGTAATTAGTCCAACAATTAGTTTAAGTGGACAAGCAGCCACATCCGATGAAGGACTTTTAGGTTTAGCTTTTGGTGTAAGCACTGAACCAGTAACAGGAATAGCTTCAACTTCTAGTTTAGGTACTCCTGGACTAGAGTTTGGTCCAAGTGCCATTACCGGTGTAGCAGCAACAACTAGTGTTGGGGAATTAACTACAGGAGCTATTGAATTACTTGATCTAATTGGAGTAGCATCTACTTCTTCAATAGGATCTATTTCACCTGCAGATGTAGTAGGTTTATCAGGTCAATCTTCTACTTCTGCTGTAGGAACAATAACACCAGCTGAAAATGTTCAAGGATTGACATTAGATCAGCTTACATCTAGTGTAGGATTATTAGGAATAGAGGCTTACGCAAACATTGACACAGGCTCAAATACATCGTATACAAGTGTTGCAACAGGATCAAATATTAGTTATTCTAATGTTGCAACAGGATCAAATACAAGTTATAGTGACGTCGCATAGGAGATAAAAATTATGGCATCAACATACACACCTTTAGGTATAGAGCTTCAAGCAACCGGTGAAAACGCTGGAACTTGGGGAACAAAAACAAATACTAATTTAAGTATCATCGAACAAATTTCAGGAGGATTCTCCGCTCAATCAATTGCAGGTGGTGCACAAACTACAACTCTTTCAGTTTCTGATGGATCAACTGGTGCTGTGATGTCTCACAGAATGATTGAGTTCACAGGTACAATCACTGGAAATCAAATTGTAACTATTCCTTTAGATGCACAAAACTTTTACTTTTTAAGAAATTCAACATCAGGTGCTTACACAGTACAATTTAAATACGCTTCTGGTTCAGGAGATACATTTACTTTTACAGCAACTAACAAAAGTGATGCTATTGTATTTGCTACAGCAAACGATGGTACTAATCCAGACATATACACTTTACCTGCTGGAACAGGTGATGTAACTCTTACTGGAACACAAACTTTAACAAATAAAACTTTAACAGACCCTATATTAAGTCCTGGATCAGCAACTGCTGGTAAAATAGAATTTTTAGAAGGTACAGATAATGGTACAAACAAAGTAACATTAATTGGTCCTGCTTCAACAGCAGATGTTACAGTAACGTTGCCGGCAGCAGCTGACACACTAGTCGGAAAAGCTACAACAGATACTTTAACAAATAAAACTTTAACTAGCCCTGCAATAGGAACAAAAATTTCAGATACAAATGGAAATGAATTAATTAATCTTACTGCAACAAGTTCAGCAGTTAATGAATTTACACTAGCTAACGCAGCAACAGGTAACGGTCCAATTTTATCAGCAACAGGAGAAACTAATGTTGATATAAATTTAAATCCTAAAGGAACAGGAACTCTTAAATCAGGAACAGCTGCAGTTAAAATTGCAGGGAAAGAAACTATATGGATTCCAGCAGCAGCAATGTATGCTGCAACAACCAATGGAGCTGACGCAGAACAAGTAGAAACAACAGCTACAAGACCAGATATGAAAGTATTTGATTTTGATGCTGGTACAAAACAATATACACAATTTACAATAGCTATGCCTAAGTCATGGAATGAAGGTACTTTAACTTACCAAGTTTACTGGGCACCTAGCACGACTAATACAGGAGATTGTATTTTTGGTTTACAAGGTGTTGCATGTGCAGATGGTGATACTATCGATGTTGCATTTGGGACAGCAATCGAAGTTACAGATGCTGGTATTGGAACAGTTGAAGATCAACAAATTACAGCTGAAAGTAGTGCAATGACAGTTGCGGGTTCTCCTGCAGCAGGTGAGCAATCTTACTTTCAATTATATAGAGACGCAGCAGACGGTAGTGATACTTTTACTGGTGAATCAAGAGTTTTAGGTATCAAATTATTCTTTACTACTGACGCGGCCAACGACGCATAGGAGGAATAGAACATGTTTGGTTATAATGTTTTAGGATTTGGAGCAGGTGCTGGAGGCGGTGGTCCATACGAAGTAGATTATTTAGTTATCGCTGGTGGAGGCGGTGGCGGAGTATCCGGAGGAGCTGGTGGAGGCGGTGCCGGAGGATATAGAAATTCTTTTAATAGTGAAACTTCTGGTGGTGGCGGTTCATCCGAAACTGCATTAATTTTTAATCCTGGTATAGAATATACAATAACAATAGGAGCTGGAGGAGCTAGTGGAAACCCTGGAAGTAGTGGTAATAACACTACATTAGCAGGAGATGACATTACAAATGTAGTTTCAAATGCTGGTGGTAGAGGTGGCTCTTCAGGACAATCTCCTGAAGGAAATGGAGTTGGTGGTGGTTCTGGTGGGGGAGCCGACTATGGTACAGGTGGTGGAGGTACTTCAAATCAAGGTTTCGCAGGAGGAAATTCTCCTTCAAGTGGCTCATCAGGTGCTGGCGGTGGTGGTGCTGGCGGAGTAGGTGGAAATGCCTTAGGAAGTGGTGGTGCTGGTTTAGATTCTGGTATTACAGGTTCAACTGTCGGTAGAGGTGGCGGCGGTGGTGGCGGCGGTTTCAATGGAGGTGCTGGAGGTGCTCAAGATGGTGGTGGTAGTGGAGGTCAAGAAATTGGTCCAATAAACGGAAATCCTGGTACAGCTAATACAGGTGGAGGAGCGGGTGGTACTCGTCCAGCTCAAGGTAATCTTGTTGGCGGTTCAGGTGTTGTAATACTTCGTATGCCTAGTAAAAATTATACAGGCACTACAACCGGTTCACCCACTGTTGGTACGGATGGAGCAAGTACAGTTCTTACATTTACAGGAAGTGGGAGTTACACAGCGTAATGGCTCATTTTGCAAAATTAGATGAAAATAATATAGTTACTGAAGTTCATGTTGTTCATAACAATGAAGCAACAGATGAAGAAGCTGGAATAAATTTTTTAAAAAATCTTTTAAAAGAACCTGACGCGGTTTGGAAACAAACTTCATATAATACTCAAGGCGGAGTGCATGTATTAGGTGGAACACCTTTGAGAAAAAATTTTGCTAGTCCAGGATATACTTATGATGCAGCTAGAGATGCTTTTATAGAACCTAAACCTTTTGATTCTTGGGTATTTGATGAAACAACTTGTATATGGAATCCTCCTATTCCTTACCCTGAAAATGCTAGTTTTCATGAATGGAACGAAGAAACTCAACAATGGGATTCAATATCCGATACATAGTAATAATTTATAAAAGGTGTGAAGAAAGAATTAAATAATTTAAAAGACTATATATTACATTTAAGTAATTGGATTCCTGAAGATATTTTAAACCAAACTTTAAAAGAATTAAAGAAAGAAAAAAATTGGCAGCAACACCAATATACAAATACAAAAACTTTTATAGCAAAATCAAAAAATAAAGAAAAAGAACTTGATGTTTGTTATGGAGATAATTTAACTTGTGTTAAAAAAATTCAAGATTTAGTTTGGAAAGGATTAGAAAAATACATTGTAAAAGATAAATTAGGTGGTGATGTTTTTGAAGGATGGTCTGGTTTCAGTAAATTAAGATTTAATAGATATAACAAAAATCAGATTATGTCTAAACATGCGGATCATATAGTGAGTTTATTTAGTGGAGATGTAAGGGGTATACCAATTTTAAGTATCGTAGGTATTTTAAATGATAACTACCAAGGAGGAGAGTTTGTAATGTTTAATGATTATAAAATAAAATTTAAACCTGGTGATTTAATTATATTTCCATCTGTTTTTTTATATCCTCATAAAGTAAATCCAGTCACTAATGGAACAAGATATTCTTTTGTATCTTGGTGTTATTAATATGGAAATACATAACTTGTTTCCTACACCTATTTATACTTCTAATATAAATAGAAAATTTACAGAAAAAGAATTAATTTTTGTAAAAAACCAGAAAAAAAATACTAGAGAAAATGTTGGAAGTAATCTTATTACTACCAATAAAAACATACTAGATGAAATAGAATTTAAAGAAATAAAAATTTTTTTAGAAAAATCATGTCAAGATTATTTAGATAAAATTATTTGTCCATTAAATGATGTTAAACTTTATATAACTGAGTCTTGGTTAAACTATACCGAAGAAAATCAATATCATCACGAGCACACTCACCCTAATTCAATAATATCAGGTGTATTATATATTGATTCAGATAAAGACAATGATAAAATAAAATTTATCGTTAGCCAAAACAGTTATTCATGTATACATCCTGACATAGACAAAGATAAATTTAACATATGGAATTCTAGTTCTTGGTGGTTTCCTGTAGAAACAGGAAAATTAATTATGTTTAGATCATCAACCATACATAAAGTTGAAAATAAAAAAGGTTCTAACACGAGAATAAGTCTTGCTTTTAATACTTTTTATAAAGGAACTTTAGGCAATAGTGATAGTTCAACAAAATTGATACTATAGTTGAATAATTTTTTAAAAATGTTGGTAGATATTAATTATGCTAATAATAGTCAAAGAAAAAAAGAACTTTGGGATGTAGAAGGAATTCTTAAAGATAGATTAAATCAAAAACTTAAATTTGATTTAAGACCATTGAAAGATAATGCTAAAATCGGAAGTTTTAAAACTAAGGCAGACAAAATGGTTTTTGATATGCCTAAAGAATATATTGTAATAGATGTAGAAGAATTACAAAATTATGTAAAAACAAATAAAATAAAAAAAGTGTATTTACAAAAATTAATATTTGAACTAGATTGGAATATAGTAATAAAGAAATAATATGTTATTTCCCATAATTATACAGGATAATTTTTTTGAAGATCCAGATTTTATAGTTAACTATGCTAATAAATTAAAATACGAAGAGAATGTAAAAAGAGCTCCTGGACTAAGAACAAAACCAATTCATCAATTTGATCAAGAATTTTTTTCTTGGGTTACAAACAAATCTTTAAAACTTTATTATCCAGATAAAGATCTTGAATTTTCTGCTTCGGCAGTGTTTCAAAAGATACCTGTAAATTTAAAATATGATGGGTGGGTGCATGTAGATTCTCCATGCGAATTAACCATCTTAGTTTATTTAAATAAACATACTGAAACTGGGACTAGTTTTTATAGACGTAAAACTCCAATAGAATTTTCAGATAAAAATCAAGAACTTAAACATGAATATTTTTTACATTCAAATAATAATAACAAAAAAATAGAAGAAGCTAAAAAATTTAACAATAGTTTTTTTGAAGAAACTATAAATATAAAAGGTATTTATAATAGATGTGTTATGTTTGATGCATCTCTTTTTCACGCTGCACAAGTTTTTACAGGGAATCCTGAAGAAAAAGAAAGATTAATTCTTGTAAATTCCATATTTTCTATAAGTGAAAAAGGAAAAATATTAAAATATCCAGTAGCAGAATGTAGGAGATGTTAGTGACTGAACACAAAATAATTGATAATTTTTTACCTGATGAAATTTTTAATAAAATAGAGTTTATAATTTTTGAATCAAAACATTTTCCTTGGTATTTTCAAGCAGGCATTAACACACATCATAATAAACAATTAAAGAGTGATGACAAAACTTGGTACATGACTCATATGATATACCGTAACATGAATGCCCAAAGTAGTTACTTTAATGATTTTAAAGTAATTTTAAATGAGTTGGATGTAAAAGCTTTAATAAGGATGAAAGTAAATTTTTATCCTTCCACAGAGAAATTAGATATTCATAAAAAACATGTAGACTATAGTTTTCCCCATAAAGGTTTTATCTTATATTTTAATTCTTGTGATGGATATACAATATTGGAAGACGGTACTAAAGTAGAGTCTATTAGAAATAGAGCATTGTTATTTGATTCTAGTCTACCTCACAGCAGCACTTCTTGTACAAATACAAAAGGAAGATTTAATATTAATATTAATTATTTATGATAAAAATTATTAAAAATTTTTTAGATAAAGAAGACTTTTTACATTTACAAAAATATCTTCTAAGTGAAGATTTGCCTTGGTATTATAGAAAGAGTATGATCCTTAATTCAAAAGATTCCCCTTATTTTACATACTGTTTTTTTAATGATAATGAAATAACCTCTAATAATTTTAATTTAGTTAAACCTATACTGGATAAATTAAATTCATTATCAATAATTCAAATAAGAGCTAACTTAGTTTTAAAAGAAGAAAAAACAAGACAATGTGGCTGGCATTGTGATTACGGTTATAAAAATTTTAAAACAGCCATATTATATATTAATCAATCTAATGGACCTACACTTATTAAAAATAATGAAAGCTCAGTATTACCAGAAGAAAATAAAATTTTAATTATGGATGGAAACACTGAGCATGCATTAGTTACACAAACAGATACGCGAAGAAGGGTTGTATTAAACTTAAACTATTATGAAAAATAATATAGCAACGAACCTTACTATAGATACATGGTTTCCAATTGCTATAGGAATAGCACGTTGTCCTTTTATAAAAGAGATTAAGAATGATTACAAAGAAGCTATAAAAAATTATAGTTATGATGAAAATGGTTTTTGTAATAAACAAGTTTACGAAGATCCACAATTTAATAAATTAAATAATTGGATACTTCAAAATGTAAATATATATGCAAAATCTCATTTATATAAAGATCTATATGACTGCACAGAGTCTTGGGTTTTAGATTATCCGGTAGGTAAAGGACAACCTTCTCATGCTCATTTAGGAAGCACTATTTCTTGTGTATTTTATTTAGATGCTGATCCAGATGATGCACCTATTATATTTATGAATTCAAATATAGATATTAAAAATCCTTTAAACTTAAACGTACGCAACAAAGAAAATATTGAACATAACGAGTTAACTTATAGCAAGTGTCAGTATACATGCGAAAGTGGAAAACTAGTTATATTTAGAAGTTACATGTTACATGCAGTGGCACCCAAAATAAAAAAAGGGAAAAGAATAGTTTTTTCTTACAATTTTGATAAAAAATAATATTTTTCAATAACTTTGACAAAAATAAGAAATAGTTTATAGATTAGGTCTGTACGGAGAGTTCCACCACACCACTCTCCGTACTTTTTATTATATCCATTAGGCTATAAATTTGATATATAAAGGTTTACTATGCTACAAAAAATAGGATTTCAACCAGGTATTAATAAACAACTTTCTGAAACCGGGGCCGAAGGTCAATGGACAGGATGTGATAACGCTAGATTTCGATACGGTGTTCCTGAAAAAATTGGTGGCTGGAACCAATTAGGTAGTTTAAATCAAAATGAGTTAACAGGAGCTGGTAGAGGACTTCATCATTTTATTAATAGTTTATCTAGAAAATACGCAATTATAGGAACAAACAGGATTCTGTATGCTTTTTCTGGGGGAGTGTTTTATGACATACACCCTATTCAATCAACTACAGTTCTTACAAGTGCTTTCAGTACAACTAACGGATCACCCACAGTTACAATAACTTACTCTAGCTCACATGGTTTAATCCCTGGAGATATACTTTTAATGAGTAATTTTTCAACAATCACAGGATCAAATTATAGTGCTTCTGATTTTGATGACAAAAAATTTATGGTGACTACAGCACCTACCAACACAACAATAACTATTACAATGGCTTCTAATGAAAGTGGTTCTGGTGCAACTACTTCAGGAGGAATAACAATTAAAAAATATTACACAGTAGGACCAGCTGTTCAAGCTCAAGGTTTTGGTTATGGTCTAGGTTCTTGGGGTGGAGAAGATGGTTCAGCAGTCACAACTACTTTAAATGGTGCACTTGGAGACAATGCATTTGGGACTGGTGGATCAGGAACTTCTATTACATTAACAAGCACTGCTAACTTTCCTGATTCAGGAACAAACTTTATTTTGGTAGGAACAGAAGAAATATCTTACACAGGTGTGTCTGGAAACGATTTAACAGGTATTACAAGAGCAGTTAGAGGAACAACTAGAGCAGCTCATAGTGACGGAGCAACAGTGACTAACTCTACAGAATATGTTGCATGGGGAGAAGCAGCATCAGGGGATTTAGTTCTTGAACCGGGTATGTGGTCATTAGATAATTTTGGTGACAAAGCAATTTGTTTAATTCATGATGGTGCTGTGTTTGAATGGGATTCAAGTTTATCAAATGCTACATCAACAAGAGCAACAATTATATCTGGTGCACCAACAGCATCAAGACATATGTTAGTATCTACACCTGATAGACACTTAGTATTCTTTGGAACAGAAACAACTATTGGATCACCCTCAACACAAGATGATATGTTTATAAGATTCTCGGACCAAGAAGATATAAATACGTATACACCAACAGCAACCAATACAGCTGGTACACAGAGACTGGCCGACGGATCACAGATCATGGGAGCGATTAGAGGTAGAGATGCAATTTATGTTTGGACAGACACTGCTTTATTTACTCAACGTTTTGTTGGTCAACCATTTACCTTTGCGTTTGCGCAAGTTGGAACTAACTGTGGACTTGTTGGACAGAATGCATGTGTTGAAGTTGACGGTGCTGCTTATTGGATGTCAGAAAATGGTTTCTTTAGATTTGCTGGTAGACTAGAATCACTACCATGCTTAGTTGAAGACTTTGTTTATGATAGTATAAATTTATCTTCTGGTAACCAAATGGTATCAGCAGGATTAAATAATCTTTATGGTGAAGTTATTTGGTTTTATCCGACAACAGGATCGTCTGTTGTTAATAGACAAGTTACTTATAATTATTTTGACTCATCACCACAAAGACCTGTTTGGACAGTTGGTTCTTTAGCTAGAACAATGTGGAAAGATTCTGCTATATTTGGTCTACCTCACGCAACTGAATACGATGCAAGCACTGATACATCTTTTGATGTTATAGGTAATACGGAAGGCAGAACAAGTTACTATGAACACGAAACAGGGACAGATCAAAATAGAAATGGTACAATTACTGCGATAACTTCTAATATAGAGTCAGGAGATTTTGATATTACACAAGCTCGTAGTTCATCAACCGGTCAGCAAACAGGTGTTGCAACATTCAAAGGAGATGGTGAGTATCTAATGAAGATAAGAAGATTTGTACCTGATTTTATATCTCAAACAGGAACAACAAGAGTTACACTACAATTAAAAAACTATCCTAATAGCACACAAGCTAGTTCACCACTTGGTCCTTTTGATATAACATCCTCTACAACTAAAGTAGATACTAGAGCTAGAGCCAGAGCAATTTCTTTAAAAGTAGAAAATACAGGAACATCTCAAAGCTGGAGATTAGGAACTTTTAGATTAGATACACAACCAGATGGAAGAAGATAATGGCAAAGATTGTACAAGTAATAACTAGACCTGAATTAGAATATAATTTACAAGTTGCAGAATCTCAAGTTAGAGATTTAGATGCAATTGTAGAAAAATTAAACTCAACGTTTCAAGAAGAATTAAAAGACGAAATTGAAGCGTTTAACTTTTTTTTAAATTAATGGCTAATCAATATAAATTTGTAGGTACAGATAACAGCACAACAGGAAGTGCAATAAATCCTTTTGGTACAGGTAACCCTTTAGTAAGTGAAACATATGTAATTAAATCTATATTAGTTACATCAGCTGGCACACCATCAGTTACAGTCACAAACAACAGTATTACGGCCATAAAATCAGCAGCTTTAACCGCTAATGTTACAACAGAATTATTGACTCAACCTTTAGTGGTTGAGGGTGGTAATACCCTAACCGTGCAATCAAGCACAACAGATTCATTTGACGTAGCTATTAGCTACCTAAACATTAAGAAGGAGATAACAACGTAATGGAAGTATTAAAACCAGCAAAAGTAGAAACAACGTACAGACACAAGGAAACTGGAGAGCTTTTTAAGGAAAGAAAAGACTGGGAAGCTAAAGGTTATAAGAACGAGGATATGGCCCAAGATGTAAATGTCGTGATGCCTAGCCTTGATTTATTTGGAAAAACAAAATAGAATAGTAAAATGGCCATAACAAACGCACAGCAATATAAACAGATACTACAGAAGGAAAGAGAAGAAAAAGCTTTCGGTGGTGTAATGGGTATTGATGGACGTAAAGCGTACGTTGGCGGAAGTTATAGAGATCCAAGTCCATCAAATAAAGGACAAGGTTCCGGTCTATATCAAGGTGGAAGTAAGGCTCCAGGAAGTGCTGAATCAATAGGTGGCGGTAGAGATGGTCCTGATCCTGATACTGCAGATCCTTTTTTTCGAACAAGACCAGACGATAAACCCAAAACAATAATTACACCAGACAATTCTAATAATAAAAAACCACTTAACATTCCTGATTTTAAAACCGCTGCAAAAAAAAGTGTAAAGTTTTTAAAAAAGCAATTAGATAATAGATTAGGAATGATATACAATTTTCTTCCAAGCAACCCAGAACTATCCTATCAATATATAGATCAACTTAGTGAGGAAGAATATAAAGATTTACCACAATCGTTAAAAGATAGATTTGAAACACTTACTCAGGGATATGAAATAGAATCAGGTCAAACAAACTTAAAAGATCTTAATAAATTACCTTATGATGAGTATAGTTTTTTAGCTAATGATCCTAAGTTTCAAAAGTATGCTTATGACCGAGGTAAACCTGCATTAAAAGAATCAGGTAACGTAGGTGGGTTAGGTGATAAGTTTGTTAAAAAAGATCCTATTACTGGGGAAACTCTTAAAGATCAATATGGACAAACTCTTTATGGATATGATCCTGTAAGAGATGGTGACGGTGGTGGTATGTCTGACTATGAAAGAAGATTACTAGAACTTGAACAAGCTGTAGCAGCAGCTACTGGAACACCAGAAGTAGAAGAAGATCAAATTGTTAATTACAGATTAATGGCTGATGGTGGTAGAGCAGCACTTGCAGAAGGTGGTATGCCTTACGAAGGTGGAATCATGGACCTTGAAACATCAAGACAGATGTATGGTCTAGGTAAATTTGTTAAAAAAATTACACGTGGTGTTAAGAAAGTTATTAAATCACCAATAGGTAAAGCTGCATTAGGTGCAGCTTTATTTAGATTTGGACCTGGTCTTTTAAAAGGTGGTGGACAAGGTAGTATTTTTTCAAAATTATTTGGAGCAAATAATACTATGAAAGGTTTTGCAAATATAAGCACTGCAAAAATGCCAGGTTTTCTTTCAAAAATAGGTTTAACACAAGGATACGGAAGTATGATGCCAACAGCTTTAGGTGGTATATTAGCTTCATCAGCATTAACGGGTTTAATGACACCAAAAGAAGAAGATGATAATGAAGAATTTTACGCAGGAGCAGATTTACCTAATCCAGTAGAGTATTATTTAAGTGGTCAATACACTCCTAACAGAAGACTAGCTGCTGAAGGTGGATCTATGGACGAGCCGGTAGCCAAGAAGACTATGCCATTATTAGATATGGATGGACAAGAAATGGATTTAAGATCTGAAGGTGGATTTGTACCACTAGGTAGAATGGAAAGAGCAGACGATGTACCTGCAAGATTATCAAAGAATGAATTTGTGTTTACTGCAGATGCAGTTAGAAATGCAGGTGAAGGAGATGTGGACAAAGGCGCAGAAGTTATGTATAACATGATGAAAAACTTAGAATCCGGAGGTGAAGTTTCAGAAGAATCTCAAGGATTAGAAGGTGCTAGAGAAATGTTTCAAACATCACAAAGATTAGAGGAAGTAATATAATGGCTACAACAACACAAGTATCAAGACCAGCACCTTTTGTAGAAAAACTAGGAACTAATCTAGCAGAAAATGTATTAGCTCAACAAGGTGTACCTCTCGTATCTACAGGAGCAAGTGGTATTACACAATTCGCTGGTGAAGACGCAGATGCTTTTGCAGCAAGACAAAAAGCTGGACAAGCTTTTGATATTAGAAAACAAAATTTATCAGGCCTTGCACCACAAGTTGCAGGTCAAGATGCATTACAACAACAAGCACAGTCTTTAGCACAATCAGGTGTTGGATCATTTGAACCATTTTTACAAACAGCAGAATCACAAGCAGGTTTAGCTTCTGGATTAGGAACTCTTTCTCTTGGACAATTAGGAACTGCAGCATCTACTTTTGGTGGAGTGCCAACAGGTCCTATGACAACTGCTCAAACTCAACAATATATGTCACCATATCAATCACAAGTGATTGATGCCTCATTAGCAGAATTTGATCGTAATTCACAAATTCAAGAACAGAGAATACGAGATCAACAAGCAAGTTTGGGTGCGCTCGGAAGTGGTCGAGCGGGGGTGCAACTCGCTGAGTATGGCACAGGGGCAGCGAGAGAACGAGCTTTATTACAAGCTGGTCTCTTACAACAAGGTTTTGGACAAGCTCAAGCTGCAAGACAGCAAGACATCCAAAACAGATTTAACTTAGGACAAGCACAGCAAGGTATTGCTGGAGCAACTCAAGGTTTAGGTGCATTCCAATCAGGATTGGCTGGACAACAAGCACAACTTGGAGCGCAAACACAAGCACTACAAGGTACAGATATTTCACGTTTAGGTCAGTTGGGCGCACTGAACCAAGCGCAAACACAAGCAGGATTAGATGCAACTAGAGAAGCTACAAGACAAGCAGCATTCTCACCACAAGAACAATTAGATAGATATGCTAATCAAGTAACAGGAATCATGGGTGGTTATCCAGGTCAAACAACTTCAACTAATGTTCCTAACCCTACACCATTACAAACTGCATTAGGTGTTGGTACAACACTTGCTGGTGTATACGGTGGATTAACAGGTAAATTAACAGGAAACTTTAATTTTAATAAACAAACGTAATTATGAATAGAACTTTAAAAAGACCAATGTTTAGAATGGGTGGATCAACAGGAACTGGTATTACATCAGGACTAGATCAACCAAGAAAACAATACAATCAAGGATCTAATCCTTATAACATGGGGAGTTTTGCTCCTGGAACAGGTGCAGGTTTCTTAACTCAATTTGGTTTAGATCTAGTATCAAGACCCCCAGCGGGGAACATATTTCAAACAGTAGCACAATCAGCTCAAAAACCTTTTCAAGATTTTCAAGCAGCACAGTTTCAAAGAGGTCAACAAATGGGTGAAAGAGATTTTTTAAGAAGTGAAAGATTAGAAGGTCAAAAGTTTGATGAGTCACAACTAGCAGCTAAATTAAAATCTGATGAAAAAATTGCAGGTATGAGAACTAATAAAGATGATGTTTTATATAACGTATCTTTAGAATCATTTTTAGAAAACCTACCTCCAATGGTAGCTGAAAGAGCAGCAACATTTAACACTGAAATGGCAGATATTTTAAGACAATCTGTAGGTGGTCAAAAATACGGTGGAGTATTAGAAATTGATATTAGAGATCCTGAACAAGGAAAAATTATAAAAAAACAAAAAAACAGATTTGACAACAAAGTCTTTTACGATCCATATGAAGACAACTACAAATACATAGTAATAAAAAATGGTGTAATTTCTTTTGATGAATTTTCAACAATACCAGAAATTAAATTCCCAGACTTTACAGCACCACCACCAGAAAAAACAGATAGATCCGTACCAGATTTTGGTATGTCAATGGATGATCCACAAGCATAGGTAAGTAAATGGCTCTACAACCATTATACCCAGCAGAAGAAAACAACGAAGTATCATGGTATACTTCTGGACTTGCAGGTATTGCATCCGGTGGTATTAAAGTTGTTGAAGGAGCATTCT
>Ga0208669_1000366_pt1 | contig 18385 bp, 39 predicted proteins | sample 21_taG_FD_184095 | JGI IMG/M metagenome (GOLD analysis project Ga0208669, IMG submission 184095) | Marine viral communities from the Subarctic Pacific Ocean - 21_ETSP_OMZ_AT15319 metaG (SPAdes) (version 2) | ecosystem: Environmental > Aquatic > Marine > Oceanic | place: Pacific Ocean | collected...
GCACTATTTTAATGACATTTTGTCACTATATATACAACTTTTTTATATATTACTAAAATACTTTTTAAGTTTTTTATATCGAAAGTTAATACTAATATAACAAGATAATATAAATGTAACAAATAAAAACTATACAATGCAAACAACTAATATATCACATAACTATTATATAATTAACAATGATAATACTATTACTTATATTAGAGACTTATAGTCTATGACATATTGTCACACTACTATGACATCATGACATATAGTGCAATGACATCTTGACATATTAAACACATAAACAAACAAACACTTATAATCGAAAGATAATACTAATAATACTAGATAATATAATAAACAATTAATACTTAATACTATGACTACAATTAACTCAAAGAGATTTGTAATAAGAAAATCTCTAATAAACAAAAACACAACTATTAATGTTGAATTCAAAAATGGTAAAACGTGCTCTTATAATCATGACGAGGTGTACAATATAATGAAAGATACACTTGAAAAATTACCTTGCTTCATAAAGTATAGCTCTTATACTTCATCAACTAATGTACCAGTGATGGCAAGAGAGATAGTACAAATAATAAATCCAACTGTATAATGAGAATAATAAAATACATTAACCCTTGCTTTCCTGAGAAAGATTGGTACAGGTGTAATATCAAGAATGAAACTTATTCATCTCCTCATAGAGAACAGGTTGAACTGTGGCGAGATGATAAGCTAATCAATGCTGATTACTATAAAGAACTAGAAGAATTAAACAATAAATCTATACAATATATGTATGATAATAACCACAATAATTGGACAGGAGATTAATATGACTATAATAAATAAATATACAGGTAGAGATATATCTACAGAATACTTAGCTTTAATGACAGGTATTATAACTAATGATGAATTTGAATTAATAACTTTAACAATTAAATAAAGAATATTCGAAACATAATACAAATAAAGTAGGATAATATAATAAATAACAAATATGAATACAATTAAATTTACATCTAAAACAACTTGCCGCTTAAATGGTATTGACTACAAAGGTTATACAGTTGGTGACTTACCCAACTCATTTGGCTTCAAAGAAAAATATCTTGGTCTTGATGAAGAAGGTAATGATCAATACAAATACGGTAAATCACAATGGTTTAAGTATAAAGGTTTAACATTTATAGAAGCTCCATTAAAATGGTAGTTACTAATATGAAAGAATTATGCGAGTATGGTAGACAAAAGAAACTATCTCGTAAGCATAAACACTTAGAAATGATTAAAATCTATGGTGAGTGTAAAGGTATGGGAGACAAGAATTATAAATTACCGCAAAAATCTTCGTTCCCTAAACAATATAAAGCGGCTTATAATAAAATATGGAAATGAAAATAAATAAAAATCTAAAAAGAGTCTTAGTCACTTTAGCTCTTATAACTGTAGGATTTACTGCAGGTAAACAACAAGGTGAGCAAACTATATTAGATAGATGGGAAAATAGATGGTTTGAATCTGAATGGTATGACATTAGATCAATAGAAGAATTCCTGTATGATATTGATTACTCTATAGAACTTGGAAGTAAAGTAGCAGTTGTAAATGGGAATAATCGAAACGTAATACGAATCAAGTAAGATAATATAATAAACAAACAAAATATGTATTGTAAATGTGGAACTCTTGTGCACCCAGTGCGATTAGAATTAGGTTATAAAAATTGTGTTAGTTGTAGTAATACGGAAACTTACTCATACGTGCCTATTATCACCCATAAAACTGGTAATACTATACAAATAGTATCGCAAGCAGTTTCCGCATCAGTACATAAAGCGTGGAGGCGTAAATAATATGAGATATAATTTTAAATCATCACAAGATGAAGCGTTACATTTCTTACATCTTAGAATAAAAAAATTAGTAGAGGAAAATAAAAAATTAAAAGAAAAATTAAATGGACAGTAAAAAAGCATATGAGATTATGAAAGAAGAGTATATAGATAAAGAAGCGTTAGAACTTTGTAATCAAATAGAAAGACAACTAGAAAGAATAGTATCTTATGATGACGGGTTTTTAAATGATAAAACTTTTAATGAAATTAAAACACACGCCATAAAATTATTAAAAGAATGGCACTTGTAATCTAGTAGACGAGTAGGTTAATTAGCGTTGTCCTATAAAGCATTTGCATATACGAGACAACACATAACTGAATTGCTAAATAGATTACTGATAACTAGGTATGGGAATAATAGTATTGGTGAGGGATCGTTATGAACTCAATACAATTATGACTACTGACGAGTATTGAGGTTCGATTCCTCAACTAGTTACTAAATACCGACTACCTAACAGGTAAATCGACAACTTGGCTTCCTTGAGGTATCAGTTGTACAAAGCCAGTCGTAGTGAAAGTGGTCGGTAAAATATTATATGACAAAATGTCACACGAAACATAATACGAATAAAGAAAGATAATAATAATATGAAACAAAAAACAATTTACGACTCATTATTACCTAACATTAAATCAAATTTTAAAGTTAGTGTTAGAAAATACGATACAGCTAAAAGACTAAAGTATGTTCTCATGTCTAAGTCTCTTTGGTATCAACTAACTATTGATGAACTAAGAGAATTAATAACTTATGCTGATATACAAGTATCTAACCTAGATAAATATAGTTTTATGTACGGTGATAATATAATAAAAAATTAATATGAAACAAACTGATAACACTTTACCGAACTGGTTTGAAGGTACGGTATATGACGAAGGAGATAATATAACAAATCCTTTTACTGGTGAATCTTATTATTTAAATGCAGGAGAAACATCTATGTACGATTTAATTATGGGAATTAATTATGTTGGTGATCATAGAGGGTGGGACGATGAAATGATTGAGCTGCATCAAAAAGCTTTATCTTGGTTTAGAAAAGTAAACCCGCAAGCTTATATGGTATTATTAGATTAAAATTAAAATTATGGCAACAAGAAACTTAGTAATGGTCGTAGACCGAAAACACAGTAGTAATTATCCACAAGGATTTAGCGTACATCCTGATATAGTAATGAAACATAGCTATGTTAACATGTATCAACACCATGACGGTTATCCTCAATGGCAAGGAGTACAAATAGCTAATTGGTTACTCGCAATGAATAATGGATGCCAAGATGGTAGTAGATTAGCCGCTAAATTTATACATGATATGTATTATGATAGTTGTTACTTATATAATAGTCCTGATGCAATAGATCACGAGTATAGATATATTATATGGTCAGGTAATAAAGATAAAATTCATGTAAGTTGTTGGAATATGTATAAAGGAGAGATTGTGTTTGTATTAACACCTGAAAAAATTATATCTAAATATATGGACGATATGGAATATACTGATTTTGCTAATGGTGAAATTAGGATGGGTAGAGTATGTAAATGTACCTCAGACAATACATAGATAAATATTTCATATTTATAATGAATATAATTATATAATCACATGTTTAAAACAAGAATTACAATCGAAAATTAATACGAAAAAAGACAGATAATATGACTGATGAACAAATTGAACAATTAGCTCAACGTGTAGCAAAATTAATAATTAATAATTTACACGAAGGATTAATTAGTGGATTAAATGAATGGGAACCAGATGAAGAAGAAGATCTATTAGCTGAATTAGCTAAATGCATGACTTTGTTAGATAAGTATTTAAAAGCAGAGCAATATGAAAAATGCGAAATAATTAAAAATAAAATAAAAACAATAGAAAATAAACTTAGAAGATTATGATGAAACCAATGTTAGCACACAAGTTTGATATTAAAAGAGTTGATTACTCTGAACCTGTGTATATTCAACCTAAACTAGACGGCGTCCGTTGTCTATTTACTAAAGATGGTGCTTTTTCTCGCACCGGTAAACAATTTATGAATGTAGCTCATATTCATGCAGAGCTTATACCATTTTTTCAACAACAACCAGACGTTGTACTTGATGGTGAATTATACAATCATAAATTAAAAAATGATTTTGAAAAAATTATATCATTAGTACGTAAACAAAAACCTACAGCTGATGATAGATTAGAAGCTAGACAACTTGTACAGTTTCACGTGTATGATTATTTTGATGGTGTTATGTATGATAATTATGAACAACGCATGAATCAACTAAACTGTGTTAATTTTTATGGTAAAAGTATAAAATATGTACCATCTTACAAAGTAAACAAACATGAAGAAGCTCTTAATATGCATCATGATGGTTTTCTAGCTGATGGTTATGAAGGTTCAATACTAAGACTAAATGGTTTATATAAACACGGTAGATCTTATGATCTTATGAAATTTAAAGACTTCAGCGATACTGAAGCAACTATTATAGGTTATGAAACAGGTAAAGGTAAACGCGAAGGTACTATTGGTAAATTCTTAATGCAAGATGATGAAGGTGTTAAGTTCGGTTGTCCTCCAGGTAAAGGCTACAACTACAAAGACCTAGCTAATATACTTGATAACATTGGCGATTATATTGGCAAACGTGCTACCTTTACTTATTTCCAACGAACACAAGCAGGTTCATACAGACACCCGCTATTTAAATGTATTAGAAATTATGAATAAATTAATATGGCAATTATACAACGACAATATGATAAGCGAAGAGGTAGCAAACCTCTTATTAGACAAACATTATAATAGACTAAATCACAAACGATATAGATGAATATATTTTATTTACATTCTGACCCAGTTAAAGCTGCAAATATACAATACAATAAACATGTAGTTAAAATGATCTTAGAATCAGCTCAAATGCTTTGTACAGCTCATCATCATTATGCTGAATTGTTAAATTATGATGCAGATTATATACCTTATAAAAAAGCACATTATAATCATCCGTCAACAATATGGACTAGACAAAACAGTAGACAATACTATTGGCTTTTTCATCATATGTTGGCTCTTGGTAATGAGTACACTAAACGTTATGGTAAGAAACATCTTAGTATAACAAAGTGTTTTGATGCTCTTAAAAATTGTCCTGTAGGTATGCCTTTAGGCGGTGAGTTTAACGAACCACCTCAAGCTATGCCTGATGAGTACAAAGTTCCAGGTTGTAGCATCACAGCTTATTGGAATTATTATGAAGGTGAAAAATATTTAGTAGCAGGAGCTACAGAAGAATTAATAACAAGAAATAAACTATATGACACGAAGAAAATTATATGAACACTTAATGAGTACCAATATTTTTGGTATAAAAGATAAAATAAAACAATTTAAAAAAGCAAAAAAGAGGAAAAAATGAAAAAATATAATATACAAAATTATATTCGATATAAAGAAGATTTAAAAGAATCTATACCAATTGACAAGCTTTATAAAGAATATAGTAGAAACCAACTTATAGTTAAATTTTTACCTTTAGTAGAAACTATGGCTAGAAAATTTTCAACTAGTCAACAAGCTTCTGGTATTTTAACAATCATGGATTTAATACAAATAGGTAGTTTAGGATTAACTAAAGCTGTTGACAAATTAGATTGGGATAAACTAGAAGAATCAGAAGATATAGAAAAAACATTAAAATCTTTTTTTAGTAAAAGAATTAAAGGTGCTATACGTAGACAAATTGACCAATTAAGAGGCAACATAAGAATACCAGAGCATAAACTTAATGAAATTAGAAATAGTAAAGATAAAAAAATGGTAGCAATGTTTTTTAATTCTATATTTTTAAGTATTGACGTAAAAGTAAATGATGAAGATTTATTTAATCAAATACCTGATAAATCAGAACCATATAACATACCATTAATGAATGCTTATTTAAAAAGTTTAATGAGTAAACATCTTAGTGATTCACAATATGAAGTATTAAGATTATCTTATGGACTTGATTGTGATAAGTATTCAGCAAAAGAAATTGCTGCAGAACTTAAGCTTGAAGGAAGCGGTAGTTATGTAAGAGTTTCTGAGCTAAAAAAACAAGCCGTACAGACTTTAATAGATAATGTAGATCACTCGCAAGTGCTTGACTATCTATAAGTTAGATATGTAAATTAAACTAATAACATGTAATTATATTAATATGACCATTAACGAAAAATTATCAACAATTCAGACAAAGTTTAAATCGAAAAAAAGTAGATTTAACTCATTCGGTAAATATTACTTCCGGTCAGCCGAAGACATTCTCGAAGCAACAAAACCCTACTTATTAGAGTTAGGAGTATCAGTAGTAATTAATGAAGAACTTATTCCAAATGAATATGTTACTGTATTAAAAACAACTGCAACTATAACTGATGGTAAAGAAACAATTAATGCAACAGCAATAGTTGGGGTAGATCTAGAACAAAAAGGTATGCAAATGCCTCAGCGTTTTGGTTCCGCATCGAGCTATGGGAAGAAATATGCATTAGGAAATTTATTCCTAATTGACGATACTAAAGATAGTGATGCTACTAATACACACGGAAAAGATAAACTTAAAGACATTAACAAAGCTAAAAGTTATATTCAATCTGGAGGTAAAATAGATGCTATTAAAAAGAAGTATCAACTAACGCCTGATCAAGAACAGGCACTTAAAACACTTTAATGAAAAAAGAAGATGTAATTAAAAAGTTACGTAATGATGAAGATTACTATGGAAATTTTGGTAAAAAATATCTTAGTAATTCTGATATTAGTGCTTTACTTACAAATCCTTTAGCTTTAGGACAGCAGCAAGCTCAGCGACCTGCATTTCTAGTTGGTGGATACTTTCATACCGCTATACTAGAACCAGATAAACTGAAAAAGTACAAGGTTATACCTTCGTCAACTAGAAACACTAAAGCTTATAAAGAGATGTCTGGTGGTGAACTATGTTTATTACAGCACGAAGTCGATGCAATAGAACTTATGACTGACAAAATGTTAGACAATACAGTTTGTAAAGCAATGATACGTGATGCTAATACAGAGTACGAACTACCAAGTATTAAAGAGATTGAGGGTGAAATGTGGAAAGGAAAAGCAGATATTGTAAATCACAATGAGAAGCTAGTCATTGATTTGAAAACGACAGCTGACATAACTAAATTTAAATGGTCTGCATCCAAATACAATTACGATTCTCAAGCTTATATTTATAGTGAGTTGTTTGGTTATGAGATGGTTTTTATTGTAATAGATAAAAATACTCATCAACTAGGCATCTTTGACTGCTCACCAGAATTTTATGCAAAAGGTCAAGACAAAGTCCAACGAGCAGTGGAATCTTATAGATTATTTTATAAGAACGATAACTTTGACCCAAAGCAATATTTTATTAATAAAACCTTATAACATGGCAAGAACCAGAAAAAACCAAACAAAAGTTTGTAGCGTAACAGGATTAGAAACTAGTGTAAATAATTTTTACAATAATCAAACTCATGTTAAAGCTGTAGACAATTTAAGAAGAACGACAGGGGCTACTAAAGAGCAATTGTCAAGAATGTTTAACCAAATTAATCAATACGTATAATATGGCAGGTATAATTAAAGGTAGTATTAATTTATCAGAAATACCTAAGGATAAAATTATTCCAGGTAAAAAAGGTAAATATCTACCAATATCAATTACGATAAACGATGAAATCGATCAGTTCGGTAACTTCGGTCCAATCATAGTTGATCAATCAAAAGAGGAAAGAGAAGCTAAAGTTGCTAAGAAATATCTTGGTAATGTTAGAGTTGTATGGAGCAACGGAACTTTTCCTGAAGCACCAAAACAAGGTGCACCAGCTCCAGCACTAAAAGCTGCAGCAGTAAAAGTAGAAGACGATTTACCATTTTAAATTAAATTAAATGCAAGTAGAACAATACGAGATTAATGGATTTGCTATTGATACATTCAATCAGCATGGCCTAGAAGTTGGCAAGAAACAAGGGACGTGTCCTTTGTGCTCACATACTAGGAAACCTAAGAATCAGAAGCTTAAATGTGCTTCTTATGATTGGGAACGGGGTCTCGGAACTTGTCACAATTGTAATTCTACTTTTCAATTACATACATATAACCGTAAGGGATCAAACGAAAAGGAATATGTAAGGCCAGAGATGACTAAATATCTTTGTGTAAAAGATAAAACTCAACAATGGTTTGAAAGTAGAGGTATAACTCAACAGACCTTGGACGATCTTAAAGTTGGTCAAGGTCTTGAGTATATGCCACAAACTGGCAAGCAAGAGAACACAATACAATTTAACTATGTAATTGGTAATCAACTTATTAATGTAAAATATAGAGACGGTAGAAAAAACTTTAAATTATATAAAGGTGCTGAAAAAATATTTTATAACATTAATAGTGTTGTAGGATATGACAGTTGCGTTATAACTGAAGGAGAAATGGATGTATTAGCTTTGCATGAAGCTGGTGTAAAAAATGCTATATCAGTTCCTAATGGCGCAACATTAAGTCATAACAATTTAGATTACTTAGATAATTGTATAGATTATTTTGATGATAAAACAAAGATAATACTAGCATTAGATACTGATGATCCAGGTTTAGCATTAAGAGCAGAGTTAGTTAGAAGACTAGGTGCTGAAACTTGTTATCTTGTAGATTTTGAAGACTGTAAAGATGCTAATGAATATCTTATAAAATATGGTAAAGAAAAGCTTAAACAAGTTATTAGTAAAGCAAGATCTTATCCATTAGAAAATGTAACCACATTTAAAGATATTGAAGGAGATGTTAAAGACTTTGTTAAAAACGGTTTTAAACCAGGTTATCAAGTAGGTTTATCAAACTTTGATGCAATATTTAGTACATATACTAGTCAGTTTATAACTGTTACTGGTATACCAAGTTCTGGTAAATCAGATTTTGTAGATCAAATGGTTGTAGGTTATAATAAAAACTATGGTTGGAAAACAGGTTTTGCTTCACCGGAAAACAGCCCTAATTATTTGCATGCTCATAAATTGATGCGTAAATGCTGGGGTAATATGCCTGAAGTAGAAGATATTGATTCAGATAAATGGAAAGAAGTTGGTAGTCATGTTAATGATAATTTCTTTTTTATTGATATGGATAAGTATAGTCTTGAATCAGTGTTACGTAAAGGTGCTGAGCTAGTTAAACGTAAAGGCATTAAATGCTTAGTCATTGACCCTTTTAATAAAGTTAGAGATAAAAACGCTAGCTCCTTAGATGTTAATACATATACTATGGAGTATTTAACTAAAATAGAAAACTTTGCTAAAAAGTTTGATGTATTAGTTTTTATTGTGGCTCATCCAACTAAAATGTATAAAGATAAAGACGGACAAATTGAAGAACCAAATATGTATAACATTAAAGGTGGTGGTGAATGGTATGATGCTAGTTACCACGGTATATTAGTTCATAGAGATTATGATGCTAAAACAGTTAAAGCAAAAGTACTTAAAGTTAAGTTTCAAAACCTTGGTGAAAATGGTGCTGAAGCTCATTTTAAATGGGAACCAAAATCAGGCTCATTTATACCACATGTCATAGATAAAATTAAAGATGAACCAATGCCTTGGGAATAAATGCCACGAAAGAAAGATGTAATGGGACAATATATGCCTAGCGAAAAAGATAGAGAAGCTTACGCTTGGTGTATAAACAACGGAATATATATATCACCGTTTGCAAATGGAGAAGGAGCTTGGTATATAGAAATTAAAATGAATAATAAAATAAATAGATCTCCATTAACATATGGTCCAGTTTCAATATGGATACAGATGTATGAGTTCTATAAATACTATTATAAAAAATATGCGCAGAAAATTTAAAAATGCAGAAGAAGCTTATAATTATTTTCTAGATAAGATTATAATTGAAGGTGTTACATTTGGTGATACTAAAGCTTTATTTAATGTAGGTTTTACAATGGAAAATCCATTAGATAACCACATTATTAATAAAGAACGTAATTGGAAACTAGACTATGCTGAGGCTGAATGGCAATGGTATTTGTCTGGTGATCCTAATATTAAAAAACTAGGAGAAATATATGGTAAAATACCTGCTATATGGGAACGTATGGCTGATAGTAAAGGATATGTTAATTCTAATTATGGTTGGCAATGGCAGCGTTATGATCAAATAGATTATGTTGTTGCAAAACTTAAAAATGTAAAAGATACAAGACATGCCGCAATATCTATTTATGATGCAAAAGAACATGATAGTTATGCTAAAGATACACCTTGTACTTACGCGGTTCAGTTTACAATATTAAACAATAGACTAAATATGGCTGTTCTAATGCGTTCTAATGATCTCTGGTATGGTTTCTGTAATGACCAATACCAATTTAGTAACTTACAAAAATTAATTGCAGATAAATTAGATATTAAAGTTGGTGAATATTATCATTATGCACACAACTTGCATCTCTATAATAATAAATTATAAATATGTATTATTTATATCACATTCCTGGTAAAAAGATTGGTGTTACGTGTAATCTTAATAAAAGAGTTACGTTAACGCAGGGTTATAACCCAGATGAATATGAAGTTCTTGATCAGTCCGATGATATAGATTATATATCAGAGAAAGAGATAGAACTTCAACAGTCTTATGGCTATAAGATAGATCGTAAAAAATATAATGAACTATTTAAATTTAATAAAAAAATGAAAATAAACGTAACAGAACAAACTACTACGTTTCCATGTCCAGTTAATAAATTAAAAGGACAACTGTTAGATAATATAGGTATGGAGTGGGAGACCGAACATGGTACTTTACATATCACAGAGAAAACAGTTCCTTGGATAATGAAAAACGTTAAAACATCTATGTATAACAACAATAGATGCTACGTGTATAATAAAGCTTTTGCAAGATTATACGATAATAATAATTTGTTTTCAGAACCAATAATGGTTCAATGTGAAGATGATGCAATGTTTAGTAGAATTAGAGAATGGGCACAGGATAGAGGATTATACGATAAGGGTAATGCTCATACTCAATATGTAAAGCTTCAAGAAGAAGCTGGTGAATTAGCTAAAGCATTACTTAAAGAAGACAAACCTGAAATTATAGATGCTATTGGAGATATGGTTGTTGTATTAACAAATTTGTCACACATGCAAGGTGTTACAATAGAACACTGTATTGATAGCGCTTATAAAGTTATTAGTAAACGAACAGGTAAAATGATTAACGGAACATTTGTAAAAGATGAAAATTAAAACTAAAGACAAGATAGTACAAACTGTACTAAGGAAGATGGACGAACGTAGTTTAATAGGCCAAAAGAAATATGGAGCTACAATGATGCAAGAAATTGAAGGTCAAGAAAAAGATCTTAATCGTTTTCTAATTGATGTACAAGAAGAATTAATGGATGCATTATTATATATTGAAGCAGCTAAACGCTGTTTAACTGATGAAATAGAAGAATGCATGATCAATAGACAAAAAAGTTTTAATGATAACATTTCAAATATCGAAGTATACGATGAAAAAGAGTTATAAAAGAAAACGTGGACCTGTACAAGCAAAAAAGGTAACATATGATGGTATCAAATTTGCTTCAGGTCTTGAGCGTTATATGTATCAAGCTTTAAAAAAAGCTAAAATCAAAGCTACTTATGAAGGAAAAACATTTGAAATCGTAAGTGGTTTTGAGTTTGATACCACTTGTATTGCTAGATCAGCAAATGGAAAAGGAGATTATAAAGATAGAGGTAATAAGAAAATACTACCTATTAAATATACTCCAGATTTTATTGGTTGTAACTTTATAATAGAATGTAAAGGTAGAGCTAATGAGTCGTTTCCATTACGTTGGAAGTTGTTTAAAAAACATTTAAAAGATAACAATATAGATACAACCCTATATAAACCACAAAATCAAAAAGAATGCGACAGAACCGTAGAGTTAATCCTAAACTTGTAAAAGTAACAGCTAGAAATAACTATCGTGATCGTCAAGTAGACAAATGGTGGAAATGGTCATGGGAACAAAGAGGAAAAATTAAATATAAAGAACTTGTGAAATATCAAGATAAATATAAATTAAAAGTTTATGGATAAAGAAAAATGGAATTGGTCTTTGTCAATAGGTTTTTATCCAGGTATATTATTTGGATTAAGAGCTTACGAAGAAGAACAAAGTATAACCTATGTGTTGTATGTACCTTTAGTAGATATAGCATTAGAATTACCTTATTAATATGAGTTTATTTAAAGAAAGAATACCTTACAAACCGTTTGAATACCCAATATATTACACAGAAGGTTGGTTAAAACAAGCGCAGGCATTTTGGTTACATACAGAAATACCTATGTCAGGTGATGTAAAAGACTGGAACGAAAAATTAACACCAGAAGAAAAAAACTTAGTAGGAAATATACTATTAGGTTTTGCTCAAACTGAATGTGCAGTATCTGATTACTGGACACAAAAAGTCGTATCATGGTTTCCAAAACATGAGATACAGCAAATGGCTATGATGTTCGGCTCACAAGAAACAATACATGCTGTAGCTTATAGTTATTTAAATGAAACACTTGGACTTGAAGATTTTGAAGCGTTTTTACACGAACCCGCAACTGCGGAGAGATTTGATAACCTGGTTGGTTATGACGGCTCTGATCCTGTGGGGATTGGTAGAAGCTTGGCTATATTTTCTGCTTTTGCAGAAGGTGTTAGTCTTTACAGTGCTTTCGCTGTTCTTTATTCTTTTCAGTTACGTAATCTTCTCAAAGGAGTAGGACAACAAATGAAATGGTCTGTAAGAGACGAATCATTACATAGTAGAATGGGTTGTCAATTATACAGACACATGTGTGAAGAAATACCAGATCTTAAAAACAATTGTAAAGAAGATATATATACAGCAGCTAAAATTATGGTTGATCTTGAAGAAAAATATATTGACAAAATGTTTGAAATGGGTGATATTGAAAACTTAAAATCATACGATTTAAAACAATTTATTAGAAAAAGAACAAATGAAAAGCTACAAGAACTTGGTTACTCAGACAAAAGAAGATTTTTCAACTATGACAAGGACGCAGCAGCGAATCTTGATTGGTTCTATCATCTTACTGGGGGTCACACTCACACTGACTTTTTTGCGATTAGGCCAACTGACTATAGTAAAGCAAATGAAGGAGAAGATTTTGAAGATATATGGTAATGACAAGAAAAAGAAGATGGAAGTATAGATTACTGAAATTTTTAAGATATACAAATAAATTAACTAGTTACCAGAAGTTTGCATCACGTGTAGGATATATGGGTGCTGCATTTTTAATAGCTGGTCAATGGACATTAGATCCTAGGTTATTTATAATAGGATTTTGTTGTGTGATTGTACAGGTATCATCACGTAAACAATGGAACTTAGTTGCACTAAACTTAAATGGTTTAGTAGCATGGATAAATCATTTTTTAAAATAAATTATGGCACAAAATAAATTAAAACAAAAAGTAGAATCATTAACAAAAGTTGTACAAGCTTTAATAAAAGAACTACAACACAATGTAAGCATGGCTCAAGGAACATTAACAGCTTTTCAATTACACGTAGGTAAAGAAGAGTGGGAAAAAATTGTAGAAGAATTAAAAGACGTAGAAAAAAGAAAACACGCAGCAGCCGCTGGTATTAACGAAAAAAAATTAGACTTAGATGTGGAATAATGAATGGATTAAAGGAGTAGATTATCCTGAATGGGGAGATAATGAAGTTTATAAAAAAACAATAGGAGGAGGTTATTTATATAATGAAGAAACACCTAAAGAAGCTTATAAAAGAGTTTCAAAAACAGTTGCAAGAAGGTTACAAAAACCTGAAATGGCTGATTCATTTTTTAATTACATTTGGAAAGGTTGGCTTTGCTTGGCTTCGCCGGTTCTTTCAAATACTGGGACTGATCGCGGGCTTCCTATCAGTTGCTTTGGTATTGATGTTGCTGACAGTATTATCGATATTGGACAGAAGAACTTAGAGATGATGCTACTCGCTAAACACGGCGGTGGAGTTGGTATCGGTATAAATCAAATAAGACCCGCCGGAGCTAAAATAACAGGTAATGGAACAAGTGACGGAGTTGTACCTTTTTGTAAAATATATGATTCAACTATACTCGCAACGAATCAAGGATCTGTCAGAAGAGGAGCTGCATCAGTTAATATCAACATTGAACATGACGATTTTGAAGAATGGCTCGAGATTAGAGAACCAAAAGGAGATGTCAACAGACAGTCTCTTAACTTACATCAATGCGCAGTCGTCGGTGATAAGTTCATGCGAAGACTTACTTCAGGAGATCAGAACGCAAGAAGAAAATGGGGTAAACTCTTACAGAAACGTAAAGCAACTGGTGAACCTTATATTTTATTTAAAGGAAATACAAATAAGCAAAACCCAACAGCTTACAAAGAAAACGCATTAAAAGTACATATGACAAACATCTGTAGTGAAATAGTTTTACATACAGATGAAAATCACTCATTCGTTTGTTGTCTATCTAGCTTAAACCTAGCTAAGTATGACGAATGGAAAAATACAAATATCATTTATGACTCAATATGGTTTTTAGATGGTGTGCTTGAAGAATTTATACAAAGAGCTAAATACAGAAAAGGTTTTGAAAACTCTGTAAGGTTTGCCGAAAAAGGTAGAGCATTAGGTCTTGGTGTACTTGGTTGGCACACTCATTTACAAGAAAAAGGTTTACCATTTGAGGGTTTATTATCACAATATGAAACTAGAAGAATTTTTAGTCAAATCAAAATTGAATCTGAAAGAGCTAGCATGGCTCTTGCTGATGCTTATGGAGAACCTCTTTGGTGTGTTGGTACTGGTTTTCGTAATACCCATTTACGCGCTATTGCTCCCACTGTTAGTAATAGCAAACTTTCTGGAAATGTTAGTCCCGGGATTGAACCCTGGGCAGCTAATGTATTCACGGAGCAATCTGCTAAAGGTACGTTTATTAGGAAAAATCCTACGCTTGTTAAAGTTTTGGAAGAAATAGGAATAAATAATAAAGAAACATGGGACAAAATATTGGCAGATGGTGGTTCGGTACAGGATATAAAAGAATTAGACGAAGATACCAAAGAAGTATTTAAAACATTTAAAGAGATTAATCAATTAGAATTAGTTAGGCAAGCTGGTATACGTCAGCAATATATAGATCAAAGTGTAAGTCTTAATTTAGCATTTCCACAAGAAGCAAACCCTAAATGGATAAATCAAGTTCATTTAGACGCGTGGAAAAAAGGTGTTAAAACTTTATACTATATGAGAACAGAGTCCGTTCTTCGTGGAGATATAGCTAATAAAGCTATGGAAGACTGTGTAGCCTGTGATGGATAATAATAAAGGGGAACTCGATTGAGCTCCCCTTTGGTTACAGGATCTTCGGGTATGGTACGCCCGTTATATTTTGATCCTTAACATCTCCATCTTGCTCTTGCAGCTCTACCTCTTTCTCCTGTCCAACCTTTTGATCTAGCACAAAATGATTTTCTTCTAGCTTTTTCTTTTTCACTTAACTCACTTACAGGTCCAGTTACTGCAGTTTTTAAATTGCTACCAGGATTTTTTCTTTTATATTCTTTAACACCAGCTTTAGTCATACCAGCTCCTTCTTTTACTGTTCTAAAATTACGACCTTTACCTTTAGTAGTTTTACGCGGTTCATTTGAAGATTTTCTACTAGTTGGTGCACCACATTCTTCACCAGTTTTTACATTAACCCAGTTTTCTTTTTCAAACCAGTCTTTTAATGTAGCTCCTTTTTTACGAGCACCTTTCACTTCAGATCTTTGAGATCTTTCTCTTTTACCTGATCTCCCAGCTGATTCTTTAGCGCTAACTATTGCTTTCTTTTGCTTAGCACTCATGCTATTTACTTTGGATTTTGGTAAACATACTTTAGTTGTACCACCACCTTTTGTAGCATTAGCAGGTGAAGACTTTCTACAACTACCTTTTGCACCAGCTTTAGTACCTGGAACTCTCTCATAACCTTTCCAACAGTTAAGTGGTGATATGTTTCTATACGGATGTGCCATTATTATTTCTTTTTACCTACGCCCCAATTTGAAGCTCCTCTTTTTCTACATTGAACTAATTGACCTGATGCATAAGCGCTTGGCCAAACCTTTACAGCTGCTTTTACTTTATGATAACACGCATCTTTTTCACCTTTTTTTTTTAATGGAGACATCTTTAATTCTTTTAACTCTTTTTTACGCATAAAGTAATTGCTTCTAGGTTTATCAGCTTCGTAATGTGATTTTCTTTCCTTCATTGTAGTTCCATATAAAACAGAGGTTTTTAATTTCTCATCTTTTTTTTTTACTGGTTTTTTCTTTGCAAAAGGATCTATGTTTAATGGAGACATAGATGATTTTCTATTTGGAGCTAATTGCCATTTTTTAATTCCAGTTAGATCTTTTTCCTCAGCATCATTAGTAGGTATAAGTCTTAACTTCTTTTTAACAACATCATAATATTTTTCTCCTTTTTCCATATCATATTCTTTTTGACCATCCGGTTTTTTAAGATATAATTCTTTTTCTCTTTTCCAAGCGTTTGATGCTGCTATACTATCATTTTCAGTAGCTGCTAACGGAGTAGCGTGCGGCATTTTAAATGTACCTATGTTTTCTCTCATTTTTTCATTATGTTTAATACCAGCTTTATTACCTATAGTTCCTGGACTATTTATAGGTCTCATTTTAGCCCAACCACCTTTGTGCATCATTTCTGAACTACAGTGTTTGGCTGGTGAACCTTGTTTATTTTCCATGTTAAATTATTTTATATTTTGTTTTTCTATCGTCTTTATATGCTTTAAGGCATCTGTTTCTGTTATCTTCTTCTGACACGTATGATATGTGTACCCAGTTCGGATTCATGTCCGTACCAAATTCCCAAATCATTTGATCAAAATCTAAATTTTCTTTTATCCAATTATACATTTCAGCGTTTGTTTTATAACCAAACACATCGTCAATATCAATTGCTTGTCCTTTACAATGCTGAGATGTTTTTGACCCACCGATCTTAGTGTTAAGTTCCGGTGATCTAAAAAATGAATTTACTTTTATTGGTCCACCTACAAATTTTCTTAATGGTTCAAATATTTTTTCTGCAGTAAGCTTCATATTTTCTACCTGTGTAGGGTTAGGTGTATTATCTATACCTCTACGTTTAGCAGTATTAGAATGTATCGCTTCTGCGTAGGTTATGTGATCACTTATTTTCATTTTATTGATTTAGCAAATTTCTTTGCATTCTTTCTCATTCTTTTAGTAATTAACTTATCAGCTTCATCATTACTTTCGGTTATTTTACCTTCAGCATAAAGTTGATTAGCAGCTTCTTCATAAGCGTCTTGTTCTGGAGTAGTATCCGGTGTTCCACCAAAAGTATCTTCTTTTAGAGGAGATTTTGCCATAAAAGGACTTGAAAATTTATTCATAACTTTTTTTTTAATTATTTTACTTCGCTAAAAACCGCGTATACTTTTACTTTACCATCAGCTATTAAAATTTTATTTTCTTTAATAACTTCTACAGGTGAAGGATGGTATTTAGGATTAGTACTGTTTAACTTTCTTTTTTTCATTAGAACTGACTTGCAGTGTTTATTTCATTTATTGCTTCTTGTATTTCTTTTAAATCAGCGGGTAACAAGAGGTCTAAACCTGCTTTAAATACTGTTTCTTTAATTCCATCTTTAAATATAATTAAAGTTGGTGCCATACGTACTCTATATTTTTTCTTTGCTTCAGGTGCTTTTGATATATCTACTCTATAATAAATTACATCTTTTAGCTCTTGCCACTCAGCAAAACAATTTGCTTCATTAAACTTAGCCCAAAACTCTACAACAACTGGTTTTGTTTCATCATCACCAAAAGCTTCATTAGTATTAATAGCTTTTTCAAAACTACTATCATCTATCCAATATTCCTCAGGAACATCTTGTTGACTAAAAGATAAAAACGGTATTAAAAGTAAAATTAAGTATTTCATTATCTATTTTTTTGAATGTCGTATAATCTTTCATCAATTTTACTAAGATCTTCTAGTATCTTATCCACATCTTCTTGAGTATCCATAATTGTTTGACGAATCAATTCGTCTTTTAAATCATATTCAACTCTATCAATAACAGGTTCAGGCATTTGCATAGCAAGAGCAATATCCGATTGCAGCGCAAACCACATTGTTGTGAGTGATACAACTCCTCCAATTATTATTCCTATTGTCTTAAGATCTAGCGTTACTTTAGTTTCCTCGCTTATTTGTGGTGCTCCCATTTCCTCGACTTATATTATTATTACTTGGTTTACTCATTGA
>Ga0208669_1000367_pt1 | contig 18350 bp, 15 predicted proteins | sample 21_taG_FD_184095 | JGI IMG/M metagenome (GOLD analysis project Ga0208669, IMG submission 184095) | Marine viral communities from the Subarctic Pacific Ocean - 21_ETSP_OMZ_AT15319 metaG (SPAdes) (version 2) | ecosystem: Environmental > Aquatic > Marine > Oceanic | place: Pacific Ocean | collected...
GCGCCATCGTTCCAGCTTGTGTATATTTTTTTATATACTTTCTGACTCCTAATCTTTTAGCATCAAGTGCATGTCCTATTTCGTGTAGTATAGTCATCAGAAATTCTTTTACATTTGGATAAGACCTTCTTAGAGTTACAGTATCAGTTTCAGGTACATACTCCCCCATATCTTTTCCACTACCAAACTTTACCTTAGATTTTAGTCCGTATTGTTTTACCAAGGTTGTTGCTAAATCTAAGTAATCTATTCTCTCATATAAAGGAGAACTTACTTCCATCATTCTTTTGAACTTACCCATTATACATCAAACCTTACATTTATACCTAAAGCTAACTCTTTATCATTTTTTACAGGCTTAGCTAATTGTCCAATAGCTATAAGCTCATTAAAATCATTATATAAACCAACCTTAGTAATGTATGGTTCAAAATTAGAATGTGTTACGAAGTTTTCATACTTACTGGCTGCTCCATAGTAGTGTTTGTAAGAGCCTGATTTAGCAGCTGCGTGACCAGGAGGAAACAATCTCCAACTATCAGAGCCAGAAACATTTATACTACCACTTCTTTCAAAGGTAACTGAAATATTATTTGTAGTATTCATTTCACCTTCGCCTATTACACAAGTATATGAATGTTCTCTGATAGTTGTTTGAGACTTATATCTCAAACTGTAACCATCAGTTCCTAAACCAGTTCCGATATCTACAAATCTAGATCCGGTATTTGTAAACACTAATAACCCTTGTTCATAAAAGACATTACCGGCAAAACTACCAGTAGATTTTATTATATCAGAATCATCAAACTGACCAGCAGCAAATTCAGCAAAACTTGATGAAAAATCATTATCGTAAAGATTGCCTTTACCATCATCTACGATCGTAACTGTAGCAGAAGTACTGTCATCTGTTAATGTAATAGATTTTGGCTTTATCCTTTCTCCAAATAAGTCTTTGGATACTGAGATGATAGAAGCGGATGGTTGTAGTAGTTTATACTGAGTATTGTTACTGTAACCTAAATGATTGTAGTAATTTTCAGTATCACGATAGTACAATTGATTAATCATAAACCAACTTGGCATTTGGTAAAAACTAGCAGAATCAAAAGTTGTCTTTGGTGCTGTATCAGTATCAAAATTATGTACACTTGAACTAATAGCTCTAAAACCATATACACCACTACCACTATCTACGTTAGTGACAGTAAACTCTTTATGAGCTTTAAATGGTGTTACATTAATGTCTCTTGGGTCTAGCCTTTTAAACATGACCTATATCTCCCAAGTTAAAAGTCTAATTTAACTTTGATTATAGCTTCTCTTGAATAAGATTTTAGTAATGGTTTACTCAATTTGGCAATAGCCAAAAGTTCATTATTGTCATTGTACAATCCAACCTGTGTTATAAAAGATTTTGGATTTCTATAAAAAGTTGGAACTGTAAAATTACCTTGAGATCCAGAAGTAAACGTTGGATTTGAACTAAAGTTAAACTCTTTATTAGGAACTCTACAAAAATAATGTTGTGAGCTTATTACTTCTTCTCTTCTTGCCTGAAAGTAATTACCACCTTCAATTTTTTCATAAAATTTACCTACATTTCCACCTTCTGTATTGGAAGCAACAGAAGCGGATAATGAAGCTGACATTGGTGATGAAATTACAGGTCCGTTGAGTATTAAAATACCCATATCAGGATAAAATAATCCAAGACCACCACCCGGTTGAGAAGTAGCTACAATCTTTGTACTAGCACTACCACCACTAATAGAGCCTGAAACTATGTTAAATACCCTACCACCTTGATTTATCTCAGGATTTGTAGTAGCATCACTATCATCAATAAGTTTCATAGTAGATATTCCACTACCACTTAAATGTAGTTCCCAATTGCCTGGATCCATCTTCTCACGAAGTTGTTGTCTAGCAATTGATATTGCATAAACAAAATCAGGTTTTGTGTGAGCGCCATCCGAAGCAGCAAAACTAAATTTTTCTTCGTTTGGTCCCAAAAGAGTGTTAGCTAACTGTCTGTATATAGCAGCTGATGCTCTATTACCATCAACTCCTATAGCACCAGCAGAACCACTTCCATTGAAATGAGCATAAGCTACTGAAAATTGTGGTTTAGCAGTCGAATCCGTTTGTGGATTTGCTGCATGTACATCTAAAAAATATTGATGGTTACTAGAACTCTGCGTTGAAGATGTGAAGAAAGAAGTTAGTGTTCCTGCTCCATCTGCCCACATTCCAGATGAAACTACATCTTTTACGTTAGTTACAACATCGCTTGATACTAAAGAATTTTCTTCTTCTATATTTAATGTTTTATAAATTGCCATTTTTTACTCCTTAACTCAATGATGCTATTGTTACAGGGTTAGTTATTGTTATAGATGTTGTAGCGCCTGTATCATTACCAATTATAGTAAGTTGAGTAATCTTTTTAGATTGTACAGGAGAAACACCAATTCTAACAGATTTAGCAGTTAATGTCTTACTGTTTGGAGCATCATCGTCTCCTAAAAAGAATGGTGTGGTAGCACCAACATTACCACCAGCCGCTGATTCTACTGTCATAGTACAGACTGATTGATCGTGTAATATAAAAGTATATGAAGAATCATTAACATTTCTGGTATTTGGTTCAACTACCGGAGATTGACCTTGCAATCCATCATCAATTTTAAAAGTTATGGCTGCTAGTTCTGAAACAATTGGCATTTTAATACTATTTTTAGGAAGTGTGACGAGCTTATATCTCATAACGTGATTCTCATCGGGTATTGCCTCTAAAAGTGGCATATTCTCAATTACCTTACCATAGAAGTCACTACCATTTGGATGCGTTACATCAAATAAGTTGTAATCTATTTCATCATCTGCTAATGCAAATTTTGTAATGTTAAATGCTTCTGTACCTTGTGCTAATAACTCACGACCTTTTTTAGTTAATATAGCGTCTACAGTTACAGTAGTGTTGTTTAGAAATCCCATAATTTACTCCTAATATATTTTTTTGAAATTTTTGTTTAATGTGATTCATATATAAATATCACAATATTAAATTTTTGTTATTTATTTTTCATTTTTCAATACACCATCATCAATTAATTTTTCAACTTGCTTTTCGCTCAATATACCATCTTCTTTTAGTTTATCTATCTGTTTTTTTAGTATTTTATCATTTTCAACTTCCATTAATTCTTCTATAGATTTTGATACATTTTCAAACTTAATTTTTTTATCATCAGGAGTTTTTTCTAAAATTAATTTACCTTCATCCGATAGTTTCTTAATCTTTTTCTTTTTCTTTTTCTTTATCCTATCCATATCACTTTCCGGAGTTTTGCTTAATGATTTGAGTCCAAACTTCTTACCTTTATTTTTTATTTGTAATTCTTCGTATGTTTTACTTAAGACCTTTTCGTCTTTATCATCACCCTCTTTAAAGTCTGGAACTATACCATCTCCTGTATCTAATGAAGATCCTCCTTGATCGGTTGTTACAAGCTTAGTTGGTGCTGATATTATTACCTCTACAGGAGAATTATTATCTGATGTAGTTTTTTTAGTATTCTTAACTCCAATATAAAACGAATTTCTAAGTCCTTGAGTTAGGTGACTAAAGTTATCTAAATCTGTATTGTGAAAAGATGAAGAGTTTTCATTGAATATTAAAGCATCAGCTGATGAAGTATAAAAATTTGAAGTTCTTTCATTTATTCCATATACTCTAGAACCACTTACAAATACTTGTTTACCACCTTTTACTCCATTTAATGTGTCTCCAAACGACATTGTTACGTTTGAATAAAATTCGTCACTACCATTCAGTCTCTGCCAAATACTTCTTTCTATAAATAAATCTCTAGCTTCTGAACTACTGGCCTCAAAAAGTAAATTTTCACCACTAGATGAGACGACAGATGAGCCGGATGTGTAGCTATAGATATCAATCTCACCTGTATATGCATCATAATTAACTATCGGTAACCCAGCATTAAATGAACTTGTTACACTTATCAATTCTTTTCCTATATCTATAGAAGAACTAAAATACGTATTTTCTAAATTAGGAGTTTTACCAACGACAACTTTTGGTCTTTCAAATATATTAGGTTCTATCAATAATCCGATATCCGGCTTTGCTCTAGCTGGTATTAATTTTCTTAACTGTGGATATAATGATTGGTCATAATACTTAATCATTCTCATATAATCCCAAAAATTATTTGGAGCTGTGTATTTTTTCCAATAGTTATCAGCTACATAATTTAATCCTCTGTAGCTCAATTCTTTCTTATCTCTGGGGTCACCTAAATAATCTTCAAAGTTTAAATTGCCTACGGAATTAATAATATCGTTATTTATAACATCAGTAGGAGCGAACCATATTCCAACTTTATTTGAATCGTTTGGAGCGGTATCGTAAGCACTATCTGTAGCTCTGTGTTCTGAACTTAGAGTAAAGCCAGGCTTTAAATTATTAGATTCAATCCTAATTTTGTCTGTAGTTCTTTTTAAACCACCTATGCTTGGTATATGAGTTTTCAATTCATCAACAACGCTTCTAAAAAAGTTTCCTGTAAAACCGCTATGTGAGCCTGACAATGTTTGGGTTTGATTTGAACTAACATCTCTAATACCCTCTGTGTCGGATGTTAAATCTTTATTATCATCAAATGAATATCTTAAAACTAAATTGCTATAAGATGACGATACAGTATTACCATCGTAAGCCTTTGGATTAGCTATATGATTTTTAAACGAACCTGTATTTAATACCTCTGTCCAATGTCTGTATTCCATAATGGAACCACTAAACTGAGCCCCTACATCTGCTAGACTACCACTACCACCAATATAAATGTCACCACTGCCTGTCCAAGCATTACTAAACGAAGACGAAGCAGCTTGTGTAACATCCATAGTAGATGTACTATATAAATGTATTTTACTTCTACTTGCATCATACTTACCAACACTAAGCTGATAAGATTGAGATGTAGCAGTATCACTAGTTCCTAAAGTTCTATTAACCATAACCGAATAGAAATCACCATCATATACAGGCAAAGATGTTGAAGTAATTTCTTTAAATTCACCTAAATCTTTACCAACAGAAGAGCCCGATAGCATAAATGAAACTTGACCGTAATTGTCTACAGAACCATTGTCTTTTAATCTTATAAACCAATCTTGATTATTGTTATCTTGCTTTTCTACAAGTATTTGATTTGAACCTGTAGCAGCTCTAAACCTAAACTCTACAGTATCAGGCTTTCTTCCCGATGTTGAATCGTCAGCCCAAGCTACTTTTACGGATTGAGCTCCTTTAAAATCTAAAGCTTTCGTAAATTTTCTTGTTATTTCAAATTGTGGAGATGCGTCATCTGATAAAGCGGGTCCTCCATACTCCTTAACCCTTAAAATGGTTGATGGGATACCATAAACATTTATTAAGCCCTTCAACGCCCTAACAGTACCTTTATTCTTTAAGAAAAAAGGCATGTTGTTTATTATACGACTCCAAATTTCTCTTGACACATCACGTTCAGATGTAGCTGAGTAATCAGAATAAGCTGAGCCAGTTACCTCTTTACCTAAAGCATATCTAGATAAACTCAATAAGTCTTTTCCATCATTTAATTTCCAACCTAAAGATTTAGCAACTGAGTACAATAAATCTTTTGAAATTCCTTCGTCTAACCTATCCCTTCTATCAGTAACATCTGTAACTGCATTTATGTATTCCCATATACCATCAAAGTGTTGTCCTATCATATCCGTAAATCTTAGATATGTATCATTTTTTGTATCAATTTTTATATGTTCAGGAAGTATGTCACTAAGTTTTGAATTATTTTCTAAATCATAAAGTGATGCGGAGTTTACAGCATTCGTAAACCAAGTATTAGCTTGAGACGATGTGGTGTGTGCTAAAACATAAGGACTATTTACAGTTCCTTCTCCACTAACCTTAGGCCATGCATTATCATGAAATATTCCAATAGAACTACTAACATAAGAAGAACTTTTAAAATACATATAGTTTTCAAACCTATCAAGTTTGTTTTCTGTATCTATTATTTTATGATGATAAACACTCATATCTCCTAAAGAACCGCTTATACCAGAATAAGAAGCACTATCTATTTTATATTGTTCTATATTTTCTAACTTTGTTTTGAAGTTTCTTATTCTAACTTCGGCTGAACCAAAGTTTACAAAATTTTCATATTTAGAATAATCAGTATTTATCTCTACACTATCTAAACTTTGACTTAAAAATTCATTTCTAAGAGCTGTCGATACTGTGGTAGAAGAAGTCAATATATCAGCTTCTGTTTTAAATTGAGTTTCTCTTCTCTGTACTGGACTTTCTACATTATTTAAATCAGGAGACCTGAGAACCAATGATGGTTCTTCTTCATTAATAAAATCTATTATTCTGACTTTTTCTTCCAATGGATTTGCCATTTCCTTAACGACAATACATTCATCGAATTTTTCATAACTATCAGGCAATGGTTCATATAATTTGTATACTACAGAATAAGGAAATTGGCTTACATTAACTCTGTCTGATTTGAAATTGGTTGTTAGAAATAAATTGTTTTCAAATTTAAGATAAGTTCTTAAATCTTTTGGATTTAAGTTTGTATAAGTAACTTTAAAATTTTCAAAGTTAGAGTTTTCTGTTAAGTTGTATATATCAGGATTACCATCTCCTTCTCCACCATTTTCAAAATCATCGTTGGCTCCTATTTCTAAAGCAGCCTCTCTTAATGTTTTGTCTACAGTAATTAAAGTTCCATCATTATTTATGGTTTTTATCTGAGCACTATAAGGTTTATAGACAGGTATAGTTTCAGATTGGTCTTTTAGAATAAAATCTATAAAAACATTATCTACCCAAACCACTCCTTGTTGTCTATAAGCAGAAGCGTTTTCGGCATTTGTGTGACTTCCATCTCCATAGATATATAAAAACCAATCTTGACCTAATTCCCAATCAGATGGTATTGGTATCTCAGCACTTACATTTACCCATTCGCCGGCTATTTCAGGATAAACCCAAGCTTTTGTAATTCCTGGTGATGTATAGTTGTACCTTGGAGGAGTTAAAGCATTTGTAACCCATCCTGTATTTATGTTCCCACTCCATTTCCAAACTCCAAGAGGACTTAATTTTCCTTCTTGTGTTGGGTTGTTTTCAAAATTATAAATACCATTATCATTGTCGTATACAGGCTCCTCTTCAGAATTAATAACCTCACCATCTTCGTTTTGAACACCATAGTTTGTAGCGCTTATATTTCTGACTCCATATGTTACTGGTGTATCTTTAGAGATATATTCACCACATCTGTAAAATTTATCATTTATGTCTTTATCCCTATCCGTTCCATCACTCGTAGTACCTTTTGACCTAAGTTGTCTGTCACCTATAATGTAACGATATCTTCCAAACCCACCAACTTTTCCTATTATAGCATCAGCATTTTCTGATCCTGGAAACCCATCACCAACATCATCAGGACCAGTAATATCTTGGTCTTTTATTTTACGGTCGGCGTCTTTTATTGAATAATATTCTTCGCCAACATGAATATAATATTTAAACTTACTACCGTCTTTTTTAAAAAACCACTCTAGTTTTAACTCATTGTCTATAACTTTTTGATTCAAACCACCATTAATATCTTTTAAAGACTGTACAAGTACGCCATCATTGTAGGTATCTAAAACTCCAAAATTTCTGTGAACGTAGAAGTATTTGTTAGAATCTTCTGTTGGTATACCATCCCCACCGATATCTCCGTTATTATAAAATACTAAATATAAGCCACTTCTAACAGTACCATCGTTATTTGGGCCACGTGTAACACTCTGAATAAATCCTTTTTCAAAAATATCATCATATAGTTTTTTATTGGTGTCTACATCAACAACTACATCCCTAATCCCTCTACCAACAGAACTTAATATTTGGAATTGTTCAAACAGATTAAACGTTTCTTGCTCTTCTTCAGCAGGTGTATAAATGTGTGCAGGAAAATATTCATCAAAAGTATAAAAATCAAATTTAGATAAATTATTATTTGTGTAATCGTGTTTTTGTTTCCATATTAAATCATCTTTAAAAAGTAAAGCAGTGGCGTTATTTCCAACAATTGTCGCGGTTTGCCAACCATTATTTTCACCAGGAAAATTTTCTCTTGGATAATAAGCGTCATTACTACTATATACACCTTGTGTTTTGGGTACATAGGGGTGGTGATTAACAGCATTGAGATTATTTACTGTATTTGCAGGTGGTGGTGGAAAGTTAGCTAATGTCGAAGACACTAACCACGAGTAACCATCCCATTCCCACTCTTCTCCTAAACTTTTAGTTCCTATTTTTAAATCTTCTTCCAAATCAGGAATCCATTGATAAACCACATCACCATCATCAAATATGTTTCCTATTTTCCAAGCAGCAGTTTGATTTGGTAAAGTTGTACTTGCATTGTTATCGCCGATTTGAGGATCTCTTAGTCCAAAATCTGGAGCCATTGGCTTTATATAAGATTGAAATGAAACCATCTCCGAATGGGTGGTTAACATTTGTAATTCTGTTTCATCCGGCTTTGGTTGTATTGCTTGAGCACCTGCCATACTATTTTGAGAATATCCTTCTGGTGGAGATGTAGGTTGAGCTTCAGTAGGACCTGGTTGATTTGGGTCATAAAATCCTGCAGGAGCAGTTAGAGGTATATTTTCTTGAACAAGAGAATTAGCATATCTCAGAGATATTTCAACTCCTTTATTCGCTACCGTACTTCTTATATCAAAGTTTATACTGGCGATATCACCATCTTTAACACCCTTTCCATTTAATGAAGAAATTTTTTGAGAAATTCCCAACCAACGATATCTTTGATCGTTTGGCCATTCAGGCAAATCTATAAAACTAGCATTTTGGTCTGTAAATTTAATACAATTACTACCGACTACACCTTCTCCTTCAACCCACTTTGCATGATAACCTATATGAGCCGTTCCTGCAAAAGTACCACCACTAAAACTATTGTAACCATCACTCCAATTTTCTACTCTAATTGCGTCATCGTGTAATGTAGTATCCCACTCTCTTAAATTTGCTATAGCTACTGGCTCACCATTGTTTTGAAGAAGAACATTTTCACCTTCTCCATTTTTAACAACATTTATATTAGTTTTTACAGGAACTTCTATTTGACTTATCTGAAATATATCTGGTATTGTTATTGTTCCGTCTATCATTTTTGGTGTAAATACAAAGCCATCATTTTCAGGAGTCAACGATATGTCTACGGAATCATATAGCGTGCCACCTAAAAAACTAATATTATTAGTAACTTGCTTTACGGTTATAGCAGTCTGTATATCAATGAACTCATCTTTGTAAGTACCATTTATATTTTTAGCTTTTAATCTAACTTCAGTTCTATTTGGAGATATAACATCTATTCTATACTTTAAATCTTCTACGGCTAATACTTCTGCTCCAGCTGGATTATCCTTATACTCTTGTTCTGTACCCGAATATACTATAGAATCATCTGTTATATAAATCCTATTTGTATCAGTATATACATCACCAATCTTAGTGCCGGTTTTACTTATCGTGTGTACTAATACAGGATTTTCGCTACCAGCTAATTTTCTCAAAAAATTATATCTTACAACAAATGTACCGCTTTCATAACCTAAACTCCTAATATGATTTCCAGGATAAAATTCAATATTATTATTATTAGGATTTATTTCAAATTGAGAAGTGGGTACGGTTTCAAATTGGATAAGATTGTTGTTCTCATCAAATAATTGTAAATGAACAAAATCTTTACTATCTTGAGAACCCCACAAGCCATCCTCATAAGGCTTTAATCCTACCTTTGTTGGAAGATTTGCATCTAGTAATTGTTTATCTTTCTCTGTTAGTTGACTAGCCACTATAACTCCTCAAAATCTCTATCTAATACCTCATCTATGATAGTATCAGCTGCTGTTGTTTTCAATAATTTTAACTTAGTATCATACACAACTTTTGTGTTCGAATCTTCATTCAATCTATTTGTGTAAGGATTTTCAAAAACCAATATTGCTCCACTTTTATCTCTATACACAAGCTCACCATTGTCTGCTGAACCTGATAAGCTAGATTTTAAAGTCAATAGAGCCTTCCTATCTAAATATTTTTGCTCATCCTCGTCGATTAGGTTTTGATAAAACGCTAAATTTTTTAATTCCTCTTGTGTGTATGGCATTTTCTATCTCACAACTTTAAATACGAAATCATCATTATAGTATTGTATGGTTTCATCGACTGTATTGCTTCCACTAATAACTTTAAATTCAAATTTATAATATCTTTCTGATTGTAATCCATTCATCCAAAGATTAAAATAGTTTCCTGTTGAGTCACAGCTTACCAATGAGCCTGTACCATAAGGTATAATAACATCTTCAGTCTGAGTATCTCTTACCGAATAGTAAGTACCATCTCCGCCTATGTTTTCTACACTACCACTAGGTAATGTTTTTACAGTTAGGTATTCTGAGCTAGTGTTTGAATAAGATTTAGTAGGATATTTAGCCCTACCGACTATTCTAAATTTTACTTTTGATTTTTCTTTATACTCAGGTCTTAAACTTTTCATATAGAAAGATAAATCTTCTAATTCAGTTGACGATAATGCTGATAATGAACCTGCGTTCCATTTAGTATCAAACCATTCTACTTCTAATTTTGGTGGGTAGATTGTATGAGTATTTCTTGAAAAAAACCTAAATTCACCTAATCTTTCTGAACTGCCCTCATCAGTATTTGAATTTTCATTATTGAAACTACCACTTCTTTTGATTATAAAGCCGTCATTGACATAAGTTCCATCTAACCATTTATTGACAATAGGAGTTACATCCATTCTCATATCGGTTGTTTCAAATTCAAATGATTGTGATGCATAGTAATCTGAAAACCAAGCTCCACCCTCAGGTTCACTTGCTGAACCGCTCCAAAAACTTTTATTTGTATTACCATCTCTATACTTCCAACTAGCACCATCTAAAGTTGATGGACTATCTGAAAAAGTTCCTTCACCCTCAACCCAACTAGAGCTTACAGGATAAGCGTACAATTCTTGAGATGTGGTTAAATTTTGAGAATTAGCGTCATACATATTTAAATAAAATTTTGGATTTGTAATAGTTCCGTCTACGATAGAACCTGAAATATCAGTTATGTCAAATTTAATTAAAACACGAGATACTTTTACATTACTACCAGCAGTGCTCATAGTTTTTGTTACTTCTAATATCTCATCAAGGCCAGTATTAGAACTGCCAGTTGCCTGATATATGGTTGTATCTGATTCAGGAAAAATAAAATAATTCATTAGTAAGACCCTCCATTAGAATTACCAGGACTTCCAGTCGAATCACCGACTACACGACCTTCTATGTCAGCGTTAGCAAATTTTAACTCAAAACAACTTGGGTCTAGTGACGGATAAACCACACCACCTTTAGTTGCTGTGGCTGTGTCGTAAACATTTCCAGAATATCCCTCCGATTCTTTAAACTTATTGGTTATCAATACAGGTAAACCATTTGGATTATTATTTTCAGGTGGAACTACAGCAGAAACTCCATCTGTTAAAGATATTTGGTATGCTAAATCGGCTAGTACAATAGGTTGTCCAATTTGCCATTTGTCTATGTTAAAAAAGTCTTTTACTTTTTGTATTGCTCGTAATACAACTTCTTCTTTATTGTATCCACTCTTAGTTAGTAAACTAAAACTAACACCTATATTAATTATAAAAGCATCTTTTATATTTACAGCATCCGTAACCATTCTAAATTGTGTTAGGTAGGTTTGTATGTTTTCTTTTACTGCTTGATTCACATTAGCCAATCTTTTTCCAGCATCAAATCCTAATACGTATAAATTGAGTGCTAATGGGTTTATAACTCTACTGTCTGAGTTAGCTCCTGATTGACTATCTAATTGTGTGTCTTGTACAATATAAGCTTTAGCAACATTACCATACTTTGCAGGTAAAGCATAAATTCTTGTTATATAGTCTTCTTTGGTTACGGCTCTTGCTTGTGCTTGAAAGTAAGCTAGAGCGTTATTCTTAACCTCTACTACGCTTTCAACACCTCTACCACCAGCTGCAGGCAAAGGATTGTTTACAGCAACAGAATTTTGTGTTTGAGTAACTAAAGCAGTCGATAATCCAGTCTCGTCTAATGTTACGTTTGAGAATTGTACATTCCTAAGACTATTAGCTCTAACATTATTACTAACACCACCGCCGTATCTATATCTAATAGTTAGTTGAGTATTAGATGGAGCCTGTCCATATGCTTTAGTCGCTAAAAAGTTAGAAGGATCGAAAGCCGTATTTAGGTAGGATGGTGAACCTGGCAAAGACGAACCTACTTCATCAGGATTTGGAATAATTTCTTCATCAGGACTATCCGATGTTCCAGCACCAAATCTTATTTCAGTTTTACCGTCTTCTCTAATAAAAGTTGTAAATCTTCTTGCAGTTTTTAAAAGTTTTAGTAGATAAGGAGCTTGGTCAGCATAGGCATACAATTCGTCATCGTTGGTTGATAAATTTTCCATATCTGAAAATACAGTATCTTGAGCTAAAAAAGGAACTTCATACCAACTGTTTCCATCACTATCTGTACAAGAAATAATTTCAGTTACATCTGTGTTAGCTAAAGCTATTCTTTTATATTTTTCAGCGTTATTGAATTGAAAATATTCTGTAGTAACATTTCCGCTTGAAGCCTTAATTGATTTTTGTAATAAGTAAGTTACTGGTGTATCTCCAGAGCTTTCATAAATAGAAATATTCATTGGGTCGTAAGAACTTGAAAATTTAAAATTGCAATCTTCTGTCGTTACAAAGGAAACACCGGTTTCCGATAAAACTTCCATTCCAGCTTTAATGCTTACAGCATAGCTTAAATCAGGATTTGTTTGAAACCCATCTCCTTCTCCTGTAGATGTTGCTGGTACTGTTTGAAATATATCTAAACCAACCGAAGCTGCTGTTGCTAATTTTGGTTTGTAACCCAAAGATTGTGCCATATTATAAATAGTTTTCTTTTCTTCAGCAAAGGCTAGTAAACTTTCTTTAAACTGATTGTCTACATAGTAGGAAAGAACATCACCCACATACGAAGCCATTTCTATAAACATCATACCTGGAGAAGATTCATTAAAATCATTATACTGATTTGGAAAATATATTTTAGCAAATTCTATTAAATTACTTTTAAAAGATGTAAAATCTTTATTTAGATATCTAACTTCCTTTACTGATTTTTTAGGTGTAGAATATGGCATTGCCTATCTCCTTAATAATTTGTCACATCAATAGATACTTTTTCTGAAGAGGTTGTATCCACATTTAAAGAAAATTGCATAGAAACATTTATAGCGTTATTATTTCTGACAGAAAATTTAGTTTCTATATTATCTATTATTACAAAAGGTAAAAATTCACTCATAGCAGAACGAATAGCTTCTTCTACTTTACTTTCTATATCATCTCCTTCTTGTTCAAATAAAACAGCAAACAAATCAGATCCAAAATTTGGATTACCTAATCTTTCTCCTTTTCTTGTAAGTAGAAGATTTTCAATATTAGATTTTGTTTGTTCTAAAGATGTTTTTGTTCGATTAAAGAAACCATCTTTGTCGTGATTTAATGGTAACCCTACACCAATATACACATCTTCATTTAAATCGTTTGCTATTACGCTCATCATTTACCTTTTTTCTTATCTATCGCTTTCATTACATCTCTATAATCTCTTGTTAAATCGCCCATTACATCTTGTACTGCTTTATTTGATGTATCAACACCGGCTGCCTGAGCAGTTTGCATTGCTCCCATTTTCCTTTTGTCTTCAGCACTACCCATCACGTTTCCATAACCAATAGCCTGTGCCATCTTTGTACTGTCAAATGTTCCACCACCCATAGTTGGATATTCATCCATTTCTTCAGCATTAGCTGTTTCGTTTAAAATATCATTTAATACAGGATTTTTTGTATATGAAACTTTTTCTTTAGGTTTGGGTTTTCTTTTAGGAAGAACCTCTACAACATTATCTTCTACTAAGGTAGCTTGTTGAGCCATAGACTTCATTCCTTCCTTAATAAATATCTGTTTAACTTCTTTTTGTACTTCCTGTTTAACTATTTCTTTAATTAAACTAACTAATTTTGATGTTTTAGCCATAACTAACTCCTTACTGTTTTATATAAATATATTAACCAATCATATTTGTTCTATCTTTCTTAACTTTTTCTTTCAATGCTTTAGCCGCCAGTGCAGCTGCTATTGTTGCTGTAGCTCGAGATAGAAAATTCTTATAATTTGTAGTGATACTTGGAACTACTTTAGTAACATTTCTCAATCCTTCCTCTTCATTTTCTAATTGCTTAACCACAAACTCAGCCGCATATCCAAGTGCAGCTGTTAATGGATTTAAAGCAGAAGCTACTATATTAGCTTTTCTACCAGCCTCTGCTGTTTTTCGAGAAGCCTTTAAAGTTTTTCGTATTTTTTTTATAGTGTCCATATTTTTGTCAATAGTATCTATTGCTTTTTTAGCTTCTTCTATAAATTCTGTAGTTTTTTTTATATTTAACCCACCGCCTTTGCCCGCTCTCAAATCCTTTACAATACAATCGACATCGTGGTCTAATTTTTTTATATTTTTATTTACTTCGTTTTCTATAAATTCTTTTACAATCTTACCAGCTATAGCCATTTAAATTCTCCTAATCCTTTTCGTCTATTATGTATACTGTTTTGCTAAAAATATCAGGCAAATTATTTTCTTGTAATGTTTTAACTTTATCAAACATTACTGAAGCAGCATCGTTTACTTCTTCAAATCCACTTACATTACCAAGAGTATTTGTAAAATCAGTTAAAATTGAAAATAACTTTTTAAATAATTCTTCTGTTTCCTTTCCTTTTAGAACAGGATTGGTAGCGTCAGCATCTCCTAAATTTATTACCCCATTTTCACCACCTTCTAAAGTAACTGAATAGTTAGAAGACAAACTGATATTTCTTGTAGCAGAAATGTGAACATCTCCTTTTTTTCCTTTTGCGTTAAATACTAAGCTATCAGAGTTTAACATAATTACATTACCCGTAATGGATGTTTTCCATTTCTCAGGCCACCAAGAAGAATTAGCTGCTGGTATTAAAATATCATTTTTATTACTTAACTCACCAGAAGAAATTAGTATTGTAGAACCATCTAAATTAACGTTCTGTAAATGTGGAAAATAATCATCATTCCATTTTCTTCTATCGTTGTTCTGTCCATTAGTAATTTTTATTGTTGGAAATCTATAGTCTTCATTACTACTAAACTTTATTCCCTGACCAAACCTACCATTTATATTTATATCACCCTTTTTCGAAACTAATGTTCTATTATATTTTGTCACACCTGGTTTAACCACACCATCAATTTTAGCACCAGCTGCTCTATTCATATTTACATTATTTCGTAAATTCAAAGGTGTATAGTAATATAATTGTCCACCGTGCGTTGCTACATTTACCACTTCTCCAACTACAGGATAAACCACCATATGTGAGGATAAAGGTTTTATGTAATCGGTAATCTCATCTTCTTTATCTTGACTGTAAACAAATCTAGCTTTTATTGCACCATAGTAAAAGTAATTGGGAATTTTCTTATTACTTTCTGTAGTCAATAATGGTAAATCTTTAGGATTGAGAAATACTTCTGTCACCACTGCTGGTTCTATTTCGTAAAACTCAGATATTTGGTCTATGTTATCTTGTAAGATACCATAAACATCATCGTAGGTAGTGAGGCCTGTTTTATCTACTTCTCTATTGTAAATATGAGAACTTTTTCTGTAAGCCATTAATTCTCAACCCTTTTAATGTCTTCTTCTATCTCATCTGAATGATTTTGCAAATCTGTAGCAGCATCTTCTATTGCACCTAGCAGTTGTTCTTTTTCAGCTTCAGATAAACCAAACTCCTCTTCTGAACCACCTTTACTTTCAGCGGCTATTATACGCTGTACGATAGCAGCTACCTTCACTAATTGGTCATCGTTTTTAACGTTGATTTCTAAATATTCTTTTAACATAGGGATAATCTGTACAGCAGTATCACCATCTTTTATAAAACCAACAACCTCTTTCATAAGAACTTCTAATTGAGTCTTATTTGTTTTTGTATTTTCGTAAATATCTTGAAATAAACCCGACAAGGATTTACCCTCAAATATTTCATAATCATTAGCCATATTGTACCTCATTGATATTTATTGGAATTGTTGTTATATATAAATATTCAACTTTAAAACTTTTGATAAAAATATTACAGGGCACAAAAAAAGGGAGTAAAAACTCCCTTTTTCTTTATTCTCTGACGAGTGAGCCGGTGTAACTCACATCAACCATACCTTCCTTATCAAATTCTAACAATAATCTCTTATTATACTTCTTCATAACATTGATAATACGAGTAATGTGTTGAGTATTAGAGCCTGTCATCTCACGAATAAGTATGTAAAGAGCCTTCTTATTGAAGTTCTCAATATTTTCTTTTATACGAAAAATATGCAGTACTGAATCAGCAACCCTTATATCTTTATCCCTACGAAAGATGTTAGTCAAGTTAGCATCCCAAAACCTATGTAGTTCACCTACAAACAAAACAGACTTTTCAGCGGTTTCACTTGTGGTGTTTTCACCCATAAGATTTCTTTTGTAATCTAATACCTTCATCTCAGAGTGTATCTTACCCATCTTATAGTTCTTGTTGTTATTAAGTATAAGATAGTTCTTAGCTACGATACTAAAGTAGGAGAAAGCCTTACCTTTACCTTCTTTGAACTTGTGTATGTTCATAACTAAGAAAGATACAACCTCATGCTTTACCTCTATAGAGCCAACATCGAAGTAGTAGAACTTAAATGTGTGAATAATATTCTCAGCTAACTTATCAAAAGCTTTAGCTATATGTTCATTATAGATTATATTTTTTAGACGAGCATCATCTGTTTTATTATAACGGATAATAGCTTTTTCAGTTCCTTGATTAAAATAATAGTTTTTACCTTTCTTCTTTCTTTTACGAGTTTTTCTAACTCTAACTGGTGGTTTAGCTTTGACTTTTTTGGTTTCGATACTTGATGTAACTGCTGTTGCCATTATTGTTCTTCTCCTTTGAATCTATCTAATTGACTTACTGTTGTTTTAATTTGATTAAATATTTGCCCGACCTCATCGTCTGCTTCAAAATAACCTTTGTAATCTACTTTTTCTATTTCTGACTGAACTTTTATAATTGAATTAATAAAATCTTCTATCCAAGTTTCAAGAGATTCTAACTTTGTATTTAAGTTCCATATTACATAACATGAAGTTACGAATAAAATAACCATACATGCAAGAATTATTTCTAAAATCATTTACTTATCTCCAAATAGTTCATCAAATAAATCTTGTGATTTCTCACTTAATTTTTCAGATGGTTTAGGTTTCTCTTCAATAGTAACTGCTTTCTTAAACTTGTTACTCACTTCTTCATCTTCCCTTTGCCACTCATCAAACTCAATGTGTGTAGCCATCATATCTGCCTGATGTAAGATGTAAGCTATATTAGACTTCAACGACCAATCAGGATTATAAGACATATAGTAAGACTTATTGGCTTCTTCATACATACCATCTGTGAGTCTCAATCCAATGTACTCCCATTGTGACATCTTAATACCAAAGTGGTTAAGGATAAAGATAGCTCTATCCGTTACAGTCATATACTGAAGAGCTGGATTGTGTTTGAATATCTCACCTTTATTCTTACGATGCCATTCAGAGTCCTGTGGAATATAATAGTCATTGTCTAAATCACCAACCTTACCTAAGTCATGATGCATAGCAGCAAAGATAAGTTCTTCATCTGTAAAGTTAATCATAGCTCTTTCAGATTCCCAAAGGTTTTTGATTTTTAGAGCGCAATCTGTAACGTGCAACACGTGTTCTACATAACCACCCACCATAGCATTGTGATAAGCTGCTTTACCACTAGCTGGCGCTGTTACCATTCTATCTTCAAAGTACTTATACATTTCTAAGAGTTTGTCTTTACGTTCTCCTTCGAATGTATCCTCAATAAGTTTTATTAACTTATTCCAATTATCTAATATCTGTTGTTCTGTAAGTTGTTTCATTATACCCTCTCTTCTATTAAGTCTATTATTGAATTATT
>Ga0208669_1000368_pt1 | contig 18254 bp, 9 predicted proteins | sample 21_taG_FD_184095 | JGI IMG/M metagenome (GOLD analysis project Ga0208669, IMG submission 184095) | Marine viral communities from the Subarctic Pacific Ocean - 21_ETSP_OMZ_AT15319 metaG (SPAdes) (version 2) | ecosystem: Environmental > Aquatic > Marine > Oceanic | place: Pacific Ocean | collected...
AGAATCATATACTTTTTTACCAGTTTTTAAATTAGTTGAAGGTATGTTAATACCATTTAAATTACCGCTGTTTATACCATTTGTAAATTGTTCTATATGTTTTTGAGCTTGCTCTTCTGTAATACTGTTATTAGAGTCTGCCGCTCTAGCGTTCATCATTTTGGTAAACTCATCAACAGCTTGCTTGTTAGTATCAGAAACATTGTATTTAACATCTATGCCAGCTCCAGCCATTGCTTTTAAAGTAGACTTATCAGACTTTAAAGTGTTTTCTAATTTTTCTTTAACATGCAATTGCTCTGCTTTTCTAGCTATTTGAGTTCCAGACGGTTCTTGAACGCCATCAACTTTCAGTAATCTAGTGGCTTCAGTCTTTAATCTGTTTTGCTCTGTAGCTTTTAAAAGACCAAAGGTGTTGGTAAAAGCTTTTTTAAACTTATCTGCCCCAGCTTCTAATGTATTAAATTCGTTTTGAAGAGCGCTAATCATTGCTTTTTTCTGATCAGCTGGTATTGCATCATTATTATCTAAAGCCTCTGCTTGAACTCTAAGTTCTTCTTGCCGTTTCATAGAAGCAGACAGCAACTCTCCACCTTGCTTGTTTAGATTATTAGTAGTTAAATTTATTCTATCTTCTACTATTTTATTGTTTTGATCTTCTAGTTCTTTTCTTTGTTTTTCAAAAGCCTCTTTGTCTTGTTTAGATGTAAACGGTGAATCTATAGCATTTTGTAAACTTTGCATCATTTTAAGATTAGCTCTATAATCAGAAGTTGTACTATAGTCACTTAAAGACGCTGCAAAAGCTCCTTTAAAATACGGTGCTGCTGCGAAAGTAGCACCAAACATTCCACCTGAAAAAATAGACTCTGCAACATTTTCACCTAATGGTCTACCATCTATACCGTTTTGAGCTATAGTAGTTAAACCTTCACCTAAAGCATCTGCAGTTGCCAAACCTATATCTAAAGCTCCATTTTCTTTTACATATTTAAAATAATTTTTCCAGCCATCAAACAATTTTCTTTTACCAAGCTCAGTACTACTTTTCCCAACACCTCTTAATATTAAAGAGGTAGGCGCTACACCAAAAGCGTATTCAGCGGCTCCAAAACCTAATGATTGAAGAAAAACAGTATCTTTATCGTATTTTCTACCTCCAATTTGTTCAGCTTCTAGCTGTCTACTGGTTTGATATTCACCAGCTGAAGCAGCAGAAACACCAAGCATACCTGCATTGCCTGATGCAATTGCGGCAAATATAGGTGCTTGAGCTACAACTTGATCTATAGCATATTCACCAAAGTTTTCAAAACTATCAAAAGCTTTATCAAAAGTTATTGGTTTGTAATATTTCTCTGCAGCAAATTCTTTTGCTTTAGATACTTTTTTAGCTACATCTTGAAAAAATGTAGAACCTTCTGCTGCTTTGTATGTTTTAGTTTCTTCGTCTAAAATCAATGTTTCAGCACTAAAAAAATTATTAGCGGTTTCTAAAAAAGCCGCACTATTAGAAAATAATCCAGCGAAACCTAATCCTAAATCTGTAAATCTTTTGTCTGCTTTGTTATAGATTCTACTTAAAGCATCTAGCTGAGTTTCTGATTCTTTTATAGTAGAAACCATTTCAGTATATTCTGAAACTCTATTCTCAAGATCCATTTGCTCATTTCTTAGATTAGCTCCAAGCTGATTATAATAACCTACGAAGTCTTTGTAGTTTTCAGATATTTCTCTATATTTTAAAAGATCTTCAGTTACAGGCAATCCTTTTTTTTGTTTTTCAACAATTTTATCTTGAAGAGTCTTTATAGCTTTTTGTTTTTCTTTTAAGCCTTTAGTGTAATTTTTAAAATTACTAACAATAGAACTTTCTTTAAATTTACTTAAATCAAATTCTAAGTCTTTAGCATAGTCATCTATTTCCCAAGTAGCTTTATCTTTTTTTTCAACTATATAATCACCTATTTCTTTTCTTACTTTAGCTCTTTCCTCAGGATCTGTTATATTAAATAGCCAATCAGTAGCGTTGGACATTCTAATGTCTCTAGCCTTAGCGTTAAACATGTTTTGTCTAGCTCTATATTCTATGTCTTCTTGAGTAGGCTTTGGATCGCCTTTCTTTCTAGGTTGTTCTAATAGTTGTTTTTTAGCTTTATCTAATTCTGCTTGGTTTGGATAAATAGTGTATTCTTCTTGTAAACCAGGTGTCATTAAACCGGCTTTAATATCCATGCCACTACCTGTTGAACTTTCTGCTAATCGTGTTCTAGTAATAGGTTTAAATAAATTTTCATTATTAAAAAACTCATCTTGCAGGCTATCAAATTGCTCTTTATTTAAAGCCTCTGATTCTATAAAGCTTTTAACTTGATCTGGAACTCTTTCTGATTTATCTACTACAGGTAAAACGGCTTCGGCTTTTTGTAAATCAATTTTACCAGCTTCTCCAATACCTTCTTCTTCAATTAACTCATCAAATCCAGCGTAAGGATCTTCAAATAAAACTCGAGAAGTAGCTAAAGCTCTTTGAGCATCTGCTATTATGCCTTTTTCTATATTTTGATTTATTTTATTAAGACTGTTTTGAGCTACTATATCTTCGTCGTAAATTGAAGTAAAAGTCGGCTTGCCAATTCCAGAATCTAAAGGTTCGGATACTTCGTTTGTTTCCGCTGTCACAGTCGTATCCGTCTCCGCAACAGCAGGTGGCTTTCCCTCTTCAACTACTTTAGTTTCTTCAACTACTTCAGCTTCATTGGGTTGGTTTTGTTTTTTCCACTCTATTACTTTAGCTTTTATTTCATCTACAGACAAACCTTGATCTTGTAATGAAGCTACGTATAGTTCTAATTCGTTCATTTAATTTAAGTTAATTTGTTATCTTGTAAAAACTTTTGAGCTTTAGCTTTTTTAGCTTCTGCTAAATCAAAAACAGCAGCGTCTGCTTCAACAGTAGGTAACTTATTTGTTATAAATTGCTTTAAATAATTTTTGGCAAAATACTTAGCATAATTAGCCTCAAATAATTCTTTATTTTTTTGAGACAAAGGTAAAACTTTTTCGTAATCCCAAGCTACACTGCCTGCGTTTGCGTTTTGTGCCATTTGATCGTCTTCTTCAACGCTTGATCCTTTGCCAATAAAAACGTTCCAAGCGGCTACAACGCTTTGTTCTTGTTGTAGAAGACTAGCAACTTCAGCGTTAATAAAAGGTTTTGTTTTTCTAGCGATTTTATCTAAATCAAACCTAAGTATGTTTCTTCCTTTACCCATGCCAATGTCTATTATTTCATAGTCATAAGATCCATCGGTATTTTTTAATACAAACTCATCAGATAAAGAAGCTTCTGGTAATAAGTTACCCTCTTCATCTGTAGATCCGTCTGCTAAAACACTGCTGTCAACTAATAATTTTAGCATGTCTGCGTTTACGTCTGGAGTTTCAATTACAAGGCTAGTATTTGATTCTAGTAAAGCGCTGAGCGTATTGTTGTTGATTACTAAAGGTTTTTCAAACAAAGGTCCTTCAAATACTATTTCTTGAGAACCATCTTGCATAAGATTTAAATAAACATTATATCCCTCTGTCTTAGAAAAACCAGGCTTATTAGTCATAATGCAATTAGCGACCATAAATGAATAATTATTATTAACATCATAGTAATTATCCTCTGTCACAGAAAGCTCGTCTAAGACTTGTTGTAAGAACTCTATAGACTTATTAGGAGCTTCATCTAGTCTCTTTACTTGCTCGTATTCATAATTACAGCTTTCATCTAAACATTTACCTGATTGTATAGCCATTTTTAGTTTAGCATACATCCTACCTGTGTTAGCGTAAGCGTTGTCTAGTATTTTAAAAGAAGCATCAATGTTAGCCGCAACGTAATCTTCGTTGTAAGCCAGCGCGTTACTTTTATTAGCTTGTTGTATAGACAGATTATATGTTATATTTTTATTCTCCATTTTTATATTTTATTAAGAACCCGCTCCAATTCCTCCTAGTAAACTAGCCGCAGCTCCAATGCCACCAGTCAGAGCAGCTGTGCTGTCTCTACTAGCGGAAGCGGCTTGACCTCTTAAGGCTGATATTTGATTAGAAACTCTATCCAACTGTTGTTGTTCTCTTTGCTCTGTCATTCCAAACACAAACTGTCTACCAGCTACATCTGCTTGTTGTAGTCTTTGTTGCTCAGACATTTCTTGCTGTTGTAATGTAGCTTCTCCAGCTGCTCTTTGTTTTTCATTAGCTACTTCCTGACTTTCAATACTAGCTGCTACGCCTTTCTTGGCTTGTAAAGCAGCTTGAGCCAAAGCAGTGGCTCCACCCGCTGATGCGCCTGTGGCTCTTATAGTATCTAAAGTATTAGCTAAAGCAATATCACTTTGTTCCATTTGTATTTCAGCCGCTTGAGTAGCTACGCTTAAATTAGCAAAAGGATTACTAAGCATTGAGCTTAAATCTTGAACACCTTCGTAAGGATTAATTATCTCTTGACGATTTTTTTCTAGTTCAGTTAATTTTCTTTCTAATTTTTTAGCCTGTTTTCTAGCTCTTCTAGCAGCTCTTCTAGCTTTTCTAGAACCAAAAATACCACCAGCTAAACTAGCTACGCCACCTATTATCGCTCCAATTGCCATAAATTTTTATTTTTATTATTAATATCCATTATTAGAGGTATATACTGTAGTTACGTTAAATAATTGTTTCTCTCCACCTGGTGATGTTGTTGTATCAGTGGCTAACGTAACACTAGAATAAAAACCTTTTATACCACTAATGCTTTGTCCAAATATTATTTCTTTTTCATTTGCAGAACTTGTGTTAATTAAGTTAGCAACATATTTATTTTCTTTTATTGTAAAGCCAGCATAATATTTTGGAAAAGCTGGGTTTGTGGTTCCAAACGCAGCGTTATAACCAGATCTATCAACTACTAAACTAAAACCTAAAGTTTCAAACTCAGCTACATTTAAGTTTTGATCAACAGTTAAAATACCAGTTCCAGGAACGTAACTAACAACTACTGTTCCATTTGTCACTCCATTTCCACTAACCGTAGCTCCAATTGGCGGTGTGCCTGTAAGGCTACCAATTGTCACAGTAGTGCCTGTCGAAGCTTCAGTAGTTAGAGCCGTTGTATTGACTATAACGTATTCACCTTCATAATAGCTTTTAACCGCTGGACCTGTTAAAGGAGGAGGCGGAGTTGTAATATCAAAAGTTTTAATCCAACTAGCTCCATTAGGATCAACAATTTCTCCTGTAAAATCAGAAGTAAACCTGTTAACTTGCCATCCGCTACTACCTTCATAACCAATAGCTTGAAAAGTTTTAGAAGAAGCTGGACTATCATTTACTATAAAAGTTATAGAACTTGGCTCTTGTACACCGTAAAAAGTATTTCTATTAACGGCAGACCCGTTAGCTGTTGTCGCTGCATAGTGTTGGTATAAGCCTCCAGAGTTAACTGTATAAAATTTATTTTGTATACTAAACATTTGTTCTGGCTTATAAGTAAAAAATGTTGGCCAGCCATTCACCTTAGCATCAAAAGAAGTAGTGCTACTTGGTTGGTCCGCTTGTGTTACAGGATTTTTCTGTAATGAAACTGTATATTCTGAACTATAAACATTGTAACCTCCTAACACTATCCCACTAGAACTAGCAGTATCAATAGAGTTTAATTCGTCTCTAAAGAAATCTTTCATGCCATAGGCAGATATTTCTACTATACCATTATTTGTAAGTCTTAGTATTGCATTGTTATTTTTATCTGAAAAATACTTATCATAGCCATAGACGGCAAAGCTTTCTGGATTTTTACTTATGCCGTATTCACCTAAATATGGCACTATTTGACCTATAACAGTGGTGAAAGAACTAACAGCAGTTCCTCCGCCTTCAGCGCTATATATAGCGTCTTTGTCTATTAAAGCTCTTGATACTTTTTCTTCTTGAAAGATAATTAAATTAGAATTCTCAGCGTAAAGCTTTTGTATAGATCCTTTAACAGGGTTGACGCTTTTAGTTATATCTTCTGCTACTGAAAAAATATTAGAATTATTAATACCTGTTCTAGAGTTAAATATTCCAGAGTATATCATAGAATTAAATCTAAATGAAGCATTTTTATTTTCTTCAACTAAATAAGCTCTAGCTCCATAATCTGTAGATGTGTTATTATAACCGCCTCTAATTCTAGATTCTTCTACTATCCAATTATCTGTATCTTGAGTATTAGCCACAGAAGGATAACCTCCTATATCAGCAGGTATACCTCTAGAACCGTTCCATATTGGTTCGTCAGAAACATTCGTTTTATTTAGAAAAAACGAGTTAAAGTATTTTACTTCTATTACTGCCGGCATAATTATTTATTATTACTTATTATTTCTTTAAATTACGAAGGTATTGTCCAGCTAAAACTGCTTATATTATAATTATCATCAATATCTAGAGTTCTAACAAACTGACCGATTGTGTCTGAGCCTTGGTTTACCCAATATGATCCGTTAAAACTATTTGAATACAGACCCGCTGACGGAAATTGTATTTTTAATATTTGCTGAGCACTTCTATTAGTTTTCCAGGCGTCTATTATAGCTGTTCTACCTGCTGCTCCTGAAGTTGGTTCAAACATTAAAAAAGCTTCTCCACCTTGAAGAGTTCCTACTGTGCTAGCGTTAATAGGTTGATTAGCTCCTGAAAAATCTATTGAAACTTGGTTCTCACTCGCGAAAGTTGTTGTATTACTACCAATAAGTGGTATCACTGACGGGCCTGAAATAATTTTAGGATTAGGACCCGTGTCGTTGGTTGGTATCTGAGTAGGCCAAGTGCTAGTAAAACTAAAATTTTGAGGATCACCAACGGCACTTCCAAAAACAGTTGTAAAAAGAGTAAAGTTATCTGCTGTAGTTTCACTGCTCCAAGCACCGTTATATAAATACCAACCTTGTTGATTTATACCTGCTCCAGCGTAAACTTCAAATACAACAATATCTTGAACCCAAATATCTGCAACACTACTTCCAAAGCCAGTAAAATCTGCAGTTTTTCTAATGTACTGCTCTCTCCAGGTTAATTGAGATACATTTCTAACAGATACACCATAATCAATACTAAAGCTAACAGAAACAGAATCTTGTATACCACCTGCGTCTTTTACTCTAGCAGTTATGTTATAAGTATCTATCGGTATAAGAGGGTTTTGATCAAATAAATTATTAAATACAGCCCATCTCCTTGTGTTGTTAAAAATTGAACCTTGCTGCGGTATTCTAAAATAGTTTAAAGGTAAGACGTTTTCACCAGCAGAATTAGTTACTGCAGTAATTTCACATGAATTAAGAGCAAAATCAACATTAAAATCATTTGGTTGCACGTTTGCCGCTGCTCCATTTACAGCTATAACAGTTGCAACTATTTCGTCTGTGGTGTTTTTAGAAATTTGCTGATTAGGAGTTGGAGCGCTTATACTGGGCGGTACATTAGCTAAGTTCAAGTTAATAGTGAAATTAGACTCTAAATCATTTATAGAAGCTGTTAGATTTAACGTGAAAGTTCTTCTATTAATGCCACTAGATGTATTATTTTCTCCAAAATATATATTATCAAAGTATGTTTGCGTTACTTGTATATTATAAGAATTAACACCTACACCTGCTGGAACTAAAGTAAAATAATCTATAACAGATTCATCTAAGGCATTAAATGCGCTCACTAAATCTAACTCACTAGTTATATCTGCAAACAGAACAGGAGATCCAAAATTATCTAATATAGAAAAAGGAGCTGTTGATATATTGCCACCAACCGCAATTGCTTCGTCAAAAACACTAGTGTTTATACTACTAAGAGCAGCACCGCCAGACGAATCATTTAAAATAGCATTATTTAGATCAGATATAAGACCTGAAGAAGAAGTTTCCCAAAATATATCTAACAAGCTTTCTGTTGGTTCTGTTTCATAAACAGCTAAATATTGAAGACCAGGATTTGCTTGAGGCTGTACAACTATGTTTTCATTTAAATCAACAGAGACCGCCGCGCTTAACTCTAAAGTGTCAGCCTCAAAAAATTCAACTGGAGAAGCTCCACCTATATTAACAACATTTGATAAAGTAACATTTGAGCCTGAAACTCCAACAACAGATGTTCCACCTGGTATACCTGTTGCTATAGCAAGATTACCAGGGGCAACACCAACTATGCTTGTTACAGTTATAACATCTGACTGAGAAGCGACTGTTGTAGTAGTTGATATAACTAGTCCTCCTTGCGTGTAGCCATTTGGTCCAACTACTATTTCGCTTGAAAAACTACCTAAAACAGAATCACCAGGCGCTATAGAGCTAGCATTGCCAGATACGTCTTTTATTTTTAATAAATTAGTTGTAGCTGATTCAGCTATTAAAGCGCTAACTGTGTTGTAATTAGTTGTAGCTATTTGCCCGATCTTAGACTCTGTGCTTATTCTAGCAATTAGTGGATTTGATTCAGAAGAATAAAATTGAGGAAAATAATTAGGTGAAGGCACTTTGTTAAGTAGAGGACTATAATCAAACATGTCTGCTATTGTAGATATAGTAGAAACAGTATCAGATTCTCTACCTGGATAATAAGGTTTGTTTGCTGCTCCTAAATTGCTAGAACCAGCAGGGTCAATAACGATATTAGTATTTTCAACTCTACCGAATAATTGCACTGAACTTCTAAACTGTCTTTGCTCTGGACCTACCTCACTTAAATCTCTTGGAACTTTGTTTATATTGTCGTTTATTAAAACAGCATGAGACGTGCTACCTATTTCTAAAGTAGTATCTTCAGGGTAAGCTGCCATTATTCCAGGTAAATACACATTATAATATTCTTGCTCTGTTTGCTTTACAACTATCTTATAAGAATACCATCCAAGAGGATTATAGTCAGCACTAGTGGGATCTCCATTATAAAGCCCTGGTGTTCCGGTTACAGGGTTTTTTACAGAATCTATGATTTCATTAAAAAGTAATTTTAAAGAATTACCTGGCCAAGAAGACATAACAGTAGATTCATCTAAATATGCAGAATATATAGTAGAACCTGAAAAAGCCTGCGTACCTACGTTAACAACAGATTTATTACTAGATAATATAACGCTTGAAGTTCTACTGTATCTATCAGAAAGAACAATTCCTACTTGATAGTTTCTATTTTGTTTTAAAGTGCTGTTTGGGTATTCTACAATGCTTGTGGTATTTTCTGTATCTCCTCCTGGTTGAAAAAGAAGTAAATCACTAGCCACCACATTTGTAACTGAGTTACTAAGCGTAACTTGTATAGACAAAGCAGGGTCTGGAGCAAAAACAGACACAACTTGAGTTCCTTCGGGTATAGCGGCTTTAATTCCAGATATAATTGTTATAAAATCGCCTACTTGGGGTATAACAAAAGGAGAAGCCGTTGACAAACTAAGTGTGGTACCACTTTGAGTTCCACCACTAGTACTTGTTTCTCTTCTATTTAAATTAAAACCACCTTTGTTGCTAACAGAAACATTATAATTTAAAAACTCTGGCGGCGTATGTTTGTCTTGATAATTAGCGTATATAACTCTATTGCCAGCTACTTCTTGCGAAAAAGCTTTAACTGGTGTTTTGTCATAAACCCTAGTTAGATCAACTGATGGTAGTGTTTTAAAAGGTTTTTTTGATTGATAATTATAGTCAAAATAAGTAACGTCGTTTACTTGTAACACAGTACTAGAAGACACGCCTGTTTCATTTAAATCTATTTTAACAGTTCCACCAGTGGAAGGATTGTTAGGATTTGTTGGTATAAACTCTGTAACTTTTGGTTTTCCAGTTATACCAAAACCAGTTACTAAACCTCCAACTGGAATACCACCTTGTATATTACTAACTGTAAATTCAGAAACTCCTCCAACTGTGCTATTATTTGTAACTGTAAAAAATCCAGCAGAATTATTTATATCAGAAACCGGTATAGTGTCAACCACTTTAACGGCTAGATCTTGAGCTTCTTTATATAATATATCTACTTCTGTTATCTTTAAACTATTTTGAATATCAAAGTTATTAAATGGAAGAGGTATTTTAAGAGTGATGTCATCTACTTTATTTTCAACAAAATAAACAACTGTACTTCTATAAGCATCTGCTTGATCGTCATATGTTTTTACGCCTAAAGAAGGCGCGCTTTCTTTAACATACATAAAATAACCATCTTGCTTTGGTATAAAAGCTATTTGAGTAAATGGAGCAAATACAGAATATTCATTATCTTCAAACTTAAACCTATAACTAAACCTAACAAATTTATCTTCTAAGTAATCATCGTCACCTGGAAAGTTAGGATTATAGTATGGGTTTGGATTTAAAACAACTTTGTTATATGTTTTACCCGTTGAAGGATCAGTTTGTATAAGAGCTGGAAAAGTTCCACCTATTATATTTATAGTCCATTCGTTTGTACCTGAATCAAAACTAGCTGTGTCTACAGTAGCTCCAACCAGAGAAGCTGGTGTTTCTATTACACCTGTAATACTGTTAATTACACCTAAATTAGCTCCAGTTAAATACAAACCACTTGTTACCTGAATATCGCCTATAAATGAAACTAAAGTTGTTGTTGTAAGACCAGCTGCTTGAGCAGCAGCAACATCTCCTTTTCCGCCGTTTGGTAAAAATAAAGAACTAACATCTTTCATTGTTGACTCGTATTCTCCGTCTACAGATGATAAATAACTTTTTTGAAAAAGTTCCATGCAATCATATGGATTGTACTTTGCTACAGATATCTGATCTTCCGTTGTATAATATGTAGCTGTACTTATACCTTCTTCAGGATTAGCTAAATTTATATTTATTTTTCTTGGTTGATTTCTATCATCTGTCCAAAATAATAAATCTTCTAGCAAATTAATTCCATATATAGGATTTAATTGGCATAGATTTAAAAAAGGTCCAGTTAATAAAAGAACTGGTTGAAACGCATCTGGATTACAAGCAAAAACAAAATGATTTGATCCAACACCCGTTTCTTTATATGACGCTGTTGTGTTGTCAGTTAAAAATACAAAAGCCGTGTTAGAAAAATCATTAGATAAATATCCAATACAATATAAGTTAGAAACACCTGTTATAGACTCAAAGTCAAAAATAAGAGTGTTACCTAGCACGTTTTCAACTGTACCTACGCCGTCTCCTTCTGATTTGCTTATTTGAACATTTACTGCATTTCTATATTCTCCATTTGGTATCAAACGGGCGTCAAGGTCTTTATTCATTTTAGACCTTAAAAACGTGTTTATAGCTTTAGCCATTTAATTTTAGTGTTTTATCCATTTAGATTTACCGCGCATAACCTGAACTATTTCGTCAAGCTTAATATTTGATAATCTTATTTTAGCATTTCTAAGCTTAGCACTTCTGTCTTTTTTAAATCTTTGCACTATATATTCAGGTTGATTAGCTCTTGTAGATACTATATTATACATTATAGAAGCATATAGTGCATCTTCTGCAAGCTTAGGTACTTTACTATCACCGTCATAAGCTAAACCATCTGATATATATTCTAATACAATTAGTTTATTTACTAAGTTACTTGAAAAAGACATTTTACCTTCTCTATAATTAGGGTTAAACCAACCGTTTACTTGCGCATATTGTGGTTCTATTCCGTAAAGCTGACCATATGCTAATGTATTATCAAATCCATAATAATTAGCCCAATAGGCATAATCGTCTAAATTGTCAAATATACCTTGATTTATTAAAACGTCATTAGCTTTTTTCCATCTTTCTTCTGTTATAGAAGTTCCTTCTACATTAGAGCCAAAATTATCTTGAATTGGTACGCCCGTAGCGTCTTGTACAGGGTTTTCATAAGGACTAGTTGTTAAGTTGTTTGCTGGATATATAGGTCTTTTTACACCTAATTGATCAATATAGCAAACACTAACATAGTTTACATAGTCTTGAGGTAATACTATATTTAAACTAGCTGGTATTGTTAATTCTTGAGAATGTATACTTTTTAATGTATCATAACTAAACTCTTGTAAAGATCTTTTAGCAAAAAATAATACATCTGATTTACTAGCTTTTTGTAATATTTTACCATCTCCAACATAGCCAACCATGAAGTTGTCTATAGCGTCGTTTAATGTTATATATTCGTATCCTCCGTAGTTGTTTTCTACAGTTTGACCAAAAGCATCTTGATTACCATAATTACCACCACTTAGTGATTTCAACTGAACAACTATATAAGTGTTAACTAATAATCCAGAAAGAGTTATAGTATTGTTTTCTATAGTATAAGCACTTGTGTATTCTAAAAAAGTTCCAGGTAAGCCGCTAGGACTAGTATATAGCTTAAAATTATTTAAAGCATAATTAGTTTCCGTTGGATCATAAGATCCTAAAACTAAATTAGTGTTAAAAGTTGTAGTAAAAGTTTGAACATTTACAGGAGTAGGCAGAACAGCAGCTGATAAAAATACTTGAGCCCCTTGATAGTATTGTTGATTTGTTTCTGTTACTAAACTCATTTATTTAAGATTTATCGTTAATTTCAACTTCTTTAGCCTCCTGCTCGGCTATTTGTATTACGGTTGGATCATTTACTATTACGCCACAATATTTTAATATTTTAATTACTATATTAGACTGTTCAGAAACGTCTAGTTCAAAATCTTGTGATGTACCAGCATTATATATGTATTGATTTAATGATCCTGTGACAAAGCCCCAATTTGGGTTTAAAGGTTTTAGTATTACATTAGCAGTTACGGTGTTTGGCGTAGGGCTAATTTTTAAAAGATTACTTCCACTAGAAGAGCTTTTTTGATAATAATAAATAGGATACTGCTTTGTTGGTTTTGTAAGTTTAGACCTTTCAATTTTGCTATATTCAGCTTTAGAAACAAGCTGAGTTACTGAAGAGTATGCAGGCTGTCCTGTGTATGTAGATATAACTTCACCTATTTTATATAATTGTGATGAAGGATAATTAAAAAACTCATTACCTTGACTCACTACAACAAGAGAAAGTCCAACTTCTTGAATAAATGAAGCTACTTTATAAGAAATATCTTCAAACATATTGAAGAATTCTGTATTATTTTGTGTATTGTTTTGGTTTTGCCTATTTAATTGATTAGCGTCTGGAAAATAAGAATTAAATATCTCATCTTGAACCTGCGTCGCTAAACTATTAAATTCAGCTGGAGTTACGTAACCTCTTTGCTCTTTGTTTAATATATACAAGACTGTTTGATATACTGTATTTACGCTTACTGCCATATTAATTTTTTTAAATACTAAAAAGGCGGCCGAAACCGCCTATGTATTAGTATCACTTGTTTTTATAGTTTTTTATCTATAGATTTATAGATCTCAACACCTTCGTCTGTTTTCAAGAAAGCAGCAAATGCTGAGTAAGGGTTTTCATCAAAAGGTACGTTCATTAATTTTCTACCGTTTGACCCCCAGGTGAATGTTCTTTGATCGCCTGATAGATTAATTATCCCAGCTTCTGCAGCTCTAATAGCTGTGTTTCTTAATTGAACATTATCATCATTAGCTAAGCTAATAAAAAGCTCTGGATTAGATCTTGCGAATAAACGTATGTCTCTTTTAAGTTCTTTAGAACTCATGCCGTTTACTTTAGAACCAATTTCAACTCTTAGTATTGCTTCTATTTGATCTATTTCCATACTTCTAGCTGCATTTAAAGCATCAATTTGAAGATCTAAAACATTTAAATCATCGGCAGCTTCTTCAACCGCACTAAATTCTTCATATATTCTACCTTTTAATGGGTGATATAAAGAAAGTAGTTTTTGTAGGTTTTGTTTTTCTTTGGGTACTCTTAAGTCACCATCTTTAAACATAATGTGACCTAAAGTTGCTTCACCTTTTTGTTCATCTATAAGTGGTGAATCTTGATTAGTTGCATATCTAATTTCTCTTTGCTTACCATTTACTTTGTCAAAATATAATAAAGAGTGTTTTTTAGTATGTCTACTAGGTATTGTTAATGTCAAAGGGCTTTTATTACCTTTTAAGTAATAAATTCTATCTTTAATCTCCCAACTTGGTTTAGTTGGTTTTGGTGCGGTTTTAACCGCTACTTCTTGAGGTGCAACCTCAACAGTTTCTACTGCTTTAGCTTTTTTAGCCATAATATAATAAAATTAAATAGTTATAAAAATAATACCCCGCCCGAAGACGGGGATATTATTAAGTTTGAATCATTATTAGATTCCTTTGAATAATACAAAGTTGTTAGCAGCTTGTGTTACTAAACATCTTTCAGATAGGAAGTTTACTTCCATAGCATCTAAAGTAGATGTAAATGCACCACCAGCAGAACCAGTCAACCAAGACTTCATGCGACGATCATCAGCTTGTGAAGCTCTGTATCGTACGTGCAAGAAAGGTCTACGTATATTAGTTCCTAGTACTTGATCGTATACAGTTGAAGTTCCAGCAGGTATTAAAACACCTTCGATAGAATTAATTCCGTCGATAGCGCCACGAGTAGAAGCGTCATTTAAGTATTTCCAATCAGTCTTGTAGAAATCATAAGAACCTCTACGGAAACCGCTGAACCCTAAGTTCAATGCCATTTCTTCTGAGTTTTCAAATAATCCAAAAGCAGTACCACCAGCAGTTCCGCCAGAGATTGAAGCTAGCATGTCGTCAAAATCCAAAGCAGTTTGTCTTTGCAAGAATAACATGTTTTCTTCAATAGCTCCTTGAGTATCTAGGTTTTTCAAGATATCATCGAAAGCGTCTAATCCAGCAGCAGCAGTAAATCCAACGTTTACATTACCACGTCCTTCAATAGCGGCGAATAAGCCTTCAGTACCTTTTCCTGTTGTAATAGCAGAAGCAGCACCTACTTTTTCACCTTCAATCATAGCCATTTCTAGGTAATCTTCAAAACGTAGTCTTGTTTCAGACTCAGCTTTCAAGTACCATAAATAACCAGAAGCACCATCTTCAGTAGCAACTTCCACCCATCCAATTTGAGCCATATCAGAACCAGATACTACGTATTGGCTTTTGATAATAATTGGTGAGTTAGAAAACTGTGTAAACTGAGGATCAACACTTACGTAATTAGTACCAGAGTTGGCGCCGGCGACGCCTGCGTCGATTTTACCACCTTTTTGATATTCAGAACCGTAAACAAATACTTTTAATCCTGCAGCTGTAAAAGCCCCAAGGTTAGCTACAGTATAAGGTTGTACAGTAAGAACACCAGTTGTAGTATTAGAATCAGTTACCAAACATTTTTCTTCAAGACCAGTGACTGGATCTAAAACAACGATAGTAGCTCTAGGAGATACAACATTGAATACATCAGCAGCAGCGCCAGGATTGATGTTAATTGTAAGGTTAGTTGGAAGACTACATCCATCGTAAGAGATGTGTAATCTATTTTGCTCAGACCAAATTACTTGATCAGATGTCATTGGCATTTCAGCGCCAACCATTCGTAAGAATCCAGATAACGTTCTGTTTCCATAACGCTCTACTTCTTGCTCATAAATCTCTGGTAAATACTGCTGTGCAAAAGTATCTGTATCGCCAGCTGCAGCACCGTCGTTAAATTTCAAGTAGTTAGAGTTCAAAAGCTCTTGCTTTTGACTTGGTACAATAGCACCAAATTGAGGAGTTAAACTCATAATATTAAGTTTTTATTAGTTAAATTTTCTTGTTTTTATTTTTAGCTTTGTAGCGTCAGCGCCTGAAATTGCTTTAACTTTAAAACCGTTTAAAAACACATCACCTTGAGTAGTCCTAGCTTTAGTGTCACTCAAGTTTTTTGATTTGTTTACAACTTCTTTTACAGCGTCTGCTTTTCCTTGCTCATAGAAATGAGCGGCGATCTTATCTACGTTTTCAGCAGCATAAATAGCCTTGTGATAACCATTAACGTCTTGAACATTACCATTTTCGTCTAGGAACTTCCCAACGAGGTTTGTTATATTAGACTGGTTCTCTGCAACTTTATCTTTGTTTTGAATATTATACTTATATTTCTTTTCACCGACATTGATATCAAAACCTTTGAAATCATCGCTAAAAAGCTTTTTTGTATTATCCTTAAACATTTGATGCTGTTGCTCAGCTTGTTCTTGCTCCTTGTTGTATCTATTGAAAAAATCCATAGCTTTTTGTTGTTCCTGAGTAACGCCCGGTCTCAACTTGATCTCGTCGTAATATTTACTCTTGGTTTCCTCTAAAAAGCTTTTGGCTTTTGCAACTTCTTCTTTAAACGCAAGTTTCTTTTTGCGTATATCCCTTTCTTCATCGACGTCTTCATCATAGTCAAAATCTTCTAACAAAAGATCAAGATCTTCAGAATCTAAATAGGGTTTATTTTTTTTGTAATACTCTTTAATTAGAGTTTTATCGTCTACATTACTGTAATCAGCGTTTAGACGAGTATAATCTTCTATTGTGCCACCTGTTTCTTCCATAAAGGAAACTAGCTTTTCAATATTCTCTGGCAATGGTTTGCCTAATACTTTTTCATCTCTTATAGCTTCTTTAACTTCTGCTTCAACTTGTTTAACTTCAGCTTCTGTTACTTCTTGGATCGGAGAAAACCCTTCAGTAGTCTCGTTGGACTCTTGTACAGGTTTTCCCACCTCTGTGCTATCTCCGGATGGTTCTTCCACAGATACCTCCTTTGTTTCTCCGACTTGAATGGCATCTTGTTCTTCTTTTTTTATTACTACTTTTTTAACCTCTGGTTCTAATTCAACTAAAGGTTCTTTAGGATTTATATTTACTTTAGTAACATTATCCTTAGTTTCGTTTAATTTTTTAGGTGTTTTCTTTTTTGTTTTTAATTTAAACTCACCTTCCTGCTTAACAGGTTTATTTGTTTTTACTTCTGACATAATATAATATAATTAAATAATTAAATAGCGCTTACATAAACGCACTCATTCCAGCGTCTGGCTGGTTTTCAAAATCAATTGGTAAGCCATCATTTTTTCTTTGGCTTATCATTTCGCTTTGTTGCGTACCTTCCATTTTTATACGCTTGTCTTTTCTATCTTCTATCATTTGTTCTTTTGAACCAATAGCATTAACCTCCATTTCTTTCAACTGCCTATCATATTCAAACTTTCTAGCCATTTTTTGCATGTCTAATTGCGTTTGAGTATTCATTCGTTGAATCTCCATCTGACTTTTTGATTGCTCAAAATCTACTTTAGTAGAAGTTATTGCTTGTTGTTTTTGAACTTCGGCCATAGCTGTTTTTTCTGCTGTTTGAGCTTGAGCTTCTGCTTGAGCCGCTATGTTAGCTTGCTGAATTTGCATATCTTGTTCTTGCTTCTGCTTACGTTTTATTTTAAGCATTTGATTTGCAAGTTTAATATTTTTAATTTGACGTAAATCAATAGCATCTTCAAGATTGATACCTCCATTTTGCAAAGAAACTTGTATATTCTCTTCTAACTTAGCTTGCTCTTCTTCGTCTGGCTCTAATTCTAAAAATATACCAAAATCATGCAAATTTAAATTTACAACTTCTTCAAGTGTTTTGATGTTAAAAGTTGATATAGAATTTTGTAAAGAACTTTTTGTTAACGGAAATTCTAAAGCATCCGCTATTTTTAGTGTTATATTTTCAGCTATTCTAAGAGTAAGATACATACCAGATTGACCTATATGTCTAGTTGCAGCGTTTGAGGCATTTGCTGCTAATTTTTGCAATCCAACCAAAGTGTTGCGGTCAGGTAAACTACCATCTACAGCTTCATTTAAACCTGTTACATCACGTATCATTTGCAAATAATATTGATAAGTTTGAATTAAACTAGCTATTTTAGCATTACCACTTCCGCTTTGTAACTCTTGAACTGGAACTTTACCAGCGTTCATTTCACCGTCTTGCGTAAGCGATCTACCAACCACAGAACCAGTTTGAAAATACATATTAAGCGCTTCAGCTGGGTTGTAATTAGTACCATTACCAAGGTCAACCTCAGCAAGTCCGTCCATATCTAAATAAACACCGTCTGGAACCATGCGAGATATAACTTGCTGAAGTTTTAAATGTGTTAGCTGTATCATATCAGCGAAGCCAGTACATCTTCCAACTAAAGATTCTATTCTACCTTTATATATTCTAGGCGCACATATGGCATAATTCATTTTAACTTTAGTAGTGTCTGACATTGGCCTAGACATGTTTTTAGATAACTCCCA
>Ga0208669_1000369_pt1 | contig 18249 bp, 18 predicted proteins | sample 21_taG_FD_184095 | JGI IMG/M metagenome (GOLD analysis project Ga0208669, IMG submission 184095) | Marine viral communities from the Subarctic Pacific Ocean - 21_ETSP_OMZ_AT15319 metaG (SPAdes) (version 2) | ecosystem: Environmental > Aquatic > Marine > Oceanic | place: Pacific Ocean | collected...
CAACAACAATGTAATCTTGATATCTTTAGTAATGGGTTTTCACCAGCTTCAACAGATGGTAAACACAATGGTGGCGGATATTATTATTACTACATAGCATGGGCGGGTGCACCTATGGTTGGAACAAACAAAGTATTAGGAACAGCATTTTAGGAGAAAACTGAATGGGAGTTAAACTAAAAAATAATGCATTTGGAACTTTATCAGCTGGTATTAGTAATTCTGCAACTACTATCACATTAAGTTCAGGACAGGGAGCTAAGTTTCCTACTACCAGTGCTGATGATTATTTTTATGCAACTCTTATTGATAGCTCAAATAATCTTGAAGTAGTAAAAGTTACAGCCCGTTCTACTGATTCTATGACGGTTACACGAGCTCAGGACAATACTTCTGCAAGAGCTTTTTTAACTGGTGATAGATTTGAACTTAGACCAAACGCAAAAGTTTTTGAGGATATATTATCAGAATCAAGAGATTTAAATGGAGCTGAATTTATTCTAGATGCTGATGCAGATACTAGTATAACTGCTGATACAGATGACCAAATAGATATTAAAATAGCTAACTCAGATGATTTTCAATTTACCTCAAACAAGTTTACAGCACAATTAGGCTCAGGAATATTATTAACGAAATCAACTGCTACTTCTGATGAAGCAAGCAGTGCTGGTAGTTTTACTGAAAATAACTACAACATATCTCATACTTTAACTTTAGACGGAACCTTAGCTAACGATGCTGTATTAGCTGACTTTACGGTTACATCTGACAAATGTCTTGTTACGTCTGTAGTTGTTGGTGTGTGTAGTCTTAAGTGTCATGTAGATATACATACAGTAGCAGCAGGTTCTTTTAAAGTTAGTGTAACAAATAAGTCTGGAGGTACCTTAGCTGATGATTCAACTATGGTAATAAACTATGCCATCTTATAAAAAAACACCATTACTTATGTACCCAGATGGGACTTTTGCTAGAAGCAATGCTATTGTTAAAGGGTGTGTAGTTGTAAAAGAAGCACATGATACTGTTGAGATAGGAGAAATTATAAATCAAACTGAGGCAGTAAAAAAAGCAGAAAACAATGAATAACAAAGATATACAAACAGAAATAGAATTACTAAAAAAAGACATTGATTTAATTAAAAACAATCATCTTGTTCATATGCAAAAGGATATTGATGTTCTTAAATGTGATGTCAGAGATGTCAAAAGAGCAATATTTAAAGCCCAATATGTTATGTATGGAGCTATTGTAGTCTTTGTTTTGATGAGTGATAAATTTACAGAAATACTTAAACTTTTATAGGAGAAACATTATGCCAATGGGAAAAGGAACATATGGAAACAAAGTAGGTAGACCAAAAAAACTGAAGTTCGGTACGGGCGGAAAAGTCAAAAAGAACAAAAAAGGAAAGTTCATGTACGGTATGGGCGGTAAAGTAATTAGCTCTACAAGAATGAAAAAAGGTAGTTGCAAATAATGGCTGCAGGTACTAAACATTATTTTAGAGATGGTAGAGAGTTTAAAGGTGCTGTGCATAAAATGCCTAATGGTCAAATCCATACAGGTAAAACGCACACTGCATCGTCTAAACGAGTCTTTCATTTTAAAGATTTATCTGCCAAATCTAAAAAAGTAGCGAGAGGATAATGGTAGCTAAAAAATATCAAAGTAAAACTGGAGGGCTTAACGCAGCAGGTAGAGCTCACTTTAAACGTAAAGAGGGAGCTAACCTCAAACCTCCAGTAACTGGTAAAGCACCTAAAGGTTCTAAAGCGGCAGGTAGGCGAGCCAGCTTTTGTGCTAGAATGAGTGGTGTAAAAGGACCGATGAAAGACAGCAAGGGCAGACCAACTAGAAAAGCATTGGCGTTAAGAAAATGGAAATGTCGAAAAAAATAAAACAGTGCTGTTATATAATGCTAGTCATTATAGCATTGTTGAGTATTGAGAACGCTATATCAGACGTTACTAGTTCAGGCAGCACTACCAATACGCAGAGTAATAACGCTGGGTCAAACACAGCAATAACGGGTGGATACGAATCTTCAACAACTTATCAATCAGGTAGTAGTTCAAACACAACTACCAATAACGAAACGAATAACTCTACAAATCAAAAGACTGCTGTAAACAGTGCTAATTCGCCTGGTATGAGCGTTTATGGGCAAGACAGCTGTGTAATACCTTTGGCAGCTGGAGTGACCGTAATAGGCTTCTCAGGCTCTTTTGGAAGCTATTACACAGACCCAAATTGTGAAAGACGTAAATCGGTAGCTGTATTAGCTAAACTTGGCATGAAGGTTGCAGCAATATCACTTATGTGTCAAGACGTTCATGTGTGGCAAGCCATGATGGATGCGGGCACGCCATGCCCAGTCGATGGCCTCATTGGAGAATCTGCAAAGAAAAGGTGGATGGAAAAGCGTAAACAAGAATTAACAGGAGCTACTGCTGCAACTAAACCGAGTATGACGTGGAATGATTAGAGCAATACTACTATCTTTAATAATAACTGGTTGTGCTACACACTCAGTTACTTTAGGACCAATGACAGTTTATGGGAGCAATGAGCAAGAAATATACTTGCCTGAAAGACAATGAAATATTTAATACCTTTATTATTTCCGTTAATGGTTTTAGCAGACAGTCAAACGACTGGTAATTTAATTACTAATAGTAATTTTAACAATGGAACTACTGGGTGGACACTATCAGGTGACTCACAACGTATTGGTGATTGTTGCCCAGGTGGACACGATTTAGAGTTTGGAGATAGTGGGAGTATAGAACAATCTTTTAATCTACTTTCTAATACTATTACACAACCTATGCTTAATAATGGCATTACACTTAACTCATCTGTTGAAGTACAGAATGGAGAGTGTGGAGTATCAGGATGTTGGGGGGGCTCAGGACCAGCTGATACCTTTACAATTAGGTTGCAGATTAAGGATATAAATGACAACGTGTTGTCAGTAACAACACAGGAGCGTACTAATGTTACGGGAATTAATGGAGAAGATTTTACAGATAGTGTTTCGTTCACTGGGACAGGGTCTAATCAAGGAGATATATTTATTAGCGGTAGTGATGGGAATAGTCCTGCTAATCTTGGTGGTCCTAATGTGGATAATATTTCTGTAACTATGACCTATGATGATACTGTATTATCAGCTACAGAGTCAGCAATCATAGCCACAGCATTTGAAGAGATTGAAGAGGTGTTGTCTACAGAAATAGAAACTGTAGAGTTTATACCTATAGAAGAATTTGTCTTTGAAGTTTTTGAAGAACCAGAGATAACATTTGAAATGATTGAAGAAATAACATTTGAAGAGATAGCTGTAGAAGAAATTAACACAGGTATTGTAGAAATATTTACTGTAGCTATCGAAGAAGAAATTATACCCATGGAGGTAACATATGAAGAACCAAAGGCCATCGAGACATTCACAACAGAAATCCAAGGCTTTGAAGAAAGAACTGAAACAAACGAAGTTGTCCAAGAGTTCTTTGCGGAAGCAGGGGAGGCCATCATCGAAGCCCCTAACTCTAGCGGAGTCGTTGAGCGAGAAGCTCCACTTGAAGAAGTTCGAGGAGGAGAGACAACAGAAGCTTCAGGAGAAACAATTAGCGGAACAGGAAATGGAGGAACACCAACAGAAAACGAGGAAAGAGTTTCTGCAGAGCCTAGAGAAGAAAGCACAGTCGCAGAGTCTACACCTGAAACTAGTGAGGTATCTAGCGAGTCTGAAACAGTTTCTAATAGTAGTAGTACAGAAAATACAACTGTTGCTGAAGAAGAAGTAACCGATGAAACTAACGGAGAAACAGAAACAGCTGAAAGTGAACAAGGAAGTGGAGGAACTGAAACAGTTGCTCAAGGAGAAAATACCGAAAGCAGTAATGCTGAGGTGGAAGAAAGCAGGGATAGTGAAAGTTCTCGAACAGTTGATACAACGATTTCAGTAGAAAATATAGAGCGTACAGTTAATAAAACTATACAAAGAATAGACCAGAGATTAGTTACTACTTCTCTTATTGTAGCAAAAGCTATGGAAAGTCCACTTTCTATGGACAATTATGGTCAAACCAATAATAATATATTTAGAAACCAGCCATTTATTAGTGGAGGAGAGTATTATGAAGAAAGAGAATATGTTGATACTAGAAATATATATGTTGAAAATCAGAACAACTATGGTGATATTGTGGCAAACTATCAAGAACAAATTCAACAGGCTACTGATGAAGTTATAAGAGCAGAAGAACATCTAAGGAGGATACGTGGATATTAAAACAATAGCGACTGGCATAGGCTTGGTGATTACGATAGCTGGGCTGTTCGTCTACCAGGGCCAATTAATTACAAGAATTGATGTGCTTGAAGCACAGAAAGCACCAAACATAAAACCATTAGAACAGGACATAGCAATCAATAAAGCAGAGATTGCTGTGTTGAAAGCAAAAATAGACGAAATAAAATCAAGGTCTGACAACCCGTTGGGAGGTGGTTTATGATGGGAATACCAATGGAGCTACTCAGCATGCTAGCTAGCACAGTGCTAGGCGGAATAATGTCTATTCAAGCCCAGAAAGGACAAGCTCAAGCAGAGCGAGAGAAGATGTTAATGCAACGTGCAGAGTTTGCAGCAAAACAAACAGATAAAGCTAGACAAGTATCTGACCCACACACCAAGCACACAAGGCGTTGGATAGCTTTAATGTGCGTATTCTCTATTATCGTAGTACCTATCGTGGCTCCAATCTTTACAGATGTAAACATTGCATACCAGATAATGACGCAAGCAGATTCAGGATGGTGGATATTTGGAGAGACTTACGAAACCTCATACTTTGAAGAAGGTAATACAATTTATATAACTAACTTACAATCTCATACAATTTTTTCAATTATCGGGTTATATTTTGGAGGAAGTTTAACACGTAAGTAATTGATTTTTAAGGAGAATATTATGGCAAAATTATGTGCAAAAGGAAAAGCAGCAGCTAAACGTAAATTTAAAAAGTATCCATCAGCATATGCTAATATGTATGCATCGGGTGTATGTTCGGGCAGAATAAAACCTGGAGGTAAAAAGCGTGGCAAAAAAAGGGCTTAGACAATGGGTTAAAGATAAATGGGTTGATATTGCTAACCCACGTTCTGACGGTTCGTTTCCACCATGTGGTAGGTCAAAGGGTGAAAAAAGAGGTAAGTATCCTAAGTGTGTACCGTTAGCAAAGGCAAGAAGTATGTCAGCTGGTAGAAAACGTGCTGCAGTCAAACGTAAACAATCTAAAGACAATACATCAAAGGGTAAACCAGGGTACGCAAAAACATAATGGCATCAATTAAAATAACAGGTTTTTTAGGCGAAGCTCCAAAAGTATCTTCTGAGTTACTACCAATCTCTGCTGCTCAAACAGCTTATAATGTAAAGTTATATTCTGGCGACCTTATACCGTATAGAATTCCTAAAACTGTAGATACTACAGCAAGAGCAGGTACGATTGAAACCATACATGCTTTAAAAAACCCAAGTACAAATGCTAATGTATGGCTTAGTTGGACTTCTGATGTCGATATAGTTACAGCTTCAGATGCTTCTGATAACGAACAAAGATTTTATTATACTGGAGACGAAGAACCTAAAGTATCAACTTATGATTTAGCTACATCAGGCTCTGCACCATACCCAGCTTCTAGTGGATACTATGATTTAGGATTAGATGCACCGACTACCACGGTTACAGCTACTGCGTCTTCTTTCTCTGTAGTAAGTTCTACTCATTACGAACGTGATTCTGGTAATACAGCTACATTTTATGGGGGTGCTAGTCATAATTTACGTTCGGGAAATGTTGTAACCATAAGAGATTTTTCAGGTTCTACAGAAGCTGAAGCTTTTAATGCGTCAAACGTTGAAGTTACAGTGATTAATGCAACAGATTTTCAATATTTTAGCCCAGGAAGCACAGTATCTAAAACGGCAAATACTACAGGTCGAACAGATATGGCTGGTGTTACTCAAATTAGAACTTACTTACATACATTTATAACTCCTTGGGGAGAAGAATCTTCACCATCTTCTGTGTCTAATGAAGTATTTATTAAAGAAGGTCAATCAGTTACTGTATCTAATATACCAACAGCAAAACCAAGTGGAGACAACTTTGTACGAGGTGTACGATTATATCGTAGTGTTACATCAGCTGCGGCTTCAGATTATTTTTTACTTAGGACTTTATGGTTTCCAACTACTACAGCTACATTATCACGAGTTGGCTCGACTAATATAGCTACTATAAAATTAGCCCACCCACATAATATGATAGCAGGAGACAGATTTAAATTATCAGGAACTACTACTGATAGCGGTAATTTTAATGTAACTGGCGGTACAGTACTTACTGTAGTTGATAGATTAACATTTACTTATAGTAATAACGGTGGGGATGTGTCATCTACAGCAGATGCTAATGGAACTTTATTTCATGACGTAGCAGAACTATCAACGCTTAGTGCTAGATATTGGGGCGATGGAGGTGCTTATAATTTTACAGATGACTTCTTAGTGTCGGGTCTAGCAACTTTAATAGAATCTGAGGACTATGATAAACCTAAATCTACTATGAAAGGATTAACAAATGTTAACAATAATATGTTAGCAGGATTTTTCGATAATCAATTATGTTTTTCTTTTCCAGATAAACCACATGCATGGCCTATTAAACATAGATTAACATTTGATGAAAATATTGTTGCTATATCAGCTTCTGATTCTTTTATATTAGTTTTAACTGAAAAGTACCCGTACATTGTTTCAGGTAACAACCCAGTTCTTATGTCGTCACAACGTGTTGACGTAGATTACCCATGTGTTGCTAAAAAATCTGTAGTTAATTTAGGTTATGGTGTTGCATGGGCTACTCATGGTGGGCTAGCAATATATAAATCAGGCACAGGTATAGATTTAGTTACAAAAATTGTACATGATTGGGATACATGGAACGCATCAATAGACCCGACTACTGTTGTTGGTCAGTATTATAATGGTAAATATTTTGGGTCTCATTCTACAGGCTCTTTTATTTTTGAAAGAGACGATAAGGTAGGAGGGTATTTTACAACTACTGCTTATACTTTTACCGCTGCTTACTTAGATAGTTTAGCTAACATTTTGTACTATATAGACAACACAATAGGAGATATCAAAGAATGGGATAATGTAGAAGAAATTCTTGCACCTCTTGAATGGAAGTCTAAGACTATAGTTACTAAAGATTATGCAAACTTTGGGGCTGCTAGAGTTATAGCAGATTATACTGTAACTGATGCAGAAACCCTTATTAATACTAATTATAATAACTCTGTAGCTGTATCTAATGCAGCCATATGGTCTGCGTCTCAACAATTAGGAACTGTGAATGGACCTACAGATTATATGGATGGCTCAATTAGAGATGAAAATCAAGGTACACTAAATGCGTTCCCTATAAATGGGGACGGCCAAACGCAAAATCTAAAAGATGTAACAGGAACTTTACCTGTAACATTTAAATTTTTTGCAGATAAATCTCTTATATTTCAAGCTACTGTATCGTCTAGTGATATATTTAGATTACCTTCTGGGTATCGTTCTGATACATTTGAAGTAGCTGTGTCAGGTTCTGCAAGAATTAGAGCTATACATATAGGTGAAACACCACACGGATTGAGGTCAGCATAATGGCAAGATTTACAAGCATACCAGGAATACCACAAAGTAGCATTACAGATGAACAAGCTTTTATGATTTCTACAATAAAGCAAAATTTAGAACTTTTGATTGGTACAAGAGGAGAAGATGATTTACAAAGTAAAGCAGTTTTAAAAGGTGACATAAATGTAAACACTTTGAGTAGACAGGATATGTCACAACTAACAGCTAAAGGAGCAGGTTTTACAATAAGTGGTCAAAATGTTGTTAGCCTCGAAGATTATGATAAACTTAGACAGAATGTACAAACATTAGCAGATGATTTAGCTTTTACAAGAGCCGTATTAAATGCTTTAATAAAACAATTAAAAGGATAATATTATGACTGAATTAGACAAAAACTTAGGGATTATGATGACACAACCAGATAGCTTTACAGATGCGTCTGCTCCCTCGTTAGATTTACCACCAGCTATACAATCACTAATAGACATGCCAATGCAACCATCTGATATGCAAACATCAATGTATCAAGAAGGTGGCATGGTTCAACCAGCTGGGATACAAATGCAACAGCAAGGTCCAAGAAATGGGCAATCTTTAGATATGGAAGTAAATGAAACAATGAGAAGTAACCCAGAAGTTATAGCTAGAATACGGGCAGCTATCGAAGCAGGTATTCAAAGTGGTGAATTAACTTTAGAAGAAATGAATATGGCTGTGCAATTAGCTAGAGTAGTTCTAGAAAACCCATCTATGTATCCGCAGATTAGACAGTTTGCTATACAGAAAGGTTTAGCAACGGAACAGGAATTACCTGTTGAGTATGACGAAGGTCTAATAATTGCTTTAATTACAGCAGGTAAAGCTATGGAAGCTGATGTTCAATTTACAAGAGAACAACAACCTATGCAAGATATGAAAGATGGTGGGTTATTAGAAGTACCCGAAGGAAACAGAGGTTTGGCTAAACTACCTGTAAATGTAAGAAATAATATGGGATACATGCAAGATGGTGGTGTACTAAAAGGACCATCGCATAATGATGGTGGCATACCAGTTAAAGTAGCTGGTGTAAATAACGCTGAAATGGAAGGTGGAGAATATGTTATACCTAAAAAAGTAGTTATGGCAAAAGGTACAGAATTTTTTGATAAAATGTTAGCTAGCTATGAGGATAAACCAGATGCTTCATGAAATAAAAAGCGTAACTAATTCGACATACACACCACAACTTCTTTCCACAAAAGAACTCATAGATACATACTGGGACCAATGTGTTCCCCTCTTACAAAAATGTATAGATAAGATGGATGGAGAAATGATAGTAGAAGACATATATGCTTCGGCTACTCAAGGCAAAGCATTTATTATAGTTGTTAAAAATGATTATGATAATTATGTAAAGTTAGCTTTAGTATTAGAACTAGTGTATTATCCTAGATATACAGCTATGAATGTATTAGCTTTAGGTGGCGAAGATTTAAAAAATATGATAAATCTATATTGGAAACATGTTTGTGGATGGGCACTAATTTGTGGGGTTAAAAAAATGGAATGCACAGTATCTCCAGCTATGGAAAGAATTCTAAAAAGCGTAGGCTTTAAACAACAATATATTAAAATGAGGCAAGATTTATGGGCGGAAGTGTAGGTAAAGTCGTATCCGTTGTAGCAGCAGTAGCAGTACCTATTTATGCTCCTGGAATTGCGGCGTCATTTGGAGTTTCATCAGCTATTAATACAGCTATAGGAGCGGCAGCTAGTTCTACGATAGGAACTGTAGCTGGGTCTGCGATTGTAGGTGCAGGACTTGGAGCTGTATCAGCAGTTGTTACAGGACAACCTATTTCCAGAGGTGCTACAGCAGGATTTATTGGTGGTGGCATTGGTGGAGGCATTGAAGCATTAACAGCTTCAGGTGTTCTTACACCTTATGGTGGCCCTGCAGTTGATGCTGCGGGAAGGCCTATACCTGGAGCTGCTCAAGGAGCAACATCTTCGACTGTTGCACCACCTGTTTCTGTAGGTGGACCAAATCCATTAGCAGGAGCTGACATGTCAGCAGTAGGAAAACTTATACAACAAGGTGGTGGTGCAGCTAGACAATCAGCTGGATTAACTGGTTTAGGCACTCCACAGGTAAGAAATACAGGACGTGATTTACAAGAAATAGCAAGAACTACTGGAAGTCAAGTGCTTGATAAAGTTTTAGACGCAGATAAATTAGCATCCTTAACAGTACAAGCTGTAGGACAACTTACTGCAGCAGCTCTCTACCCTGATTCTGGTCTTCCAGGATTTTCAGAAGAAGAAAAAGAATTAGTAGATGCTAGACGAAAAGAAATGGAAGAATTAAGAATAAAAGATAACGAAGCTTATGAACAACAGATTGCTTTGTCTAAACAACTTTTAGTCCAAGCAGGATATGTTGACCCAACCTATTTTGCTAACCAAGCTGCTAATACAGCAGCAATACAAAACGCTCGAGCAATACAAGAGCAAAGAGAAAGAGATGCATTTAACCCACTTTTAACCGAATTTAATACACGTCAGCTAAATCAACAAAGTATAGATGCAGCAAAAAATAGACAATCAGCATTTGATACAGGATTTCTTAAAGGGGTTGGTATGAAAAGCACAATTTTAGGTAATATTGGTGATGCTATACCAAAAGCACCTACGCAATATTCAATACTTACAGCAGATTTACAAGATGATTTAACTAAAGCTGAAGACCGTGCTGTAAAAGGAAGGCAGAATGTAGCAAACTTTACTGCTGGCCTTAATACTACTACAGGCAGAAGTCCTGAAGATGAAGCAAATCTAGCTAGGATAACTAAAAATGTTACGGACGGTATAGCTGGTTTAACTAGTTCTGGACAAGACTCATCAAATTATTTAAGACCAAATCTTGGTGGTTTAAATTTAGCATACGATGATGATGAAGTTGCTAATCGAGTTGCTGCAGGTATATCAAAAGGAATATAATGTCAATATTTAAAACAGGATTATCAATAGACCCAAATTCTTATGTAGATGCTGTAGAAAAACAAAGTAGGTTGTTTGACTTACAAAGAAGAAACCAACAAATAAAAGACGAATCAGAATTTTTAGCAAACATTAATCAAGCTCGTGGTGATATTGTTGGTGGTGCTCCTGATACATCTGCACCCCAGTCTGCGGGGCTTAGAAAAATGATAGAACGAAATGAAGATGGAACTTACGGCACCCCAGTACCAGAACCTAAAATTGAAAACCCTATGGCTACTCTTAGCTTAGGTAATGCTTTACCAGCTAGAGATGAAGCTGTAACAACGTTTGATAGACAAAAAGCAGCAAGAGATGAAATAGTTCAAACAAAAGGTTTAGCTAGTGGTTTACTTCAAGATAAAGAAGGTAGAGACATAACTTTGTTTGGTTCTTTAACTAGACCTGGTGATTGGTTTACAGGTGTAGACACAGCAGAAAGTTATTTACTAGGTGCTAGAGATAAATTTGCTGACCCAGAATATGAAGATTATTTAAAAAAAGCTTTGCCTTACCAAACTTCTACAAGTGAAGATTATGCTAGAGAGTATGCTGAAGCTCAAGCTATAGGACCAGCAGTTATGGAAGCTGTTGCAAAAAGAGGTAGAGGAGAAAGCCTTAATGATAGAGAGCAAGAGCTTGTAAGAAGATATGATATAAACCCTAGAATATATTCAGATACTAGTTTTACTGATAGATTAGCAAGAGAAAGAGCAGAAGATATTTACAAAGGCTCTAAACAAGCAAGAGCAGAAATAGATAACTTTCAAAAAGAAAAGGAAGTAACAGTAGATAACACAGGTAGGGTTGTAAGAGTATCTGACGGTAAAACAGTTGGTATACAAAAACTAAAAGATACCAGAGGTTTTTGGGATAAAGCGTTAGACCCTAACGGTATTGTATCTGGTTTTAAAATTTTGCAAGACGCTGCAGACAAAGTTAATAAAGATATAACTGCAGATAAAAATTATCTAAAAGAACCAGCTAAAGCGGGTAAAGATATTAAAAAGGCACTTGATACAAGAAAAGACTTAGCTTTTTCTGCAAGAGAATATTATGGGCTTGCACAAATAGCAGCTCAAAACGGTAATATGCAAGATTACCAATCTTATATGAGAATAGCCGATGCATACAAAACTAATATAAACCAACAAGATGACCAAATAGTTTATCTAGAAGGTATGCAATCATTAAACGAATTAACACAAGGCAGCACAGGTCGTGCATCTAAAGTATGGTCTTTATTTTCAGGTAGAGATGTACAAATTATAAAAAGAGATGACGGTAACTTTGACGTTACTATTGATGGTCAACAACAAAGAACAGGTGTAAATCTTAAAAGGTTATCAGATGAATTAAGATTACAGTTTGATACTGGTCACAGAACAAGACTTGCACAAGCTGCTATAGAAAGAGCTAAACTAGCTTTTGAAAATAATTTACAAACACAATTAGAACTAACTAAAATTCTAGCTCAAGCTAAAACAGAAAAAATGAAAAAGCAATACGATTTATTTATAAAAAAAGCTGAAGACGAAAATGCTAAATTATTTTTAGATACATATTCAGGTAAAGTATTTATAAATAGAGGTGGTGTTATATCAGCTATTCAAGAATCAGAAACAGAAATAGACGGTAAAACACAAACTAGCTTACAGGAAGTTCCTGTAAGTCAGTTAGCAGGTGGTAATCAATATTTATCCTCATACGATTAAATAAATAAGGAGTTACTATGGTAGAAAAAGTAGGCTTAACAACTCCTCAAACAACTTCAGACATAACTACATCTGAAGGTTTAGGTGTAGGAAGTTTTGGTAATCCTTATTTACCGCAAGATTCTTCTGGTGCTCTCGAAAAAGATATCGCAAAAACTTCAGCTTTACTTGACATTGTTACAGATACATCACAACTAGAAGAACCTGAGCAAGTAGACTTAGGCCCACAAGTTTTATTTAGCCCATCAACTAAAAAGATGTTTGTCAATGGTGCTACTTTTGATGTTGACGATTACCAATCAGCGTTAGACGCAAAACAATTTTTAACACAACCAACGGCTCCAGCCCCTGTAGATGTAGCAGAGGATTGGGTTAGAGTAAGTCCAGATACTTTTACTAAGTATATACAAGATATAAAAAATCCTAGCTTAGGCAGACTAGCTTCTAAAAACTTTGATATTGGTGTAGATAATTTAAAGTTATTAGCTGGTAGAGGTTTACAATTTTATGGTAAGGAAGAAACAGGTAAAGAGTGGGTTGACGAAGCACTAACAGATTTATACAAAAACCAACCATTCCAAAGAGAATTTCAAAACGAATCAGGTGAGTTTGTATCTAATGGTTTAGTCGACTGGTTTGTAGCAAACTTAGCACAGCAAGGTCCTATGATATTAGAATCTATTGCTGTAGCTTTAGTCGGTGGTGTTGCAGGTGGAGTAGCTGGTGGAGGTGCAAACCCATTTACAGCCCTCGGTGGTAGTTTATCTGCTTTGATGAGTAAAGAATCATTTAAACAAGGTGTATTGGCTGCTGCTAAAAAATACAGTAAAAATCAACCAATGACTGTTGGTGAGAAAAAACTTCTTCGTGAAGTATCAGGCATGGCTGGTGCAACAAAAGTTAAGAATGATGTTTTTTATAATAACCCGTTTACAGGTGCGAAAAACAGAGCTATTAGAGATGATGCTTTAGAATATAGTGGAGCTAAAATAGCAGGAAAAGGTGGTGCAACTCAAGCCCGTATAGGTGGTGCAGCAGGATTTTCTATACTAGGAGCTCAACAATTAGGTCAAGCTGACATTTATGGAGAAGTCAGAGAAACTGGTGTTGGTGATAGAGGCACAGCTTTTCTAGGTTCGTTCCCTTATGCTGCGGCTGAAGTTATACCTGAGTTTTTTCTAGCGGGTAAAGTACTAGGTTTAAACCCAGCTAAAATGAGAACGGGTGCTGACGTATTAAAACGTGGGCCTAAAAATATTTTTAGAAGAGCTGGTGAAGGTATTGCAGTTGGTGGTGCATTAGAAGGTGCTACTGAATTAGCACAAGAAAGTATACTATTAGGTGGTACAGACCAGCTAGGAGATGCTGGTACATATAGAAGATTACTCAATGCGTTTGCAGCAGGTTTTGCAATCGGTGGTCCTATCGGTGGTATTGCAAATCTTAAAACGGACAAGGTTGCTGATGTATTAAATCCAGAAAGTAACAAAGACCCAGAGCCAGAAACTACTTCACAGAAACCACCAGAGCCAGATGAGACTGGGCAACTTCCACTATTTGGGCCCGAAGTAACATCAAGAACTAGAGATACTAGAAGGAATCCAACAGGTGTTCCACAACCTGAACCTGTAGAAACACCACAACCTACACAGCTAGATATTTTTGGTGGAGAAGAAATTATACCTACACAACCAGAAGTAGAAACAGACCCAAATCAACTAGAATTAGATTTAGCTGGGCAACAAGCTGCTGCAACAGGACAACAAAGTTTACTTACACCAACAGGTCGTGCTAGAAACAGAAGAAGGCAACAAGCTGGAGCAACTGGAGCAGCTGCAACAGCTGGGCCATCTGCATCTAACCTTCAAGTTTCTGGCCCTATAGGTTCACCTGCATTGGTACCTAATCCAGTTTTGCAACAAGTTCAACAAAATAGACAACCTCCTGTTCAAACTACTGGTCAAGTTTCTGACCCTATAGGTTCACCTATACCTGCATCTAATCCAATTTTGCAAACAATTCAACAAACTAGTCAGCCCGAAGTAAAACCAGAAACAGATATAAACAACGATTTATATAAATTAAAAACAGGTAGAACTATAAGTACTTTTAACCAACAAGATTTATTAGACCAAAGAGACAGATTAATACGTAAGAAAAAATTAACTAAAAGAGAAGACAAAGACCTTCAAGCTGTTACAGCTGCTATTAGTAGGCGTGAAGCTGCTATGGCAACAGGTGCTGCAGCAAGTGTTGGGGCTGAAAATAGATTACAAGAAATTGTTAACGAACAAAAACAAATAGAGAAAGATAATAAACGAAACGCAGCTATTTTAAGAAAAGCTGAAAGAGAAGAAATAGAAAGAATCCGTAAAGCTAGAAAATTTGCAGATGATAATAATGTAGACCGAAACTCTCCAGAATTTTTACAACAATATAACGAAACTTATGGTGAAATGGGGGAAGCAAATGCTACTCAATTTGCTGCAGAACAAGTTATTAAAGAAAGAAACGAACAGGTAGCAAGAACTGCTGCTGCAACTACAGCTGCAACTACAGCTGCAACAACAGGAGGTACACAAGATGCCATTCAAGAGCAAAAAACAAATGAAGTGGTTACAGGCGAACAAGCCCGAGGTAGCGAAGCAGTTCCAGAAGGAGACCAGCAAGCAGCAGATGTTAACACTGCCGAACAAGGTCAAGAAGACCAAGGACAAGCTCAAGCTGGAAGCCAGATTACGGGACAAGAAACGAAAGCTGCTAGCCTTAAAAGGGGCAGGGAAAATATCAGCGAACAAGTTCAAGAATCAACCAATAGGGCGAGGGAAAATCGTGTAGTAACACCTGTTAAATCTAAAGCTACTAGAGACCCAGCTACTATATGGGCATCTTTAGGTACAGCTTTGACTTACGATAACTTGTCACCAGAACTTCAAGAACAGTTTCAAAATGACCCATCATTTACAAGAGCTGATGAGCCTAACATAGGTAAATTAAGAAGCAAATATATGTCGCTTGCACAAGCAGAAGTAGAAGCAAATAGAAATATTGGGTCTAATTCTGAAATACTGTTAGATGCACAAGCACAAATAGAAGGGTTACAGGGAGAAACTACAGCAGATGTAGATGCACTTACTGATGCTATAGCAGATATGATGGAGATTGCATTTGGAGCTGAAAATCCTAACGCTAATAAATCTCAAGATTTATTAAAAGGTAAATCAGAACGTAAATTTGTTAAAGATTTTTTACTTAACACTCAGTTTACTGACCAACAAATAGATATTATAAGGCAGGAATTTATTAGTTCGATTATTGCACAAGAAAGAAGAAGTATGCAAACAGGCGGTGTTGAATCTGACTGGGTAGTTGTAGCAGAAAAATTAGGAGCAATGAATACAATACTTAACACAGATACTTTAAGTGTAAGAAATAAACCTGCAAGATATCAAGCAACACAAGAACCAGTTACAGATACTATTGGTGATACTGAGCAGGCAGGTACAAACTTAAACGAAGAACAAGCTACTCAAAGATTAACCGATATGATAGTTGGGTATTTAACAGATAAAAACCGTATAACTAAACCTACAAAAAGAGATGGTACAAAGATATCAAAAATTGTAAAAATGGAAAATGATTTTAAGTCTGCAAACAAAGAAGCGATTGTCCAAGGAGTACCACTAAAAGATTACTTTGATAAAGATGGTAATTTAAATCTTGTGCAATCAACAACTGAAAGTGGTATGAAAGTTCGTAAACCTGCACCCATAAACAATAAACAAACAGCTCCTACTGTCAATGACATAGTTAATGAAGCTGATGGTAAAGATGGTAAGTATTATAGATACACAGATGGGCAAGAAATAAAAGACCCTGTGCCTAAAGGTAAAGCAGAACTAATAGTTAAACAAGTATTAAGAAAACTTAAAACTAAACCTACAGTTACTGTAGTTAAAAACAGAGAAGAATTACAAGAAACAAACCCTGCGTTGTATAAAAGAGCAACAGAAGCTAGAGATGATTTTGATACAGTCAATGCATCAGGTTATTCTTTTGGTGACCAGATAATAATATTTACAGATTTTGTTAAAGATGAGCAAATGCTGCGGAGCATTATTGGGCACGAAGCACTAGGACACTTTGGCTTTAGAGCTTTCTTACCAATGAATAGACTCAAGTTAGTATTTGATGACATCTACAATAGTGACCCAGCTATAAGATTAATAGCTGATATGAATATAAACAATGGGCAAGAAAAGTATGAGGCTATAGAAGAAGCATTAGCTGACCATGCTGCCTATGTTGATTCACATATACTAGCAAGATTTTGGAACGCAATTAAAAACTTTATGCGAGATGCATTTGGCATAGAGTTCCAAGATGATATGACAAGATACTTAATATTCCAAGCTCGCAGGAACTTGCGTACAGGCGGTAGTGGTGTTGTAACAGTAGGGAAAATGATGGAGAACATGAACAGACTAAGAAACGAAAGTAAGTATGGTCGTTACTTTGTCGAAACACACTCAACTGTAGCAGCTAAAGGTTTAACAAGTATGGCACAAAGACTTACTAACAAATCAGGTAATCTATTTAACTATAAAGAATATTACGATGGAGCTAAAAAAATTGGTAGGCGTATGTATGGTCAAGGTGATGCATCAGGAGCTTTTGGTAGGATACTTGAAGAGTTTCAAACATTAGATAACGTAGCTTTGCGTAGTGAAGGCCTATCAAAAATCTTTGCATTGTTCCAAGGACAAACAGCAAGAACAAGAAAGTATCAACAGATATATGGTGATATGACTAAGTTTACTCATAGTGCAAATTACTCTGGTTTGTTTGGGCAAAACGGACCTACAGCACAAGAGCTAGAAATAGCAGGTAAACTACTAGCATTTGGTGCATTGTTTAAAAGCGGTCAAATTAATAGTGACGCTGATATAAGAAACGCTCCGTCACTAATAACAAAAGACGGAGAAGGTAATCCAGTTATTGATTTAAAAGCTTTTGAAAAAATGAAAGCTGATAACATTATAAGTAAAGAAACTTTTGAAAAAGGTCTTGATGTTCAACTAGATTTTCTAGAAAACGGTGACCCTAATCCAGATGGTAGACCTTTTAGATTTGAACCTGGTGCCATTAGCGATAGAGTTTATAAAATTTATCAAGAAAATAGAAACACTGTAGATGAAGCTGCTAAAGATTTATTAGAGTCTAACCTAGAGGCTACCGTATCAGAAACTACAGATGTATTACAAATGGTTAAAGAGTATGCAGAAGACTCTCGTGGTATAGGAGCTAGTGCTCAAGATGTAGCTGCGGCAAGAACTATCCTAAATAAATATAAAGAGATTTATTCTGAAGGAGCTACGTTAGAGGGTGTAGGTATTCAGTATAACCCTGAATCTAAAACCAAAGCAGAAAGATTTTTAAGAGACGCTAATCGTGCTTTATGGGAACGAAAAAAACTTGAAGACTGGGTTAGTGGTAATACCACTGAAGTACCTGTACTACAAGATGGCAGTGAACAGTTTACTGATGTAGTAAATAGTCTACGACAACTACATGAAATCTATAATAATAAAAAAGCTGACGCAAAAAAAGTAACAGAAACAATACAAAACTTATTAATACTAGATTTAAAAAATACCAATAATGAATTTAATGCAAAGAGGACTATACTAGGTGGGTATGTACCATTTACTAGGCGTGGTAAATTTCAAGTAACTCTTAGAGCTTTTGATGATGATGGTAATGAAGTAGAGCTAGCTGACCATACTAAAAATGTT
>Ga0208669_1000370_pt1 | contig 18216 bp, 26 predicted proteins | sample 21_taG_FD_184095 | JGI IMG/M metagenome (GOLD analysis project Ga0208669, IMG submission 184095) | Marine viral communities from the Subarctic Pacific Ocean - 21_ETSP_OMZ_AT15319 metaG (SPAdes) (version 2) | ecosystem: Environmental > Aquatic > Marine > Oceanic | place: Pacific Ocean | collected...
TTAAAACATTTTGACCTGCAACCTGTGGTCCAAGTTGTGCTAACGTTGGTACAGTGCCTATAACATTACCGTCAGCATCTGTAATTGTAGAGCCTGGAGCTCTACCAACTTGTTGCGTTAATAAATCAATATAATTTTCTTGAGCGGCTTCTATAAAAGGAGCTCGTCTTGTTGTTTGTGTATAATCTGTAGCCATTATGCTTTACCTACTTTTTCTGCTTGTTTCATTGTGTTGTATAATTTTTTAGATCCTTTTTCAACGTCTCCACCACCTATACCTCTAACAGCATCAGCAGTCATTACAAATTCGTTTTTAGATAACATAGCAGGTACATCATCAGCTCGTTCTTTAACACCTACTGGCACAAAACCACCTTCATCTCTATAATCTCTTTCAATTACTCCAGCACTGTTTTGTTTTAATTTTCCTGTAGGTATGTCTCCTATACCACCTATTGATTTAAATACCTTACCTGTTAGTTGAAATATTTCTGCCTCAATATCAGATACATCTGCGTTAGCATCTTTTGCTAATATACCATCTCTTAAAATTAATAATTCAGATACTCTGTTAGCACCGCCTTTGTAACCTATTCTCCCGCCTTTGGCTTTCATTTCGAAGTCAAATTTTGTTTTCATCACATCGGGTCTTAATCTTTTTGTATCAAACATCATATTTTCAAAATATTCTGCATTAGGTAAATCATCAGCTTTTGGATCCTTTGCTTTCCATAAGCTATACCATTCTTGAAACTCAGGGGTTCTTAAAATATTACTAACATCTAAATCAGTGTACATTACTTCATTTATTTTTTCTTCTTTATCCATTAATCTTTCTTCTCTATTTTCAAGATCTTTAATTTTTTTATTGTAATATTTTAAAGCATCTTTATCGAACAAAGAGTCTTGAAGATCTATATTGTCAAATTTATTTTCTCCTTGTTTGTATTCTTTTTCTAAATTTTCATATCTTGTTATAAATTCTTTCATTTTATCAGGTGATGGATATTCTCCTTTTTCTAGTAATTCTTGTTCTACATCTGTTAAAAATAGATCTCCTTTATTTAACAGACTTTCATATGCTTCTACTAATTCAGAAGCATATCGATCTGCACCAAAATTGCCTGTTGAAGATCCATCATTAAACCCTATTCTTCCACCGTCAGCTTTATTTTCTCCTAATCCCATAATAGCAATCTCTTTTAATATTGCTGCATCTTCTGGATATCTACCAGGGTTATTTAATATTCTGTATAGGTTAGGCATAGTGTAAGATCTATCTGATCCACCTGATCCACCTAGTCTTCTAAATAAATATGATTTTTCTTGTCTGCTAAAATTAATACCTGCAGCCATATTCATATCTTCCATATCGTCGTCATCACCTGCTTCAACGTCGATTGACATAATACCTATTTCTGCTTCTTCTGGTTTAGTACCAAACTTAAATCCTATTCTTCCGCCGTCCGCTCTAAGTTCTGGTGGAACTCTTCTTCCTCTACCTGCATCTCCAAATACACTGGTAGTAGTATCCATCAACATAGACTCAGAAGGTGCCTGAGATCTTAAAACTACTTTCGGTCCGTCTTTAGTCAAAATAACTATATAGTCTTCAGTAGTAGTATCTGTATTAGGCATAATATCTTCTAGTAATTGTGTTTTTATCATTTCATTAGCACCAGACTCAAATCCTATTCTGCCACCATCTTTTACACCACCAAAGAAGTTAGTTAAGTAACCTGCGTACTCTTCTTTTTTTTCTTCTCTAAGTGCTTCATTATATTCTTCTTCAGTTAAATCATCATCTAAGCCCGTTTCAGCGGCTAATGCTCTGGCTTCTGCATATGATCCAGCAAAGGCTATTGCTCCCATTACTGCTGCTTTGTCAATAGAACCATCTTTATTTGTAAACATAGCCTTACCAAATTTTTTAGCTCCATCTCCAATTGTTTTAGCAATCTTACCGTAGTCTTGATTACTGACTCCATCAAATAAATTTTTTAAAAATCCAGGATCGTTTTTAGTTACTATAGATTTGTCTACTACTGTATTAACTACAGATCCACTAGGAGATAAAGATACTTCACTCATTTGTTCTGCTAAATTATTAGGTGACAAAGATACTTCACTCATTTGTTCTGCTAACACATTAGGTTTTTTTAAAGGCACGCTAGTATCTATACCTACACCTTCAACTGCTTCGACAGGTTTACCTAATTTAAATCCTGTTTGATTTCCTAATGGTGAACTAAATCCGCTTTTAAATCCCTCAAGGCCACCTCTAAAAGCTCCGCCATCTGCAGCAAAAGGATTACCTTGAAAACCTGCTCCACCTAAATATCTAGCACCTTGACCTAATCCGTAAGTCAAAGCTCCACTTTTTAATGAGTCTCCAATGCTACCTGTTTGATCAAAACTACCTAGTCCTGACATTGCTGCTGCAACTGCCGGGTTAAAAGGAGCAACAAAAGGAGCAGCTTTGACTGCTATATCTGCTACTTCATTTGGTATAATTTTTCTAACAAACTTTTTAAGTTTACTACCTAGGCCAAATTTCTCTCTAGGTGCAACTTGCATAATGCCCCCATTTGCTTGTAATTGTCTGTTCATTAAAGATCTAGATATCGCCATAGTTTAAATATATTTATATTGTTAAGCAGGCGTAGAAATCCTGTAAATAGGATACTTTATTTGATTTTTTTGCTATCGTCAACAGATTTGACAGGACGTCCTGCTTGCCATAAATCATCTCTAAATCTACCTGTGTAGGAATATTCTCCCACATGAGTAATAGGATCATCTATATAGGCATATACTTTGCCTCCTATATCTGTCCATCTTTGACAAAATCCAAAATCTTCACCAAAATATCTTTTAGTTTCAAGGTCGTGCAATGTGTCAAATAAGTTATACATGTTATCTTTTTTAACTTCTTTACCATTAATATTGGTAGGTTGATATATCTCTAGTTCTGGATGATGTTTAATTAACTTTTCAATTACTTCTCTTTTAATCAACATACAGCCCGTAGGAGCATGAGTAAGTTCCATTAATCCCTTGTCCACGGTTATTGAATTAGGGTCCTCTACTTTTACAGGAAAGGTATAACCTGCTGTAGCTAAATCTTTTTCATTTTTAATTGCATCTTCTTTTGTATTAAGTCTTCGCCATATTTTATCCCAACTTAAAAGTTTCATTGGATAGGGTAAACTAATTAAATCTTTATCAAACTCTAACATTTTAAAAATAGACTTTGGACTAAAATCAATATCAGAGTCTATAAACAATAAATGAGTGTAATTGTCCTTATGATTTAAAAACTCTGCTACACACAGATTTCTACCTTGGGTAACTAATGATGATTTTAATAAAGTAAAACTACATAAAATTCCTTCTTTCCAACAAGCTTGTTGAAATTTTAACACTGCTTGACAATAGTGCATACTAACATCACTATGACAGGGAGTGCACACCATAATTTTGTGAGGTGATGTACTTAAATTAATTTCAGTTATTTTATTTTCTACTGTGTTAGTTTTAATTGTCTGATAAGTATCATCATTGGCTGTTTCATTTTTGTCTACATTAAACCATATTGGTTCATTTGGCTTTTGCATTAAGAGCTCCTTTTAAAAATGTTGTCCACGCAGAGGCTTGCTTTGGCCAAGAGTAGTATAATTGTGTGTAGCTAGCTTGAGTAGTTAAATGACTGTGTATTTGAGGTTTATCTAAAGTTTCTGCAGCGGCAGCAATACCATATGCAAATTTTTCAGCTAAAGCTTTGTAGTTACTATCATAAGGAATATACATTGGAAACTCTGCTCCTGTTTCAAACAAGGCTCCATAATTAGTTACTATACTATATAAACCAGCAGACATTGCTTCTAATAAAGAAATACAAGATGTTTCTTCAAAGATACTAGGATAAACATACATATTATAATCTTGTAAATGCTCTCTAATGTATTCGTTCGGTTTATATCCAATATAATTTACATTAGGTAAAGATTTAGCTTGTTCATACAATGCTTTATAATTATGATCATTTTTTTCCATGAAGTCTTTGCCATATACTTCACATGAAGAATAAACATCTAATGTAATTAATGGATTTTTAACTAACTGCATTGCACCTAATAATATACTAAGTCCTCTCCAAGGTGTGTTTTGATGAATTATTTTAATAGGTTTACCTTTTTCATAATGCGGAGATTGTGTTATTTTTTCAACTCCATTTTTAATAACCACACATTTTTCAGTGGGAATGCCAAACATCATTCTAAATTTTTCATAATTCCAATGAGAATTAAAAACATACCAATCATATTTGTGATGATTATTTTTATCTTTAAACCACGGATATAAATTAGGTTGATCGTAAGAGTTTTTTTGCCAAAGTATATTAAGTTTATTAGGATCAATAGGAACTTTACCAGGTACACTAGTACAAATTTGTACTTGATCTAATAAATTTTTATCTACGTATTGATGTAAAAAACCAAGTTGTAACTCGGTTCCGCCTTTAGGGTTTTGGTTTCTTGTTTTCATTCATAACTTTCTGGAACACATCTAAACCTTTTGGTGATACCTGCACTGTCACATCTGTAACAATATTTGGTCCTTCTAATTTTTCTTTAGAAGTTTCACCTGTCTCTGTATTTCTATAAATTGTTATAGTTGTACAATCGATTTTATGTATATTATCCGTTTTCATTCTCTCTGTTTATAAGCGCATAACTAACTACTACTTCAAGTTTATTAGCTGTTTCTGCTTGCGCTTTTATAGCATCTCCTGCTTCTAAATTCAACCCTTGTTCTGTAGCGTTGACTGTGCTTGTAGCAGGTATGTCTTTTCTAAAAAATTCTACATCTGTACTAGCAGAGGAGTCTCTTAAATCACAATTAACTAATACAGCTCCCGTGCTGTTATTAGATACATACACGGATTTTATAATGGCCACAGCAGACGTAGATATAGTTAATAGAGTAGTCATAGCTGTACCATCTAATATTTTGCTAGCATTTTTGTATTGTATTGTCATGATAAAAAATAATTAAAAGTTTCTTGTTCATTTTTTAAATCTTGTTGAAAAGAAAAATTAAGTTGTTGTTTCATAGTTGTCATCGATTCAATAATCTGTCTTTGATTTTCTACATTATATTCTTGTGCAGGTTCAGGTATGTAATTAGTCAACTTTGCCATTATGCTCTATTTATTTTTCTTAAAGTTTTAGCAAATCTAGCTCTTTGACCTAACTTGCCTTTTGCTTTAGCCGCTTTATTTAATTTATCTAAAGGTATCTTTTCACCTTTTTTAATCTTTAAAGATTTTCTTAAAGCACCTGGTTTTTTAATTGCTTTTTTAATATTTAGTCTTTTTGTCATTTTATCTCCTTCCGTCTGGTTGAGCATCCATTCTAAAACTACCATAACGCCATGTTTCACCTGCAGCATCGTTTTCTATTTTTAAAGATAGTAGTCTTCCTCTCGCTCTAGTGTCGACTTTATCAGTAGTAGAAGTTATTGTAAAGGGACCAAGTGGTGAGCTTGATTGAGCATCTGAAGGGTAGTCTGATATAAATAAAGTTACTTTAGAATTACCCACTAAAAATTTATAATCTGGCATAAATCTTCTCATCGACATAAACAACTCTCCATCATCAATATCAAAATCTCCAGACCTAATAAAAGCATCTATAGAAGTTGTACCTGTACTGTTCACTTGATCGGTTCCTACTTCATGAGCATAATATATAGATGCTCCATATAAATTTGTAATTCCTAAAATATCTGGAAATACTGGAGTAGTTGTTGGCTCATAGTCTGTTGCATAAGGTTTATCAAAAACTCCTTGGTCAGCGTAAGTAGTTCTATCGAGTGATGAAGTAGTCCAAACATTTTCTTGATAATTGTAAGTTACACATCTATCAATTTGTTCTGATCCTGATTTTGGATAAAACCAATTTACTTCTGTATATAAAGAATTTGGTGAAGAAAAAATTACATCTGCTGAATTAAAATTAAGTCCTAAATCTCCATTTTGTGTAGTAAATACAAAATCTTCAACTAAACATGGTAAGGCTTTTACAGTACCATCGTACATAAAAAAACCACCTTCGTTAGACATCCAATATATAGCACCATTAACATAAGAAGCTGCATGTTGTCCTATGCATCCACAGTTTGTGCCAACTTGTCTAACACTAAATGTAAATGGTGGACCAACAAATTGAATTACATAAGCTGCATTATCAGTTAAAACAAAAACATAATCCTTACCTTGAAGAGCTGCAGTAATTTTATTTCCAGTATCTAATCTAAATGTTCCTGCAGTATTGGTAGAGGTAGGTAAATAAGTATTTAAATCTTCTTGATTTGAAAATCTTACAAACATGGGATCTTGTGTTGTTGCATCACCAATGGTTGTTTCAGTTCCGAAATGAAATAAGTGTCTGTCCCTGTCAGATACAAGAGTAAATCTAGAAGCCGTCGGATTAGCAGAAGTAGAAAAACCTGATGTAGTTAATGATGCTCTAATACCTCTAGCTCCAGATGCTCCTGCATTCCAAGTAAAAGTTTTGCCATTAAATACTGTAGCAACTAAAACTTGACCAAAATTATCAAGACTCCAGTTTCCTGGATCTAAAATTACATCACTCGTATCACTTTCTGTGCCCCAAGTAGAATCTCCATAAGAAGAAGTTCCCCAACCGTAACCAGCAGTTTGAAAAGTAGGACCTATTTCAACATAAGGATTAACAGTTGCAGCGCCTGCTGCAGTCATACCTGTGCCTCCCTCATTTCTAGAAGCTAGTATAGTAAACTTGTCTACATCTGGAGTTGTTTGTATTTCATAAACTTGTTGTAATTCTGCAGGTGTATAGTCTGAAGCACCTGTAACAGTTACACCAGATAATGTTACATATCTTCCTTTAGCTAAACCATGAGATCCTTTATTTACAGTTACAGTATTTGAACCATTAACTGTCGTTAATGTGCATCCTGTAATTGCTGTATCTAATGGCGTAATATCAAAAAAATCATTACCATAATAAATAAACAAACCTTGAGACGTTCCAATTGCTGCATATTTCTCACCAGCTAAAGAGGTCCATGTTAATTGTGCTCTTGCTACTCCTGGTAATGTTTTAGATGCAGCGGTTAGTTGTTCCCAACCACCTATTTTTTCAGGTGCGGTATATCTAAAACGTACAAAATCTCCATCTACCCATCGTCCAGGAAGAGCGGAAGGTACGCTTTGTTTATTAAAACCGGGTGCAAAATCTACTTTTTTTAATGCCATAAGTGTGTTATATATTAGTTTTATAGAGAATGAAAGTATCTTAATTATGGACTATTTAGAAGTAAAATTTATTAATTTTATTGAATTATGTTACTAAAAGAGAATGAAATAAATTATATAAAAGAAAACAAGGTTTGTTTTGTAAAAAATTTTGTTTCGTTAGAAAGACAGTATGATTTTAATTTACTGAGTGATTTAATGGAAGAGAATAATTTTTCAATAACGCAAAAATCACATTTTGGTAATTTAAAAGACGTATTTCAAATATGTAAAGTAAGTGATTCTCTAAAAGAATTTAAAACATTTTTTGATTTTTTAAGTAAATTATTTAGATATGAAAGAGATCCAAGAGATGAAGTAGATTTATTTTTTAGTTTAGTATCTCAAGTCGGTATTAGTCATGTAGATGTAGAAGATGTTTTTATTATAGGACTTAAGGGAAAAGTTATTTATAGAATTTTTAATGTTGAGAATAAAGATTATAGTATTGAAAAAGGAGATATGATTTTCATACCAAAAGGTATTAAACATAAAGTATTAGCAATAAATCCTAGAATTGTTGCGTCTATTGGATTTTATGGAAATCGTTTAAAAAAACATTAATTTAATGAAAAAAAATATAAAAGAAGAATTTGATATTAATATAAAAGATAATTTTATAGAAGAAAAATTGTATAAATTAATTTATAATAAAATTCCTTTTTATACTTATGGTGAAGATTATAAATATGAAGAAGGGGATAATACTAAAGAGCACTTATTTTATGGATCACCGGTTGAAAAAAATGTAGCTGATTATTTAAGAGAAAGATGTGAGAAGTTATATAATAAAAAATTTAAAGAAAACTATACTGCATATACAATGGTAGCAAGAACTACTCCTATGGTTCATGCAGATATAGGAGCTAATTGTACTCATCAAGTAATTGTTTATATAAGGGGAGATGAAAGTTTACATAGAGGAACAGGTTTTTATGTAAATAATAATGGCAATCATGAGTTAAATACTCATATAGGATTTAAACAAAACAGAGGAATTTTTTGGGAGTCTTCAGCTTATCATAGCCCATTAATATGGAGTGATAATAATCAAAGTAAAAGATTTTCAATCATAGCTCAGTATAAAGAAATATAATAAAAATATGCCTTACGACCATAGAATATCAGATTTAAAATATAAAATTAATGGATTAGTTCCTAAAGAGGTGTGTCATAAAATAATAGAAATATTTGAAAAATATACTGATCTTTCTGGTACTGAAGATAGTTATAAATTTGACACTAAAAAAATAGAAGAAGATAATTTTACTTGTTTAAATTTATCTCAAATAAAAAATCCTAATAAAGATATATTATATGCTTTAAATGAAGCTAAAAAATACATAAGTATAATGATAATTAACTATGAACAATATATTAAATCTAAAAAAATATCTCCTACATTTAATAAACATTTTATTTCTTATTCTGCAAATATTAGAATATTAAAATATGAAAAAGGTCAATTAATAAGAGACCATAATGATATTTCAATGTTAGAAAGAGCTTCTTGTTCATTAAATTTAAATGAAGATTATGAAGGAGGTGATTTTAGATTCTTTGACGGTCAAATAAAAGACTCTTTTAAAACAGGAGATGCTATGATATTTCCAGCGGAACCTATTTGGAATCACGGTACTGAACCTATAACAAAAGGAATTAGATATTCTATTAATTGTTTTTTAAAACCATGCAACTAATATATTCAATACCTGATAAGCTTTACTATATTAAAGATTTTTTAAGTCATGATATGTATAAAGGAATACATAATGCTATTATTAAAGAAAGAAAAAAAATCAACTTACATACTACAAAAGGTATTTGGAGTGAAGATTTAATTAATAATATTGTTCCCCCTTTAAGAACTGAAGTAGGTAATTATAAACCCTTTGAACAATTAAAAGTGTTGGTTAAACATAACGCTTTTTTTCAATTAAAAAATATAGAAAAAATATCAACTACAATTCATTGTATGAAAAAAGACTCTGGTATAAACTGGCATGATGATGGTAAAAACTGGAAGTATGGGGCAACTTATTATTTAAATAATAGATGGAATGAAAATTGGGGAGGTGAATTTATGTTTTCTAGCGAAAAAGATCATGGTTGGATTCCACCTGTAGGTAATTGTTTGGTAATAATAAAAGCTCCATTTAAACATAAAGTAAATCCTGTTTTAAGTCCAATCCTACCAAGAATTTCAGTACAAATGTTTATAAGATAAAGGAAAATAAATGGAAGAAAAAACTGTTAACATAAATAATTTTATAGGTGTATATGATAATTATATTACTTCAGAAGAATGTAACAAAGCTATTCAATTGTATGAGGAACAAAATAAATTTAATAATACACTTAATAGAATAGGTTTTGAAAAAGCATCTATATTACAAAAGCAAGATCAACAATTTTTTGTAGAACCCCATAATATAAATGTTTGGTGGGAAACATTAAAACCTATGATTTTTAATTATGATATAGCTTTTAAACATTATATTAAAAATATAGGAGCAGACGAAATTTATCAAACAGATTTTCATTTTACTGGTTTAAAAATACAAAAAACTTTACCTACCGAAGGATATCATGTCTGGCATATAGAACATGGAAAAGGATTTAGTAATGAACCAAGAGCTTTTGTTTTTTCTGTTTATTTAAATGATGTAGAAGAAGGCGGAGAAACAGAATTTCTCCATTTTTCAAAAAGAGTAAAACCTAAAACAGGTAGAATAGTTATCTGGCCTGCTGGATTTCCGTATGTTCATAGAGGTAATCCACCTTTATCTGGTGAAAAATATATTTTAACTTCTTGGATGATGTTAAGATAATTATGAATAAATTAAATTTACAAATAAAAGATAATTTTTTTACAAAAAAAGAATATAGTATTTTAGTAAATAACTTAAATAAAATTCACTGGTCTCCATCTATAAATGATGGAGGTAATTATGGTTTTAGTCATATTTTTAAAAAAACAAATAAAAATAAATGGTTATTTGATAAAATCAAATTACAATTTTTTCCAAATAAAAAATTAAAAACTAAGTCAGCTAGATTTAATCTTAGACATAATAAAACGGAAGTAAAACCCCATTTAGATATCATTCCAAAATATAACTGTTTAATTTATTTAAAAGGAGAAGAATTGACCTACAATGGAACCGGATTCTATACTAAAGGTAATTTAAATACTTATGTTGGATTTACAGAGAATAGAGCTTTATTTTTTAACGGTCGTTATGTATATCACAGTGATTTACAAGCTTTAGGACCTAGTTCTCCTAGATATTCTTTAAATATTTTTTATTCTTAATACTATGAAGAGTAAGAAGTAGGTCTAACACCTAGTCTAGCAATTTTTTCAGCTTCAGTTTCTGTAGAATCACCATTTTCATCTACTGCATTATTATTATCCCAATCAGATTGTAATTGAGTTAAATGAGCTGCATCCCATCTATCGATGAACTGTTGCATATCAATACCTTTATCAGACAAAGAACAATGGGGTGTTTCATCTTTATGTTCTACTTCATCCGAAGTATTAGAAGTACCTGATTGAATAGCCCAAATATTTTGAAAATCAGTAGTTGCCCAAAAAGCATTATCATCAATAGTGTAAGCATTTCCAGCTCCATCACCTGATTGTTTTATAATTACTTTGTCTTCAAATACTACTGTCCAATTTGCGTTTGTTGCCATATCTTCTCCTATGTCTTAATAATATAAATAATGGTTAAATAAGGTTGTAAAACTGATGTTGCATCACCGGTAAAAGTTGCACTCATGTTGTGTTGGTGACCAGAACCTGAACCTGCCGATCCTGTGTTAGTTAAATTTAAATAAGTTTGAGGAGCTGCAGGACCACCAAAGTTTATTCTTATACCAGGATTAGGAGCTGCTCCTTGGCTATGTGAGTGACTAGCAAGTTGTGCTGTTGATAAAGTTGCATTGGCTGTAGAACCACCAACATTACCAGTTGCTGCTACAGTATTTGCTCCTGCTGTTGACCCTAAAGCTTTATTGTTTGATTTTCCGACTGCAACGTTATCTTGTAAATCAGGTACAAGAAAAGTTGATGAACCATCACCTGCACCGTAAGTTGTACCTACGATTGCAAATAATGCAGAGTAAGTTGATCTTGAAACTGCTTGACCATTACATTCTAAGAAACCTGTTGGCACTGATGCAGAAGACCACGGCACAATAGTTGCTGTAGGAATTCCCTCGATACCTGTAAGGTTTGCTCCTGAAAAATCGTATTTTGTTGCTTCGTAATTTGACATATTATTTCTCCGTGTAAGTCCATCCTGTTGTAGCATCTCCAGAAAAAACTAATGAAAAAGCTGCGCCTTGAGTATTAACTACAAGATCAGATGCTGCATTAGCTATATTAGAAGAGTTTCTACCAACAGTCAACGCGTTAGTATTGAAATCATAACCTTGATCTACAAATGTAACCTCATCACCTGTTGCAGGTGATGCTGGAAGCGTAATTGTTACTGCTCCACCATTTGTGTTTACTAAAAGTTGAGCACCAGCTTGAACTGTTTCTGCTGCTGAGACTGCTCTCCATTTTCTGTATTCGTTTGCTTTAACAATATTAGTACCATCTGAATACAACGTATAACAATTTCCCTCACATAAAAGAACACCTGTTCCAGAAGAAGTTTTAAAAGTTAAAGTGTTTCCTGCATGATCACAACCATCAATTACAGTGTATACTTTTTCTACAGAATTAGGAATACTAACTGTTCTATTTCCCGACAAAGTTCCTGTTAATTTTATAACTTCATTTTTACCATTAGATAAAGCACCATTGGTAAATGTTAAAGATCTATTAGCATTAGTTACGTTAAAAGTGTCATAACCACCAATTGCTTGTTCTAAAATTAAAAGGTTAGTGTTTGTAATTTGTCCCCAAGTTCCCGAGTTTTCACCGGTTGCTTGAACTGTAAGTTTTAAACTTGCTGATGTTGAATTCGCCATATTAAATTCCTTATATCGTTTATTTTATAAAAATAAAGAGTTAGTGTCAAACTCTTTATGCAACGACCTCTCTCCAACCTGGAGGATCTATTGGAGCAGAACCTGTGTTTACTTCGTTCCAGATAAGAGCATTACCACTTCCTACCGTTGCAGTCAACCCAAAACCAGTAAAAGTTGCAGTAACATCTGTAAATCCAGATACTGAAGCAACCCTTGCTAATAGTGGATTTCCAGTAACATTTACTTGTTGATTTAAGTCTATTGTTTCATTACCTAAAGCAGCACTTAATCCAAAACCAGTTACAGTTGGTGCAACATCTCCTTGAAACCCTAAAGTACCTAAAGCACCTATCATGAAGTTTCCAGTTACTGCTGCATCAGGTGCAGGATCAACTTGACCTAAAGTTAATTGTGCTACGTTTAAAGTATTTGCAACGATAGTTGCATCACCCGTAATTTCTGTTGGAGTTCCTAAAGCTGCAGTCATTGCAATTCCAGTAACGTCTACTTGTACAGAACTACCAGCATCACCCCAATCATTTATTGACCAACCAAGTCTACCCCAACCTTCGTTGTTAAACGCTTCTACTGTACCAAGACTTGCAACAACAGCGTCACCTACTGCCATAGCGTCAGGACCAGCATCAACTGTTCCTAAACTATTTGTAAGTGGAATACCTGATGGAAATACTTCAGCTAAACCAAAAGCTGTTACGGTTCCAAGACCGGTCGTTAATGTTTGATTGTTATTTGTAGATGGACCTGTGTTAGCACCAGCTGATGTAGTAACACTTCCAAGATTTGCGGTAACAGCATCACCAGGAGCTATAAGAGTACCTGCGATACCCCAAGCTTGTTTTCCCCATTCAACACGACCCCAACCTACATTAACTTCAGTTGAGCTTGTTTCATTTCCTAAAGATGCAGTGAGGGCTTGACCCGTTACTGTAAAAGACGGATCTGCTAAATCATTCCATTGGTTTTGACCCCATGTGCCGACACCCCAAGTTCCTGATCCACTCATAGGAGGTTACCTCCTACGATTAACCAGAGATCCTTAGAATCGCTGCTGTTGATGTTGGTGCTGGAAACTGAACTGTAAACGTACCTGAAGTAGCTGTTTTATCTCCTCCAAAATCTAAAACACAAACTGCAGAGTTAGTAGTTGCAGATGATGTGTTATAAATTAAAGCTCCTCTAGCTGTCAAAGTAACGTTTTGAAATGACAGGTCAGCAAAGTCTGCTCTTGCAACACCAGCTGTTAAAGAAGTTGGGTTGTTAACAAGTGCACCACCACCAGCTGAATAGTTTGCTGATGTAACTTCGTTAGTTGGTGCAGAAGTTAATAGAGAAGTTGTTGCTGAGTTTAAAGTAGCTGAAGAAGTATAAAGAGCTAACTTATATTTATCACCACCAGTTTGTTTAAAACTTGAATCACCTTCTAGTAGTAACTTTTTAAAGTTGTTTGCAATCGCTTGTGTTATTGCCATAGTTTTCTCCTTACTGTTTTCCTATTCGAGGAACACCACTTTGGTATTCATCTCGTCTTCGTCTTCCCATTTGTTCAATTGAGAATCCTTTGACTGCCTCTTGGTATTTTTTATCATATAACTGGAGCATGTCAACGGGTCCTTTTAAAAATCCGTAAGCCTCAACTAGGCATGCATACAATAAGCCATTGGGAAATTCTGTACTTAAGTATGTAGTGGTAACTGTACTAGATAATCCAGCTGGTTTCAAGATATAATTTAACTGAATAGTATAAGTTTGATCAGGAGTAGGGGCTACGACAATTCGAGTCTCATCCCAATTACTGTAATATTTAGGAACTCCGGTTGTTGCTACAGGATTAAATTCTGACATAAAACTAGTATCTCGAAATTGTAAAAAATCTCGATTTTGATTTGTATTTCCATCTGCTAATTCAGAGTCTACGATTTGAGCAGATCGTATAATTAATAAATCAGTTGGAGTATCTATAAATCTTGTACCTGCTATTAAATTAGCACTAACATATCTTCTGTTATTATCAGAATCTACTTCTCTTAAAATTTTAAATTCAGCATCTTCAATAAAACCATTTAAAATAGTGTCAGTAAATACATTACTTGATACTTCTGTATAGTCTATAATTTTTTGTTTTAATTCATCGTATGTCATGATATGTTAATTGTTACACTCCCTATTTGTAATAATGCTTGTCTTGCACTACCAATTATATCTGGATTTGCAGGAACCATACTTTCATTTGTTGTAGTTTGAAATGCAAAATCTCCAGGCAAAGTTAAATTAGCAACAATTCCTCCACCTCCTCCTGTTAATAAATTAAATTGTTGTGGTCTTGGATGTTGTAATCCTTGAGGATCTGCCGAATATGGTGTTGGTTCTAACTGTGGTTGTTTAGGTTCATATTCTGAAGTATGAACTCTTGCACCATTCCATTCTTTAACCATTTCTCTATATGGATATGCTAAACCAGATCGGTCTGAAATAAATAAAGCGTGTTTTCCTTTTGCTGTGTTTCCCATAATTATATACTCGGATAATAAGTTCGAGGAGAAATATATACACTAGCTGAAGAACCATCTTCTTCTAAAGCTCGCTTTAACTCATCCTCATAAATTAATTTCATTTCTTGTATTCTTGGTTGTGCATATTTCATAGAAAGATAATAAGTTAATCCAGCTATCATGCAAGGCACAAATCTATATGGAACGTCAGTTGCGTTAGTATAAGCTCCTGCGTCTTGAATTCTTTTTTCATAATAAAAATTTATAACATTTCCATTTTCTGTAGAACCGGGAGTTAAATATAAAGTAATTAAAATATGATCTATAAACCTTTGTACAAAATATTGAGATGGTTGACCTGTAGAAGACTTATTAGATAAAGCTTGAAATTGAGATCTATTAATTTTTTCTAAAGGAGAATCTACATTAGAAGAATTTCTATAAGACATTTCTAAAATTTCTGTAGCTTGATTTACAAAATTAGTAACAGCAGCTCCGTTGGAATGAGTGGCTGCGGTTGTTCCATTAACTCCACGTGTTACTCCTGTTAATTCTAAACTATTAAATCCAGTGTAAGAAATATTTTCAGATCCTACATTAATAGTTCCTGTGGTAGGCATACGATCTTTAGAGGCAATCGTAATTCCAGTAGTCGCACTTGTAGAAGAAATAGCTGCTGTTAGAGTAGTGGTTACTCCATTTGAATTACCGTCAGCGGTAGATCTAAAAATTTTATATTCATTTTGACCATCTACCAAAGTTATATTAGTTTTAGCTACTTCCCAAAAATGAAGACCTCTATTGCCCCATTCTTGAAATAATATATTTAAAGATCTTCGAGCAGTTTTTAGATTATAACCGCTCATGTCAAATTGACCAAGTCTGTTATAAGACTCTTCAATTATCTCATCAATCGAAAACGTTTTATCAAACGTCGAAGTGCCCGAAGTAGTGTTGGCCATTTAAACTCCTACGAAGTGTTACCGCCGCCACTATGAAACACAGTAATAGCAGTGATCTGTTCTGTAGTAAAACCTGAAACTACCGAAGTCTTAAACAAAATCGGTACAGGAAAATTAATTGTCATGTCATGAACATGAGCAGCTTTATTTAATTTTACTTTAGATGTTGTGCCATCTTTAAGATCTAAAACACCAGCTACGTTAGGACCAGATACGTGCACTCCGTACACTCTAGTTCTTCCAGACTGAATAGTTTTAGTTTCAGTGGTTACGTTTGTTGCTACTCCATCTACGCTATATGTTTGCATATTTTTCTCCTTAAAATTTACATGTGGGGCCGAAGCCCCACACTAATTATTTATTACGTATCGCTAAATGGTGTAATAATAGATCCTGATCCTAAGATCAAAGTATTGTGCACCAAGTATTGAGCAGTTTCTAACGCTGTAACTTGAATTACAGATCCAACGATCCCACCTGAGGTTGTTCCATTCATAGAAAGAACATCATTAGATGCGCCAGGAAAGAAAGCTTTTTTACTTCCATTATCTACTGCAATCATAGCTGCACCTGTGAACTTGTCAGTTCCGTCAGTTATGATTTGAACATCAGTTGCTAATGTGTCTATGTAAAAATAAAAACTTGCACCAATGTTGCTTGGGTTGTTTGGATCACTTCCTGGTCCTGCTACTGCAGAATCAGAGCTCGCATTAATAGACGGTAATTTATAAATACCATCTGCGTCTTGTGAAATTAAAATTCTTCCAGCATGGGCATTAACTGTTAAAGCTAAACCGCTTGCACCTAAGCCAGTAGAATTAATTGTTTTTGTTGCTCCAGGGCCCGTAGTTATAAAGCCATTTTTAGAAATGACCGGTCCTGAAAAGGTTGTATTTGCCATAATTATATCCTCCTAGTTTTCGTTCACATAGTCTCTAGGCCGTCGACTGTATGCGTCTATGTAAACTAATTAATTATACAGTGAGTTTTTTATATACTAGATTTTAATAGAGTGCAAGAGAGCCTACGGTATTTATGCATTTCAGCAATGTAGCTTTTGATTAAGTAGCTACTGAAACTTGTGGAGCTGCACCTTCGATAGTGTTCTGTCTATGGGCAATAGCTGCTTCTTCCAGTTTGATCTTTGTGATGACTTCTTTAACTTTGTCATCAATTCTGACCATTTCAAGAGTGTATCTACCATTAGATAGATGCTCCTGTTCCCACTTCAACTCCAAGGACCTTTTTTGTTTGTATAGGTCTTGTATCATCTATAACCTCTTCAAAAGTTATTCTGTTTTTCTTGTCGTCATAACTAACTCCAAGATCTTCCCATTTTATACTCTTATCTCCTAGTTTGTCAAGTATAGCATTTTCTACGCTTTTAGCATTATCTTCAGCCAATATAGTAAATTTAGCATGATGATTGTAAGCCCAAATGTTAATGAGAAGTTTTTTCATTAGTTTTTCTTTCTTATTTTTAGATTGAGGCGGAACTGTGTTCCGCCTCAAAATTATTTATTAACTTACTCCAGGTGAACCGAAGATTCCTCTAAAGTCAGAAACACCAAATTGGTATCTTTCTCTAGCTTTAAATCTTAAGTTACCAGTATCGAAGTCACCTTCCATAGCTGTTTTGATTGGTGTTCTAACGAAATGTTTCATTCCGTTTGGAACATCAGTGATAAGGAAGAACGCATTTGGATCAGTTAAGAAATTGTTCACTCTGTAACCTTGAGGAACCATTCCCATTGATCTGATTGCGTTGATATCATTATCAGCAGTTTGAGTTCTGCCTTCTGATTTCATCAATCTTTCAGCTGTAAATTGCAGAGCAGAAGGAATAATCATTTTTACTCCTTTAGCTGCAATTTTCAAACCTCTTTCATCAGTGAAAGCAGCAATGTCAATTAAAGACTGCTCTAATGATGTTTCGTTAAGGTCTGCTGCTGTTGCAAGTGTGTTTGATACAGTACCAGCAATTGTTGGGTGGTTAGTAGCAAATAAATTGCTTCCGTCACCAGAAGTGAATCCACCTCCAAATCCATTAATTAATGGATTAACTGCTTTAACTTGCTTAGTGTTAGCCATAGATCTAGCTAACGCTTTTGTGTATCTGCTTGACAGTCTGTCATACAGGTTATCTTCTACCGCTTCCTCAGTAATTGCAAAGGCAAGAGCCACAGTTTCCATAGTGTATCTTGCAGTGTAAGTTTCTTGAGCGTTGTCAAAAACTACACCTGAACCTTCGGGTTTTACTTGAGCATTAGCGAATCCAGATAACATTACTTCCTCTTCGAAAGCTCTGTCTGAAGTTTCTGTCGCGTAGATCTCAGCATGTTGGTTTTCGTATCTTTTGTATTCCAAGCCGAACAGTGCGTTCAAACCTGGCTCTAGTTCTTTAACTAGTTGT
>Ga0208669_1000381_pt1 | contig 17807 bp, 14 predicted proteins | sample 21_taG_FD_184095 | JGI IMG/M metagenome (GOLD analysis project Ga0208669, IMG submission 184095) | Marine viral communities from the Subarctic Pacific Ocean - 21_ETSP_OMZ_AT15319 metaG (SPAdes) (version 2) | ecosystem: Environmental > Aquatic > Marine > Oceanic | place: Pacific Ocean | collected...
ATTAGTAAACGTGATAGTATTTGAGTTAGTAAGTGTTACTGCGCTGTCTGCGGTTGAGTCTGGAGTTCCAGTTGCACTAGAAGATGCACCTGTGACTGCGTTTGCACCAGAGAACGCGACTAACGCACCAGTAGTGCTGTTCGTTCCAAAATCTCCAAATCGTTCTTGTTGATAATATAGAATTGAAAGTGTGCTATCCCATTCTACTACTTTACCTATTGCACCAGTAGATGTTTGGGTTATTTTTTCATCAGCAGTAAATGTTCCTGATACTGAGGTTAGTTTTAGTGCATAGACTTGGCGATGAGTTGTTGCTGATGCAACGGTAGAAGTTCCAAAAGTTGTTGGGTCTATAACAAGAGAAATATTTCTAAAGTCATTTCCTGTTAGTACATCATCTCCCTCTGCACCAGTTAAAACTGTTCGCATCATTACATAATGACCACCCAACTCAGCTACTGCATCATTTCCATGTCCTTCTTTTGGACTAATCACAACTGTTACTGCACCACCTGTACCACTTCCTACAGAGGAAGCAGATGTTAAAGCTGCATCAGAAAATGTATAACCAGATGCAAGATTGACTGTACCGAATGTGTATCCAGTTCCTCCATCATGAATTGATGTGTCCGTTCCAGCAGTTAATCCAAAAGAAACAATTGCACCACTAGAAATAACAATAGAAACTATTGCACCAGAGGATGTGCCTGCACTTGTTCCATCACCATATACAGCTGCATAATACGTTCCGTCTGTATAACCAGAACCAGCAGTTATTTGTAAACTTTCAATCTTACCATCAACCGCAGCTGCACTTACTGTGCTGTCAGTTGATACTGGTATAAAATCAGCAGTAAGATATTTTGTTTGTTCTGATGCAGTAATGGTATACATATATTTCAATACATAACCACCCAATGCAAAAGGTGATGTTGATTCAGACGTAGGTTCAGTACCACTGTACGCAGTTCCACCGTTATTGTCTAATACTTTATAGACTCTGTTATCAGATGTGCGAAAAAAGAATGTGGATTGATAAAGATTTGTTGCACCAGATGTGGCTGCATTTGATGAACTTATGTTATCATCATACATATCATATGTGGTACTGTTTGCCCAATCCCTTCTAGGAAGTGCATAAGATACATCACTAGATGTAATATTCTTTAATGCAACTGTAGAATCCCAAGTATAAAATTCAGTAGAAACATCATCAGCAGGAGTAGGGGGAGAACTATCTGTTCCCCCCGAAGTTCCTGATGTAAAGGGAGTTGCCTTCCCAATCATTAAGTAATAAACATTAGCAGACGATTCAGAGAACGATTCAAAAAAGTTCCCTGCGTTGTGTTGTCTAAATTTTTCTGTTATGATTGCTGACATATTTTTCTTCCCATTTGTGTCTACTATTTATAAGAAAGATTAGGATACTACCACTTCACTTTCTTCTTTATTTTCTACCTCAGTAGATTCTTCTTTTTCTTTTTCTGCTTCAACTGAAACCAAGAACCCCTGTGTAAATGCTTGTTCTGCAACTTTTACTTGATCTAAATCAAATGTTAGTTGTGCAGCCTTTGTTTTACAGGAACGAATTTGACGTAAGAGATACCTTTGTTCGTCATTAAAATCTTCCTCTGTGTACTTTGTTCCGTTTATGTTTATAACTTCTGACATTTTTTTCTCCTTCAATTAAGTTTCATGTCTATGACATTATATTGTGTCAATTCTATTTATAAGATTTTTTCTAACCTAATTTTACTTTACTTCCAACAATTAATCTGCTTCTGCTATGGTATTTCCAGCAGCTACCCAATCAAGATATATTTTATAATCTCTATTATTTGGGTTTACTGGAATAAAAAGATTTGGGGTGCAATCTATTCGCTTAATTGCATTGGTGATTAAATTTCCCGAACCATCTTCATACTTTTTATATCTTAAAACTGTTAAATCTATTATTTCTAAACTTGACATATTATAACTCCGATTCTGCTGTAAATGTGATGTGATGAATGTCTAAATCACTGCCAGTAAATCCTAGAGTAAACCCATCAACACCATTTGTAACCGCGCCACTTAATCCAGATGTACTAGAGCTAACTACAAGAGTTGCATCTTCCCACTTTTGTGTTGCGTATCTAATAGAAAGTCTTTGTACTTGACTTGCTGCTGCCCCACAATTTATATGAAATACAGGGTCATCAGACTTTTCAAAATATCTTTGACATAATTGAAATTCTTCGCCATAAGTTCGTTGCTCAAATTGCGTTACTGTGCCGCCAAGTTCTAATTGTACTTCTCGCATGTCCCAATAGTCATTTGCTCCTGCTGTTCCCACAGTATTCCATGAGATTTGTATTGCTAGTTGAGTTTTATCAGCAGGTACAGTGCCTGTTCCAGAATACTGAACAAATCCACCACCTTGCGGTATTGCTGCCGTAATCGTGATAATAGCTTCAGTGGTAGTCATACCTACTGGGTTTTGGTCTGTGCCTTCTCCTCCGACAAGTTTAAAGGCTACGTTTCCTGAAGTTGGACTCCAATTAGCACCACCTCTAGCTCTAAAAGAAAGCGTTACTTCTTTACCTGCAAAGTACCGAGAATCTATAGTTTCTAACCCTTGCGCTATACCCATTTGTGCAGTTGCGGTATTGCTAACAGGTCTTTGAAAACGTGAATAATAACCGTCACCTTCTCCTGCGTCTGATCTAGTTGTCCATGAATGTGCTTGACCACTACCACCGCCAAAACAACGCCACCTGTCCATAGCGTAGGTGTTCATTGTTGTGTTTGCGCCAGTGCCGTGACGCTGATTAACTGAAAAGGTAGGATTGTAAATTGCATTTCTACGACCGCCTAATGCGCCTCCACTTATGCTAGTAGCACCTGTAATGTTTTTCGTATTTAATGCAATACCTGTATCTGCAACATGAGTAATTGTTACGTCACCATCTGCACCTAAAGCAATAACCGATGAATCAGATAACAACTTAACGTCATCACCAAATACTGCGTCTTTAACCACGGATAGACCGCCATCAGTTTGCAAACTGCCATCCGTAGTTGATGTAGCTTCGGTTGTGTCATCTGTTTTAATAATACCACTAGCAGTTATAGTAGTAGAAGCAAGAGTAGTAGTGGTTGCAGCAGCTGCTGTTCCACTTCCCAAAATACCATCTAAAGTACCTGTGAACCCTGTTCCTACTACCTCTCCAGCAACTGTTAAAACACCACTAGTGAGAGTCAATAAGTCTGTATCGTTTGCACCACCTATTGTACCACCAGTTTTAATTACAAGGTCATCTGTAATAGTCAAAAGACCATCAGTAGTTAAACTCATTTTTTCTGAGTTATTGGTAAAAAAGGTCATTTTATCATTAGTGGGGTTATAGCCCAGCTGGCCATTAGTGGTTGCACCTACTTTACCAAAATATATTACAGTTTGCCCCGGCGTATCTGCTTGTACTTGAAGAGAAAGGGAAGATTGTTGAGAAGCTGCATCTGCTCTAACCGTTAACTTGTTCTCGCCAGAAGCGGTTGTTAGAGTCATAAGACCAGCACCTGTATATGTGCCTGATACATCTAGATTGGCATTTACATCCACAAGAGTTGCGTTAAGTTCAATTTCGTCTGTTGCATTAATGTCCAGAACTGTAGCGCTTGGTGCGTTAATATTCTGAGAGGCATCATTGAATTGTAACTGTCTGCTGCTGTTAATTAACAGACCTGTATTATGGACATGAGTTAAAGTAACGTCATCATTTACCCCAAATGCTATCACAGACGCATCTGACTGAAGTTTAATATCGTTACCAGCAATAACATTTTTTGCTACTGACAGACCACCATCAGTTTGTAATGAACCATCTGTTGTACTTGTGGCATCTGTAGCGTCATCTGTTTTTATGATACCACTTGCAGTTATAGCAGCAGTTGTTGTTGCGCCTGATATATCTACTGCGCCATTAATATCAATAGTTGTAGCATTAATCTCTATTTCTGTATCAGATACTAGGTCTAAAACTCCATCTGCACTTTGATGAATATACGTTCCAGAATCACCAAACTGAAATTGTCTTGAACCATTTAGGAGCAGTCCAGTATCAGCCATATGAGTAAGTGTTACATCTTGATCTGCACCAAGATTAATAACTGCTCCATCTGCAAGAAAAAGGTCACTCCATTCTAGCGATGCACTTCCTAGTGCAGTACCATCTGCGGCCGCAGGCGTTAGTGTCGTAAATGTTCCGACTGCTGAACTAAGTGTAACTACCGTTGCAGTTGCACTAAGACCAGATGTAAGCGCAGTTCCAGTTCCTAGTAGTGTATAAATCTCTGAGAAATTGTCATTGATTTTATCACCACCAACTCGCAGACTATCCCCTGTTCCGTCATCGGCCGATGTTCCTAAATCTAGTGATTGGTATGCCATTTTTTAATTTCCTATATATCTAATCTATTTATAACGCTTTATGCAGCAGCATCAAAAGTTTTTGCGGTTGAACTAAATCGTATTGATCGCGAAACATCAAAACCACCAACACCACCACTGTCTGCAACGGCAGGATAATTATTATCAATGTTTTCGTCTGTTGCTAATTCAAATCTAAATCTATCCCCAGCATTTGTGGAAGAGCCATCTGTTCCATTTAATACCACTGCACCTTCACCATAGTTTATTGTAGTATCAAAGAAGGATTGCATTGCGATTGGCATGCCTGCGTATAACTGTTTAATGTTCGTTCCATCATATATCAGATTATTCCCATCACCACCATGACCATCTTCTAGTTGAATGTTTGTAACTTCAAACGCATCATCTTCTAAATCAATCGCACCATATTCGGTAGTCTCAACAAAACTTGCACGAGCAAACGGTTCAAAGTTTGAGTTAGTTAAATTTTGGAATGGTATTGTTCCACTACTTGAACCATCTTCAGCTTCAAGTCTGTCACTTTCAAATATTAATTTGTTATTAAATCCAACACCAGTTTTATCTTCAAGAACTATCTTGTCGCCGTGATGATCAGGAGCAGTTGTTTCATTTTCTTGTCTAAAAAATCCAGATGCTTGACTTTCCTCTAATAGTATTGCAACTGGTTCAGATGGTTGTGTGTTTGCAGAATCAATTTCATGATCTTGGCCGCGGTCATCACCTAGTTGTGAATCATGACTTAACACAATTAAATCTGGGCGAATAATATCTGACAAAGTAATGTTGTCATAAGTAAGAACACTTTCTCCAATTATATCTGCGTCTGCATTAGAAGAATTTTCATCTGTACCGTTTAGTACAATACTATCTCCAGCATTAGTCGAACTTCCATCCGTTCCATTTAAAACTATTTTATCATTAGTGTATTCTAAAATATTATCAAACCTAAAGTGAGAATTGTTGTTGGTGTCATCTTCCATGAGAAGGCCTTCACCTTCATCAACGATAATACCAAAACGATCTTCACCAAAATTTAATACTAACCTACCATTTGTTAGTGTTCCCTTTTCTACACCAATAGAAGTAGAAGAATTGTGGAATGGGTCTACTCCAAGTAATGTCAATCCATTATTAGCACGTCTTGGCGTTGCAAGAGGTATATTAACTTTCGTGCTAATAATAGATACAATAGATAAGTCATAGTCACTTCCACCACCAACATTAGAAGTTTCTAGTTGTTGAGAACCACCAGCTTCATTGAGAAGAGTATTGTCCTCATTAGTTAAAGCGTATAAATTAAATTTGCCTACATGGTCAGAAGATGCAATCTCTAATTCTAAAGAACTTTCATAATCAGTTCCGTCTGAATCCGTTCCATCAAGAAGAATATCCCCACCAGCATCTGTCGGACTTACATGACCGCTATCGCCTGTGCCATCTAATGCAAGATTGTTTGAAAGTGCGATACCAGCTTCAGAGATAATTCTGTCACCACCACTCTCTTGAATAATAAAACTCTCAGGAGATGTTGCGGTTGTGTCTGTTGCTTCTTCTATTTGTATTCTTTCATCAAGTCGTATAAATGTAGTTTCTTCTTCTCTTAAAAAAGAACCAGCATCACTTGAACTTGAGTCTGTTCCATTTAAAAGAATCGCATCAGTGATAAATGTTACATCTTCAGCATCTTCTAGAATAACTCTTTGTTCGTATGCTCCCACCTCATTACCCTGTGGGTTTGTTCCCAAACGTCTTTGGAATGTTTCATCAAACAGAACTTCAAATGTAGATGCAAGTATTGGAGAGAACTTATCTTCTGGTGCAACTGCGTTGAGGTCACTATAGTAACCACCACCAAGAGAAGAACCAGCGTTTGTTATTGCAGCTGAAACAGATGAAGATATTTTAACTTTACCAAATACTGCAAACCCAGCTGGGTGTACTGCTTTTTTCAATTGTTCTAGATATGTGCTAGTTCCAAATCCTGCTTGAATTTCATATGAGAATTGTTGGTAGTAATAAGAATCTTGAATACGATTTAAATCTTCACCAATAAGACTCGTAATATCTTGTCCGTATGTTTTTGCAGTTTCAGCCGTTGTAGAAATTACTGCAACACCCGAAGCAATATTAGCTTTAGCAATTTTTGCTGATGCCCCACTTGACGATGTAATTGTAGTTGGGTGTGGATTGATACCTGTTGCATCTTCAAAGAAATCTATGGTTGTGAAAACAACATGGCCATTTTCATCTGTACCAGATGAATCAGTACCATCAAATATTATTTGACCGTCACCCTCATCAACATTTTGTAACAGTAATGCATTTTCATCTGTTCCGTCTGAGTCAGTTCCGTCCAAAACAATTTGATTGTTATCACCAAATTCTTCATTCAATAATTTACTATTTTCATCTGTGAATAAACCATCTACAACAGTTGTGTCTGTTCCATCTAAAAGAAAGAATCCAGTATGATTGCCAGATTCTACTGTATCAAATGCAGCGTTAGTTATAAGTCTGCTGTCACCATCTTGTATCGCAGAAGGAAGTTGTGTAGATTCTTCGGTTATTATTCTTTCTAATTGATATGAAGATGCACCAATAGATTCAGCAACTTCTGCAACAATATTATGAATTCCATCTTCATTTAAAATTCTGTCACCAACATTAGTACCATCTCTTGCGCCATTTTCAAGTTGTATAGGAAAGTTAATTACATTATCTGGAGATTCTAAAACAATCGCGCTACCAGCTGTTTCTCCTGTACCATCATCAAGAACAAGATACTCATCATCTGTAGCAGTTGCGTTAAGTCCAATAAACTCAACACCATCTTCTGTTAAAATAAATTCTTCTTCGTCAAGAGTATCATCAAAAATCATTCTGGTGTCTAAGTTATCACCACCGACTCTCAAAGAATCTTCAAGCGTGATACCTTCTTCATCTGCAACTTCTAATTCTGATCTTACAACATTATCAAATGAAGTTTTTAATACATTAGTGGTATCGTCAAAAGAAACAATTGTTCCTGTGTGACCTGATGAAGCAAGAGTTTCGTTAGCTGCAAAAGTTCCTGTTATATCTTTAAGAACAAAGTTTGCATTAAAATCTGAAGTTGGTTCAGCAGTATATGCAAAACCAGCATTAGTAATATCTACTTCTCCTACCGCTCCAATGTTATCTGTTGTTGCAAAAAGTTTTGTACTTGTGCCTGAATTAGATGTGACTGTAACTGTTGGAAGTTTATTGTATCCAGAACCACCATTCGTAAGAATTATTTTTGCTATTCCACCAGTATAATCTGTTCCTTCTTCAATTGCAATTTGATCACCACCAGCTGTTCCGTAAGTATCTAATCCGACAAATGTTGTTTCTAATATAAGACTATGGCCAGCATGAAGCGAATCACCATCAGTTCCGTTAAGTAATAGTTTTTGACCATTTGCTTCTTGCGTTGCAGTTTCAAGTTCTATGTCAATTAGATATTCTTGTTCCGTTGTTGCATCTTCAAAGACTAAAAAGTCTCCACCATCTGTAGAGTATTTGTCTGTACCGTTAATAACTATTGAACCATCAATTATAGAAACAAATCCAGCTGCGGTTGAGGTATTAGAATCTGTGGTAGTAAAAGTCAGAACATCTTCAACTTGATATTTTGTTCCAGCATCATCAATAACAACACCACTAACTTCACCAGAATTAATGCTACCAACTCTGGCTGTTGCTTCACCGTTACCAATATTTTCATCAGTATCAAGAGGAAAAATTTCAGATGCACCATATAGCGCACCCCCTTCATTAACTGTTACTGATGATACTATTGAATTGACTGTAAATGACATTAACGTGTCAGTGACATTTGAAACTACTTGTATTGTTTCGCCTCTAGCGAATGGAGCATCGCTCGTTGATATAGAATCACGATTAAGTTCAAATTCTATTATTGAAACTGAAGATTCATTTACTGCCAAAGATGAAACAACAACAGCTGATGCGCCAGAGGTCTGTCCTGTAATCTTTTGACCAATTGCTTGATCTCCAACAGAACTTGATGATGGAGCAACTCGCATAATAAGTTTGTTACCCCAATTACCACCAGAAGCTCTCACCATATATTGATTTGGATATAGTATTTCTGGTGTTTCACCAAGTATCATATTGAAGAATATTTTATGTCCTTCTGATGTACCCTTTGCTCTATAGAGTTCACGAATATTTTTAACAAGACTTCTCTTTGACACGCCGTCTGCGAGCGTCAAAGGAATTGCGTTCATAAACTCATCTCGGAATTGGTCTAAGAAATCATATATGGTATTATCAATATCTGCGTAGGCCAACAGTTGTTGTATGGTCTGTACAGGGTTTGCACGATACCTTGTGACTACTGCACTTGAAGAAGAAGTTCCACCAGTGATGGTTTCGCCTGTTACAAATTTTTGTTGAGAGGTAATAAAAATTCTTGGGGTGGTAGTGTTACCTAAATCGTCTGACAGAATTTTTGCAGTTGCTTTTGAAGTTCCACCAGTTATGGTTTCGCCTACAATAAATTTTCCTTCTGTTCCTGCTCCTTCCTCTAAAACAATTTTATTACCATCAACATCTAAAACTTTAGAGTTGGTTTCTGTTTCTAAAATAAGATTATCAATATTTACTGTGACTCTAAGTTCAGCAGCTTCTAAATATTCATAATATTGTTTTAGAAATACGGAAAATATGGGGTGGTCTGCCTGAATAAAATCAGGCAACTGCCCGTCAATTAACGTACTTATTTTTGATGTTAAATTCCCTGTAGGGTCTATGTCGCCATCAAAAGGAGCCATTCTTTAATACCCAGATGGTGTACTGTAAGAAGTACTTGTTGTATAAGTGGCAGCTGAAGTTCCATCACCTACCGCGACAGTATCAACCTGTCCTGTTATTGTACTATTTGTAAGGTCAAGTTTTAATATCTGATTACGAACTGGAACAATATCTTTTGAGTTTGGAATAACAGTAAGACGAACTTGTGTTGAAGTTTCACCATCAACATCTGAAACTGTAGTTATGAAAACTGACTCTATAAAGACCTCACCTGTTGCATAATTTACCGTTCCAGCAGTGGAATCAACATACACCCTTGAACCAGCTTGAACATAATAAAGTCTTAAAATTCCCTCACCATTATCATCAAAGAAATGTTCATTTGTTGTATCACCACTAATGAAAAATCCTGTTGATGCAAGTATTCCACCGCTTGCTGCATTATGTCCAGAGTGAGGATTGTAAAGTGCATTGTTGAAGTAAATATAATACGATGTGGAAGCGGTAGTTGTTGGAGTAAAAAATTTACCCAAAGTAACATTAGTGGTATTACTTAATACCGAAACATTTGCGTCATCAATAAGTCTAGTAACTTGAGAATGTCTAAACAACTTTTCAAATTCACCAAGATTGTTTGTATCATATGATGTTATTGCAGAAACTACTTCGGATTCTACTTGACTTAAAGCTAATGTTGTTTTGTTAGAATCATATTTAAATGTTACATTTAAAATTAAGAAAGTTGTTTCTGGGTCAACAATAACTGGAGTAATAGATGCAACAGTATATTTTGCAAAATCAGATACGAGTTGTTTTTTTTCTGTTGCAGTTAAATTTAATCCTGTTGTTGCGACAATAGAAATAAATACTTTACCATATTCAGCATTACTAACAACACCAAGACTAGAATCAAACGAACCATTTTCTCCACCAAACACTTGCACCGACTGTGCGTTTGCATAAAGTTTTTTAGCATACACTTTATAATCTTCAGTAGTTACGCATCTTCCTTGAGATGCATAATCTAGTGGTGCATTATATTTTATAGACGTAATAGTTTCTGGTTCTGAGCCACCGTTTGCAACATCTACAACTTCAACTGATACATCAGAAACACTTGCAATTCCAGCATTTGATTTGAAAATAGATGCGCCGTTTGCGTCTGTGGTATTGCTGACAACGTAAGTAAGTATTACAATATTACCATCAGACAATGCAGTACCAATAACTCCATCACCAAAATATACCTCAAACTTTCCGTTCTCTACTTCCTGTAAAAAATAAACATCACTTTCAGCAGTAACTTGTGTTATGTCTGTTGCTTGTGTGAACGTAGTGGAGGTGCTATCCGAGCTTGAATTCTGTACTACAACTTTTAATGTAGAAGTATCTGCTCTTTTATTGGGAACAAGAAATCTTTGGTCTGCGTCTGTTGAGTCTACAGTATATCTGGTTGTTACAAAAGTTCCCTCATAGATTTTAGTTAAAACAAAAGGAATCGAAGAACCAGTATTGGATGCTGTTACTGCATCAGATGTAACAAACTGATAGTCTGTTCCATTTACAGTAGAGTTAAATACCGTTCCAGCTGGCATAGTTGCACTAGTCACAGAAGTTGTGTTCAACGAAATATTAACTGTCGCAACCGCAGCCCTAGCAGAGTTGGGAATATACCCTAAAGTTTTTGCATGAGAAACTACACTTGACCTAAGAGATGCGCTGTCTAGAAACATCTCGTTTGCTAACATGTTTGCATTGAAACCCAGATAGTGAGTGTTGTATGCAAGAACATCTAGTAGTGCGTTCATTCCAGAACCTTCGAAATCATAATCCGTAAATTCTGTTTGTCCAGATAAAAAAACTTTAAGGTTATTTTTGACCTCATCAAAGTCAAACTCTGTTACATTTAATCTTTTTGTGTTTATTGCCATTATCGCAATCTCTCTAATAGTACGGTTAGGTCTACTAACTCAGTTGGAGCATTTAAGACATAAAATTCTACAGTCAACTCATACGCATTGCGATCTAAATCTGGTGTTGCTCTAACACCAACCAATTGCGCTCTTGGTTCATATTGAGTTATAACATCTTCTACCTTTCTAGTCAAAAGATGTGCAGTTAAGGGAGTCATCAATTCAAATAACAATTCTCTTACACCACAACCGATTTCTGGGTGAAAAGGTTTTTCGTAATGATTAGTTAATACTAGATTTCGGATAGAACGCTTTACAGCTGTAATGTCTGTTACCTTATCAATATCAGATTTTGCACCGCTTACTGTTACTGCACCATCACTATCTTTCGAAGACAATTTCTTTCTAACAAAGAATAAGTCCAAGTCTTTATATTGACGAACATTACGTTCAATATCGTTAAGAGCTTGAGCGTCTTTGAATGATGTTGGTGTGGGCATATGATACTCCTTTATCTATTTATAACAATACTTCACCGATTGTTTATTTAATTTTAGGACTTCCTTTATCTTTAACTGCTTCTTCATTTCCGTTAAAGGTAGGATCATAGTTGTCGTTGTATTGGTATGATACTTTGTAAATACTCTCGGATTTTTTTCCTGTTATCTTATCGGGTTTTGCTCCTGTTGCATCATATTGATATCGTCTAGTCCAAATACCATTTGCAAAAGTGCCATCTTCTAAAGGCGCATTTCCGTTTGAGTCTACCCAACCTATTAAAATTCTACCACTTTTATCTACCGAAAATATATCTCTTTTCTTATTAAAATGTCCTGCAGCTCGTATCGCCCTTCTGCGATCCAAACCAGAAGGTCTTCCAGAAACACGCAGAAGTTTAACAGGTTTATCAGATAATGTAATAATATCAATTTCAACCGTTCCACTATTACCATTAGCATCCGTCCATGTTCTAGTTTCCGTTATTATTGTACTTGGACTATCTTTTGTTGCAGATTTAGTTACCTTTTCTATTTTGTTAGTCGGCCGTCTAGAGAATCCATGTGGAGAGACATTTGATCTTAAAATTGTTTCTCCACCTCCAGATGTAGTGACCGTTGTGACAGAATTTTCTGCTGTTGTTTGTGTTGAAGTAACAGTTGCACCGTCTTCTTGAAATTCTTTTGTTTCACCAGCAGATGAATTTACTGTAGTCTCATCGGGAGAATGCGTGATAGTAATTTTCTTTGCTTTCTTTGTCACCGCATACGCACCTGCATTTGTTGATGGAAGAACTTTTGGTGTATCTCTTTCAAACTCTTCCAAAGTTTTCTCTAGTTCTACATTTGCTTCTTCAAGTTTTTTATTTAACTCTACTGTGGACACTTCTTCTTTTACAGTATCTACAGTTGGTTGTAGAACCGCTGATGCTTTTTCAGCTGCAACTCCCCCAGCAGCAGGTACTTCAAAGTTTGGAACAACATCTTGAATTCTTGTTGCAGTTCCTTTTGCATTTGCAAGAGCAGTAGTTGCTGATGCTTGAGATGAAAGTGCAGATACCGCTGAATCAGTTGATGCAGATACATCATTAATGAGTGCTGTTGGATTTGGAACATTACTTCTATCTAATTTAAGAGATGCGTCAAACGCAGTATCTAAAGAAGATGTTACCTCTCCTCTTGCATCAGATAACGCTGTAGTTGCAGAGGAGATATCTGTAGTCGCAGTTAACGCTGCAGTTTGAGCTGCAGTTGCGTTGGTAGTTAAGGTATCTAAATCATAACCACCAGCAGTAAGTCCATCTCCAAACTTTGTTTCTAGTTCTGCTTTTTTCTTTGCAAACTCTTGTTGTCCTGCTAAAGTACTTTGATCAATATTAACAAGCGAAGACATTTCTGATTGCAAGTTTACATTTGGTAGTGGTGGAATCTCAGGAACTAAATCTCCAAGTTTAGATTTTAAATCCCCTTCAACAGAAGTGTTTAGTGTGCTTGCAAGAACAGATGCTTCTGATTCAAGTCCATCAGAAACCTCACCCTTTATAGAATCAAACTTACCAAGAACTTCATTAAGTTCTGGACTTGACCCCGATAAGTTTGGTGTTTTAAAATCTGCCATACATATCTCCTATGCCACTGGCGCCAGTGTGTTGCCTTGTGCAGTTGCGTTTTCACCAGTATCAGATTGAGAATGAACGTGTGTTGTAAGAGCAATATCTATTGCATCACTATTTTTAGCAGTAACCTCACTGCCTGTTCCAGAAAAAGTAAGTGTTCCAACAGTTTCAGCTTTGATTATCATATCGTTTGCTGACTTCATATTTAATTTTCCGCCAGACTTATAAGACATAATTCCAGAAATAGTAGTTGTTGATAAATGGTCTGATGCTATTAAGTCTATACTTTTAAGAGATGTTATTGCGTAGTCATCGACAATGTTAAGAGTGCTTGTTCCGTTAACAATTCTAGTTTCATTTTTATCAATGACAATATCTATATCTTCTTTGACTCTACCCTTGACGCTGTTCATTATCTGAAAAGAATGGTTGCCGTTAATTTCTTCTTCACGATTACCACCGCCTGTTCCAGCTCCAACTTTAACTCTGTGGTTCTTATGTATCTTCTGTGTGTAATTACCTTCTACCTCAAGATGGTAGTCTCCCTTTATAAGTTCTCGCACTGTTCCAAGTGTTGTAATATTAACATCACCCTGTATGTGTATCTGAGACTTTCCAGCAATAATCTCATAGTTGTCTCCAACAATTTTTACAACCTTTGAACCATCTGGATGTATTTCTTCAAACGTGCCTGCGCTGTGTTGTGTAAACAATCGTTCAGCGCCTGGCGAATCATCTATTTCTTTTATGTGTCCAGCTTCACTTTCGAAGACATGGTTGTATGGATAGGCAGCGGAGATGTATGGGTTCTCATCTTTTTGAATTGACTTGGGTTGTGGTTCTTCCCAGAAACCTCGTTCTTCTTGAACTGCAAAATCAGATGTAGCTAAAAGATATGGTTGTGTTGCAGTAGGAACGCCTGTTCCCTTTTGATCTGTTTCTTCACTGTCATCATCAACTCCAACTGTGGGGTCAACAATTGTTGGGTCGCCACGCAAACGATTACGTCTTCGTGCTAAAAGGGAGTTGTGTGACTCTGATGCTCTACCTCTACCTAGTCTGCTAGTATCGGGTTCTCCTACTTCGTGACCAGACTTAGTAGTATAAAACTCTCCGTCAACAGGATAAGAGCCATAGATCGGATGGCCAAGATATTCTGTTTGTGGACTTTCTGGAGAACGAGGATCGTTAAATCCAAGTTGAGGGTCAGCAGCTGATTGGGGTGTGCCGGGCAAAGTACCCATGATTACTGGTTGTTGTTTCTCTACAGCATCTCTAAAGAAACCAACTACCCAACTACCTTCAACGAGAAAAGCTGGAGAGTTACCAAGACCATGCATCGCTGCATCTGTAACAGGATGCATAACGTGAGCCCATGGCAAGTCTGTTGTTGGAAGTTCAACTATGCTATCTGAATGAAAACCTAAACACCGAACTCTAGCTCTGCCAAGTTGGTCTGGGTCGTTCCTATCTTCTACAACACCTACGAACCACACGAAACCATCTTGGCCCATAAAATAACTTTGTTCCGACATAATAATCCTTTACTAACAGTTTTAACTATTTATAAGGAATGTATGAAAAGGTTATTTTGGTTCTTGAATATTATTGTAAACAGTCTTGGCAATCAGTTCATATTTCTTTGCAACTTCTTGACCACTAGTTTTATGACGCTCGACCATCCAATAAGGATTAAGTCCTAGATTGCCAGCGATAACAATTCTTTCATGGTCACATTGATGTTTAGGTACAGAGTGTTTTGCCCAGCCAGGAAACATCACCATTGTATTTTTCTTAGGAATGACTTCTTGTTTAGCATCTGGAAACACTAACGGCGCACATGAATCACAACAATCAACATTGTATACCCAACTCCAAATAGCAGGCCAATGGTCATGTGGTTTTGTCCAATCACCTTTTGTATAACTTGCAACCCAACAGTCATACGGCATCAACTCAACTTTGCTGGGTGAGTTCTCTGTTCCAAGATGTACTGCGTAGTCACACAGTTTTAAAAACTCTGAATTGTGTTCGTGCATAAACCACGAGCTCATACTTGCTTGGACATTGGTTTCTTTGTTTTGTATGTCTTCGAAGTTATGACAAAAATCTATTAACTCTTTTGTCGCACTTGATTCGGGAACAACAGATTTAATAATAGGAAGATTAGAAGTAAACGAAACCGAAGCTGGATTAGTAGCAAGTTGACGTTGTTTTTTTTCTTCTACTTCCTTCTCTTCTTTTAAACTATTTGCAAGTGATTTTAGTAAACTCATCTCTATTTTATAGGTCTTTCTTGGGGATACCAATACCATCCTGTAGCAATGTATTTCGGGTGAGTGTGTACAGGATTGCCTCTATGTTGATACATCCACGCAGAAGGAAATATAGCACCCATTCCTTTTTTTGGTTGTATTCTTATTTTCTCATATAGAAACTCTGTCTCACCTTCACCATCTGGTAAGTCATTTAAATAGATTGTCCATACAAGAGCTCTGTTTGCATCTGCACAGTGAGAATTCTCTGAGTGAAAATTATGAAACCCACCACCCATAGGCATCGTTCTTTGTACTTTAGTTTCTGGTGATATAAGACTTCGCGCTCCACGATATACAATAGGAAACTCTAAAAGATATTCTCGCAACATATCCATCTTTACTTTTTGAATGGATTTATATAACTCATCTTTTTCACCCATCCACATTTGTTTGTCTTTGCGTGTAATACGATTTGCAATCGTAGTCTTTCCGATATGGTCATCACGCTCAAACCATTCTATAAGGTTATCACATTCTTTGTCTGTTAGTGCGTTTTCAAATCCTCTGACAAAACTACTTAACATTTAAGTTGCCCGCCACCATAACTCTTTGATGTTCACATTCTTGTTTTGGCACCATATGATTTATCCATGCTGGGAAAACTATTAGTTGTCCTGTCTCTGGAAATATGTGAAATGGAGTACCCTCATCATCACGATCATTACTGTCATTAAATATTAACGGCGCACACTCCTTACATGCTTCTACACAATATGTGTAAGACCAAAGAGAAGGCCAATGATTGTGTTCTTCGCAAGTATGACCTTTGCCGTATACTAATCCCCAACTCTCTTTTATATAAAGAGGAACATCATCTGGACTTCCATCAGGTTTAGTTCGTTTTGCAACTGGACATAAGTTTGCAACTTCAATTGCTTCTTCTCCTACCATACGAAAAGTTTCATAATCATCATGCATGTTCCACTTAGTCATCAAACATTTAGCAGCTGTGCGTTTTTGTAACGCATCGCCCGCCTCAAGAATATTTTCTTTAATTGTTTTGGTAAAACTTTCGGGTGGGTTTACTTGCTTTGTCTTAACAGGATACTTCCCACTAAACCAATGCCATGGTTGAGGTTTGCCAACTAACTTAGATAATGCACTCATACTAATATCTCTTCTATTTTTTGTTCGTCTGGGTGGCGACCATCAAACTTAGGTTCACCTGTCGGCAATGTGTAAAACCAACCTGTCGCAATATACTTAATGCCTTCGTTTGGAGTTACACCTTTGTGTGGGTGTGTCCAGCCTGCAGGCCACATAATAGTTCTGCCCTCTTTAGGTGTTGCGGTCATTTCTTGATAGGGAAACTCTGTTCCTGACTTTGCGTCATTAAGATATATCATCCATGCAAGTAGTCTATATGGATAGGAGCCAGACTGTTCGTTGTGTAAAGAAAAGAAACCTTCTCCCTCTTCATACTTTTGTAAATTGTATATAGGACACAATCTCCAATACGAACTCTTATTTAATTTATTGAGGTAGTCATACTTTTGACAATAGTTATTTAATGATTCTTTTACAAAGGTATAGATGCTTGCGTTGATAGGATTGTCATCACTAAAGTTAAAAGACTTTGTAACACAAACTTTTTGGCGACTCTTATTAAAGAAAGGAAGTCCACCTTTACTTTTGTTTGGAACACTTTCAAAATATTCTATAATATCTTTACATGTATTTAACTCACCATATGCTCTACGTTTTGCCCACATAGCTGGTGTATCATCAACTATCTCAATAAAATTCATTTATTCACTTTTAAAATTATCTTCAAATAATATATAGTCAGTCTTACCAAAAGCAGTTTTAAGTGTTAAGTAAACTGTTTTCATATTCTTTGGTTTAACAGGAACAAATTTACTAAGCTTCTTAGAGTAGTAAAGTGGAACGCCATCTTTCAATCGCATTTCCTCATACGAGTCCATGTCAGAACACACCTCTAAAATTTCACCTACTCGTTTCTCTTTGTATATGTTTGAGTACGAAATCTTGTCGCCAATATTAATCATGTTCATTTTATAAGTCAACCTTTTTTAGTTTTACATCCAACTCTTTTTTGCTTTCATTTGAAAGTTCATCATAATAATCCATAAACATTTGATATGCTTTTTTATATCTTTCTAACTCACTCATTTTCTTTTTCTCCTTACTGTAAAATCAATTCCAAATCTTTTTTCATGAGATTTGATTGGTGCGGCACAATGCGTAATTCGGGGATCAAATATTACAAAGCT
>Ga0208669_1000382_pt1 | contig 17802 bp, 5 predicted proteins | sample 21_taG_FD_184095 | JGI IMG/M metagenome (GOLD analysis project Ga0208669, IMG submission 184095) | Marine viral communities from the Subarctic Pacific Ocean - 21_ETSP_OMZ_AT15319 metaG (SPAdes) (version 2) | ecosystem: Environmental > Aquatic > Marine > Oceanic | place: Pacific Ocean | collected...
TGCTTTAATTTCAACAATATTAGGTTCACTGTATGGTGGCTTTCTTTTGTATCAAAAAGTTGAAGCATTAGCAAATTTAGACTTAGGAGACATTAGTGCTTCTATGGCAAAGACTTCTTCTGAAGTGTTACGTATAGAAGAACATGCTAACGCAATTAAAATAGAACTTAAAAAAGATATGACTGATCTTCGTAACAGTCAATGGAATCTTGAGTCAAAAGTAGACACTAAGTTACAATCAGTAGATACTAAATTAACTAATTATGATACTAAATTAGATAGGTTTGAAATTAAAGTTGATAAAACTAAAGAAGACCTAATGACTAGAATACAACAAAGCCTTGATAATCCTTTAGCTAATTAAACATGGGTTTATGTGATGTAATTGAAGATATTATTGAAGACGTTGTCGATGCAATCGTTGACGTTGTAGATACTATTGTTGATGTTATAGTAGGAGTTGTAGATGCAGTATTAGCACCTGTTGCTAATTTATTAGGTTATGAAGATGGTGAAACTGCAAATAGTGATGTAGAACTTTTTGAAGTACACAATCAAGCTTTATTTGAAGAACCTGATAAAAAAGCTTCTGCAGAAGTTATTTATAATGCACTTATAAATGAAAGAGATATATCAGGTGATTTACTTTATGCTACGTTATTTCAAAACGGAAAACGCAATGTTAAAAAATTTGTAGATTACATTACTAATAATAACTATTTTGAAGGATTTCCAACTTTAAAAGGTAACGTAATGACTATCGACTATGATGAAGTCGATTCTGTATTAACTACTCTTAATAGCGCTCCTTGCACAATATCTAATGCTAAATTAGGTACATTGTTTGTAAACTCTTGGCAAAAATATTGGTTACAAGAGAACAAAAGTTATGTACATGAAACGTCTACGTTTTATCACAGTAGTGCTTATTATGTAGTTAATGTTGCTAATTCTGTTTATAACAGTAGTAGTAATAATTACACATTAAGATTAGGTAATCCATTAGCAAACTTTACAGGTTTTAATATACCTAGTAAACCTACGGGATTACATTACATAGTAAATTACTATTTAGATAGTGCTCCTAGTGTAAATAAGTTGTTTGTGTATAAAGTAGGTGCAGGTACTTACAGTGGATTAGATGATCCAAATACGCAAATTACTACTACAGGTAGTGATACTTTAAGTGTATTGCCAGCAATACCTTTACGCTTAAACAATACTAATTTTAATGCTTCAGGACAAAGTACAACTAAACGAGATAAAATAATAGGTTTAGCAAAAACTGTTGGTTTAGATGCTGAAAACATAATAACTCAAGTCATGGCAGATGTTGCTGCTACTAACATAGCAAATTATGAAAATAAAGTAGACCACGTTTATTTAAACTTTGGAGTTAGAATTTGGGATACATCTCAAACTGCTATGAATTACGGTTTTAGATTTTTAAGTACTCTATTTCCTGGTCAAGGTGTAACTAAAGCTATTTACGATAGTACTCCAAGCTCAGACGAAAAACCTTACAATACTATTTTAGTAACTGCAGGTGATTATAAATTAGCATTTACCTGGGCTTATATTACATATGCTAATTATTCTTTAACAGCTATTAATAATGCAGGTGCTGGTTCAGATATACATGAAAAGTATTATTCAGATTCTAGTAAATTTAATAGTAGTAATCAATTAACAAGTACTTATTATGTTTCATCAGGTATAAATACATATAACGTAGGTTATTTTTGTACTACGTCTGCAGATGTAACAGCGTATATAGCTGGAACACTTACACAACAATCTAGCTATTCTTCTGAAGCAGCTGATTGGATGCAGCCTACACAAGCTATTACTTTTTCAGGAGTAATAGTAAATTCCGACAACTCAGCTAATAATGCTGGAGGTTTAAGAACATCTGAAATATATGAGCGTATAGCTACTCCTACTACACAAATAACTAGTAATACAACTTATCAAATACCCCCTACTTCTGGAACATTAAAAATTGAAATATCTGGTGGAGGAGGTGGAGGAGGTAGTGGTGAACGAGGAGGTAGTGGTAGTAATGGTAATAGTGGTGGTACTACTTATGCTAGAGTTTATAATGCTGGAGGCACATTATTAAACACATATTCTGCTGGAGGCGGAGCAGGAGGAGCAGGAAATGCTCACGAAACTTCAACTGGTTTTCCTGGACAATCTTTTGGTGGTCCTGGTAGTAATGGTGTACCTTCAGGAGCACATTCATCTTTTCAAGGTACTGGTGGTCAAAATCATAACGATTCAGCTGGAGGTAGTGCATCAGGATATTCAGCAGGTGGAGCATCAGGCGGTGATGATGGTGGATGGTTTCACGATGATGATTCTGGTAATCCTGGTCTTAGAGGTGCTTATTACACTGTAAATCATACAGTTGCTAATACCGATGATTATGTTGAAATTAGTATTGGTGGTGGGGGTTCAGGAGGTGGAAGTGGTAATGATGGTGGTAATGGTACTCAAGGTCGTTGCGTTTTAACACCTTTAGCAATTTCAGCTGGATTAAAACTAGTTAATAAAGCTAATGAACCTACTACTGTAGGAACGTCATTTACATACTATCAAAATATAGTTAGTGGAATGAATACATATACAGTGCATTCACCTAAAACTATGTTACGAGTAATTGATACTCAAACTAGTAAATTTAAAATGGTTAATTTTGATTTAACTGATCCTACAGGACTAATGATTCCTTTTTCTTATGAAGTTATTAAATCATTACCTAATGACCATGTATCTAGTTTATTTGTTGCTAGTGCACATATATCTTTATACGTAGCTGATGTACAAATAATTGAGCAACCAGCTTGGGTAGGATTGTTAAAAATAGTACAAGTTGTTTTATTTTTAATGGCTCTTATGACAGGACAATTTGCTGCAGCGCAAGCTTTACAAGCTATGATAAGAGAAATTGTTATTCAAATAGTAATTAAAAAAATTGTAGTTACTATTGCTAAAAAAATAAGTCCTGAATTAGCATTTGCTGTTGGAGTATTTTTAGCTTATAGAGCAGGCGGTAAAGATATACGAAATATTGATTTTACTGAATTTAAAGATGTTGTAGAGTTATTAGGAACAGCAACAGATATATTAAGTGATGTTGTTGAAGTTGTTCTTGAAGACTTAACAGCAACATTAGTAGAAGAACAAAAAGCTATAGATACTGCAAGAGATGAAGCTTTTCAAATGCTAGAAGATGCAGAAGCAGCATTAAATACTAATTCTTTAGTTAAAAGTTATAGAGCTAATTTATTACCAATGATGGCTAATGAGTATTATGATTATTTTAGTAACTATCAAACATTAGCGTATGAAGAATTTGAATATGAAAATAAATTTGACAATATCTATGAAAGAAATGATATGAGAGTTTAGTAAAAGCTATATACAATAATTAATTTATGATGTATGATATAAATAACTTTAATATTAACCACTTTACAAGGATTTAAAAATGGCTGTAATATGGAAAAATAATAGATGGGTAGATTCTGAAACAGGATTACCAGCAGATTCACCTTATCTTACAAGATTTGATTCAGGATTAAATAGTGAAAGAAGTGCTGCTTTAGCTGGTTATCAAAACCTATCAAATATGGGTTTAAATACTAATAAAAATACAAGTACTCCTTATAATATGCCTGCAACAGAAGATAGATTTTCTATATATAATTTAGCAGGTGGGGCAAATAAACCTGGTAGTGCTTCAAATTTTTGGAAAGGAGAAGCAGAACGATTAGGTTATGGACAAGAACCTAGTGGTTTTAGTAAATATTTAACTGAAAAGAATATAGGCTTATTTGCAGATTTAGCAGGTGGAGCTAGCGATTTAGCAAGTATTTGGTCAGGATTTCAAGCTAATAAATTATTAAAACAAGAAATGGCTGATAATGATGCAAATAGTAGAGCAAACTTTGCAAGTAATGCTATGAATTATAATGACCAAGCTGAAATGCGTAATCAATGGTTAAAAGCACAAGGAAGAGATCCTTTGTACACTCCCGTTCCAACGACTTATTCTTAGGAGTTTAATATGGCAGTCTTAAGCTGGAAGACAGTAAATAGAAATGACAATGCTAATTTAATTAAAACATTAATAGCAAACAATCAATTAATAAGTGAAGGTATTGAAGGTTTAGGTACTAAAGCAGACCAATATGTTACAGATAAAAAAGATAAAAAAACTGGAGAATTTATTGCTCAATTAATGACAGCTGATAATACTGCTCAAAGAGATGCAATGATTCAAGGTGTGCAAGGACAAGATTATTTAGATTTTGAAAAAATTGGTCAAAAAAGTTATGATTTAGGAGCTGATGAAAGAGCACTAGTAACGCAGTTAGCTAAAGAAGCTAGAGATGCTGAATCAGAACAACTTATTGATGAAAGAGAATTTAAACAATCTAAAGAATTAAAACAATTTGATAACAGCTTACAAAGAAGTATTAACGCACAAAATTTTCAAGATAATTTAGCTATTGAAAATGTTAAAAAAATTAATGCTGAAAATCTTGCTGAAACTGAATATGGGTATGATGTTAAAGTTGCTGAAAAAAATGCTGAGTTAACTGAAGCAAAATTACAAGCTGCTTTTGATAGAAGCCAAGAAGAACTTAAGAATAAAGCTAAAATAGCAGAAGAAAAAGCATTAGCTACAGCAAAAAGTGCAGCAGAACAATTAAAAATTAAAGAAGATATTGCAGCACAATTAGCTATTGATTTAGATCTTGCTGAAAAAGCTCACAAAGAAAATCTACAACAACAAAAAGATTTAAAAGAATCTAACGAAAACTATCTTAAAGAAATTGGCAATATACCTAAAGGTTTACAAGGAATCTTTACTAAAGCTAGTGGTGGACTTACTAATGCTACTGGAGCTGATGTAGGAGCTACTCAAGCTGATATAGCTGCTTATGCTGACTTTAGAACTAAAGTATTAAAATCTTTAGGTTACAAACCACAAGATGTGCGTAATAGAGATATGTTTGATAGATGGGCATCAGATAACATTACATTTAATGATAATAGTCTTTTTGGTGGTCTTAACGACTTTGCATTTACTAATTCTAATGGTGATACTAATAATTTTGGTAAAGGTGGTCAAAGTCTTATTGGTGACACAATAGCTGAAGCTAAAACAGCATTCTTAGATTCTAGAGTAGAAATAGATTTAAAAAACGAATTATTTAGTTGGTATGAAAAATCTGAAGGTGGTAGTGGCAATATAAGAAGTTATGACACTCATTGGGGTGCATACGCTTCTAGCAGAGAAGAAGGTGAAGCATTAACAGCTAAAGGTTTTAAAGCCTTTATGGCTGATTTATTAAAATCAGACTAACAAATAACTTAAATGGCAACAGAATTTGAAAAAAGTGTAAACTCTTTTCAGGCTAAAATTGATGCTAAACGAGAAGCTCTTGATAAAAAAGCATTTGAAATAAAAACTTATTTAAATTCTCCTGCATCAATTTATAGTAAAAAAGCAAGTTTAGCAAACGCGTCTCTAACGTTAGAAAACAGATATTTAAACGATCCTGCTAGTAAAGACTTTTATAGCGTATTCAATAGAATAGAATCTGATACTCTTGATGGTGATACTATTGAGATTACAAGTCCTTATGAAAGTTTCTATGGAGGAAAAGAACCTAAAAAACAAATAATTAGATTAGGTTCTAATGATCCAGGTCAAAGTTTAGATACTTACGAAACAGCTAAATACGAAATTGATGAATCAGGTAATAAAAGACTATTACCTTATAATAAAGATAAATACGACTATCACAGAATTCATTATGCTAAAGTTAATGGATTGCCTAATAAAGACTATGTAACACAAGAAATGCTTAATGCGGAAGCACAAAAGCAAACTCAACGTCTAGTAGAAGCATTATATAAAGGTGAAACTTGGGATGACTATGGAGTTAAACCTAATAGAGGTGAAGCTGTACCATATCCAAAAGAGTATCAAGATCAGATTGATACTTTAACTCAAGAATTTTATAAAGAAGCTGATTTATTAGCAAGTGAACAAAAAATAACTGAGTTAAGTAGAGAAGGCAGAGAAGCAGAAACAATTAATCTTATTAAAAATATTGAAAAAGATGAAATTGATGGATTAGCTAAAAATGTACTTTTAGGTATAGATGGTAGTATTGATAGTATTTACAAATGGTTTGAGAATAGACAAGACAATACTAGTTTACAAAAACTAAAAGCTATTGAACGCAAAATACATAAAGTTAAATTTATAGCAAATGAAATGCGTCCGCCTATTGATGCATCTGTACTTACAGGCGATGTTAATGTAGATATTAAAACAGATGGTGTAGGTATTTATAATAGAGCTCTTGGTACATTAACTAATCCTGAAACAGGCGACGTTCTAAATGATAGTTTAAATAATATTACTAACAATGCTGCATACTTTAGTAAATATAACAAAGCTTATGTAGACAAAATTTTAGCTAACGTAAATGAAATAGCTAGACAACCTAATCCTGATGGTGATGGGTTCTTAGCTGAACTTAATCATGGACTTAAAGGAGGTTATGACAACATACAAGCTGTAGTTTATGGCATGGGTATGCTTATTGCTGATTGGCGTGGTGATACTAAAAAAGCTAATGAATGGATGCAAAAAGCTCATAAAGAACTTGAGCAAGCACAAAGTCGAGGAGTTACGTTACCAACAGTAGAAGAATTAGATTGGACTAATCCAAGAGCAGTACTATCTAAAGTTGGTAAAACATTTGGTGAAGGAATTCCATCAATAGCTACTATGTATGGCACAGGTGGAATATTTGGTTGGTTAGGTAAAAAAGGAGCTAATAAACTTGTTAGTAAAAAAATTAGCCAAGAAGCTAGAGATAAATCTATAGCTAATATAACAAGAATAAGTCAGTACAGTGGAGCGTTTGTAGCAGCTAATGTTTTAGAAACAGGTGGTATATATCTTGATGTAGCAGCAGCTGGTGAAAGAGATGGAAGAGCCCAAATAATGTCATTTATAGGAGGTTCAACAGCAGCTAGTTTAGAAGCTATATTCCCAGCCAGTTTATTTGCAACTAAAGGTGCATCTAAAGTAGGTACTGATGCTATTAAGAAAAAGTTTATTGAAAGACTTATTCCTGCTCTTGCTAATATTGGTAAACAAACTGCATCAGGTGCATCAATAGAAGCAGTAACTGAAGGATTACAATTTGTTGTTTCAGAAGTTACTCAAGAACTAATTAAAGAAGGTGATTTAAAAAATATTAATGCAAATGAATTTGTATCTGGAATTGTAAATTCTATGTTTGCAGGAGCTATTCCTGGTGGTGGTATTCGTACAATAACATCAACATTAGGTGGAGCAAAAGATGTTTTATTAGATTCTGATAGAGCTAGAACTAGAGAACGTCAACAAGAAATAGAACAAGAAGCTCGTACAGCTGGTGAAGAATCTATAATTGAAAAAGGCGAAACAAGAAGTTTAGATGAAATAGTAGAAGACTCTGGAACTGAATTATCTACTATTGTTAAAGAAGTATTACAAGCTACTAAAGGGTTAAATTTAAATAAAGGCAAAGATAAAACCCCAATATCAATTGCAATAAAACTTTTAGATGAATTAAGCAAAGTTGACCCAACAAATGCAGCTATTGAAAAACTTGAAGCTGCTATTAAAAACTATCAATCAGGTAGTCCAAAACAACAAGTTGCTATTTTACAAAAAGTAATTGAAAACGAAACTATTAGAGAGTTAGCTGCTCTTGAACAAGAATATAGAGTTAAAAAATCAAAAGCAATTAATGACAAAGAAGTTGAAGCATTAAATAAAGAAGAAAAAGATAAAGAAGCATTAATACGTAAAAGGGCAAACAGTAAGCTAAATAGCGCAGCTCGAGGAGCTCCTATTAATAAAGCTAATAGAGCTGAAAGAACTAAAATTAGCGAACGTGTTAATGAAGCTATTAAATTAATTCAAGAGATTAACACAAAATTAAATGATCCAAAATTATCTAAATCAGAACGTAAGCGTTTAGAACGAACTCGTCAAGCTCAAGCTACTATAATTCAAAATTTATCTGGTACAACTGAACTATTACCAACAACAAAAACTGCAGCAGAAAAAGCATTAGATTCTTACGATTGGTTTACTAATAAAGTTGTTGAAAGAACAAGTAACGATAGAATTAAACAAGCTGTTGAAACTGTTGAAGAAACACAAGATAAGTTATTAAAAGCCATTAATGAAACAATATTAGATGAAGAAACAATTAATATATTAATGAAAGAACTTGATGTTGGTTATGAACAACTAAAAGCTTATCAAGAAGAATTATTAAAAGCAGCACAAAACACTACTCAAAAACGAGAACAAAAACAATTAGGAACATTAATCCGAGGACTTGAAAAACAAATTAAACGGGTTAATGCTACTACTCAACTCGTTATGAATAGAGAAAATGAAGAATTAAGTAAAGAAGGTACAGAAACAAAAGAAGCACAATCAAAAGCAAGTGATATTCTAAATTCTTTAAAAATTGATGTAATTAATAAAACATTAAAACTATCTAAAAAAGTTGAAAAAAATCTTACTAAAGCAGAAAAGAATTTATATAAATTAAGAAATCAAATAGCTGATTTACATGTACAGATTAATCCTGAAAGACCTGAGATATTAAAAGGTAAGTCTAATAGAGGAGTAGTAGAAGTTTATAAACAAGTTATAGAGGGTGATAAAAAATTTACAGGATTAAAAGATTATCTTTATAGAGCAGAAAATGGATTACCTTTTTTAAGTGCTTTTAAAGCTTTTAAAGAACATCATAATAAAAAGTTAGAAGCTTTTAAAAAAGCTGAAAATTTAGTATTTAACGAAGGCTTAGATACTGAAACTACTGTTTATGTAAATAAAGATACTTTTAAAGTTGATTTTAATGATGATGGAAATAGTTGGTGGGTAAACTCTCAAAGTCTTAATTTAGTTGCTTATATAGAAAAAGAAGTTGAATACATCAATATACTCGGAGAGTATATTGATGGTGTAGTACTAAATAGAAAAGTAAAAAATAAAGTTAAAGTAGCTAAAAATCAAACTAAAAAGATTAGTGAAAAAATACAATCAGAAATTGTACAAGATAGACCAGCAACTAATAAACTTGATAATAAAGAGTTTACAGATGCTGTAGAAGAAGAACCTGGAACTAAACTTAAAGATAGCAAAAAACAGTCTGCAGCTGTAGATACTAAACCTAAAAAAGAAGAAAAACAAGAAAAAGAACAAACATCTACAATAGATGAATTAAAAGAAAAAGAAAAAGCGGCTACAGATAGTATTAGTAAGTTAAAAGCTACTATTGCTAGACAAGAAGCTGAATTAGAAATATTAAAAAAATCTGAAATTTTAGAATCATCTCGCAGTGAAAAAATCAATGAATTAGAATACAGAATAAATTCAAACAAAGCTTTACTTAAGTCATTTGAAAAAATACAAAAAGAAAATATAAGTAAATTAGAAAAAGCTCAACGCCAAGAACTTATTCTTAATAATGTTTTAAATAAGTTTACGGATCAATTTTTTAATCTTGCTCAAACTGCAGATAATTTATTAAAAGTTAGAGATTTATTTGAAATCAGAGATGCTAATAGAACAACATCATTTTTTGCAACTAATAATCAAACAACTTTAAGTTCTGATTATATTAAAAAACAATTAATAAAACTTGTAAATAAAGATAATCCTAAAAAACAAAATGCAGAATACATTGATGCTGTAACAACAATGTTTACTAAGTTTAAAAAAGAATTGATAAATAATGTATTACCTAATTTAGATACTATCAATACTAAGTTACAAAATGATGGAGTTATGGCTTTATCTAATCCTCAGTTATTATTGACGTTAAAAAACGGTACTATCCCTGATGAAGTTATCTTTGCAATGATGTTATCTACAATGCATTGGGCAGCTATAAATAAAAATGTATCAAGAAATATGCCTAGATACAAAATGGCAGCAATGTTATTTGGTGACCCTAAACAGACTTATAGAATAAGAGCTGAGCAATATGATGCACTTAAAGATTCAGGTATGTCTATACGAAATGCTGCTAATGATATTAGTAAAGAAATATTAGATATCTTAAACATTAAAGGTAAGAATGCAACTGAAGATGAATTGTTTGTAAAACTAGATTTAGCAAAAATAGATCCAACTTTTAATGAAGTATTTACTCAAGATGCGATAGTTGCTAAGAGAACAGGTGAAGCTTTAGCTCTATTATCAATTGAGGCAGCTAGATTTTTAGCACTTGATAAAAGTAAATTAAAAACATCAAATAATATAAATCAAGAAAGAAGAGTAAAGGGTAAAAAAGTTAATACAAAAACTTCAGGGGTTATTATTACAGGTGGATTTTTTGAATTTCATCATGGCAGATACGACCCAGAATTATTTGATAATAGTGAAGAGTATTTACAAGATAAAAAAAGTAAAAAAATTATAAGGAATACTCTAATTGTTAGAGATACACCTGCAACAAATCGAGTCTTAGATGTATTTAAAGATAATGTAAATAACCTTGAAGCAATTAAAGGTAGTCAATCATATTTAAAAGACGTTTTTGATAAACCTGTAAAAGAAGTCCAAGAAACTGTTAGAGATGGTTTTTATCCTATATCTGATGAACATAAGAATGTTGTTAAAAAATTACAAAATGTAAAACATAAAGCTAAAGAAAACTTATATCCAATTTTTAATGCATTAACTGATATTACATTACTTCGTTTAAATAACTATAACAATTTAGATGAAGTACATGATGAAAAATTAGAGGGTAAAGAAGCTGCTAATAGAGAAATTGCTCAAGATTTAGCAATTACACGTGATTACGTTGCTAATGACGATAATAAAGGTTTTTACTATCGTTGGAATGTAATGAAACAAGGTAGATTCCAGATTATAAGTAATACTATTAATCAACAACGCAGTAAGATGATGCGAGCTTTCTTTTATTCAGATAACCCTTCTATAATTAATACAGATATGGATAGGGCTGTTTTTAAGCTTGCAGTAGCCCAAGCTTTTGGTTTTAAGTTAACTACTCTAAAAGCAGCAGAGCTTCAATTTGAAATGCTAAGAGACACTAAAACAAATGTTGGAGCAATAATTGATGAAATATTAAAAGTTTTAGAAAGTGAAAAAATTAATAATGAAAAATTAAATACTCTAGTCAATGAATTAATCAATGAAGGTACTGTTAAACCGAGTATGCATATACTTGAAGGTTTAGTAGCACTTAGTGAATACAATCCTAATAGCTTTATGTCAACAATCTATTTTGAAATGGATGGTACTACTAATGGCTATGCAATAGGTTTATTACAATTTGCTGTTGGTAAGCCTGAAGAACTTATTGAACAATTTGCTAGAATTGGTATTAATGCTCAACCAGGAGATATTAAAGATACTTTTGAAAAATTTATTGGAAGAGGTGAACTTGATGTATATCAACACTTTTCAGATACTTTTTATAAAGCGTTAACTAAACCAAATGAAGAAACTAAAGAAGAAATAAGTTCAGAAACTTTAGCGAATATTGATGTACTTCATGGAAAATTCTTTGATATATCTGAAGAAAGTGGACTTCAAGTACTAAGTTCATTTGCACGAGATATAGCTAAATCTCCAGTTATGATTAGTAATTATGGGGCTGGTATTCCTAAAGTTATTTCTAATGTTGTAGCCTCAGTAATTCCTGATTTATATGATAAGTTAGCTAAATTGCAAACAGAATACAATAAAGCAGGAACTAATGAAGAAAAGAAAGAAGTTGCTGAAAAGGTAAGGTCTATTGAAACACGTCTTAATATGATATTAGGGCGTAATAGAATAAAATTAGTAACAAGATTAAATAAAAAAGGAAGTACAAAAAACAAAATAGATAAAGTTTATCGAAATAATTTATATGGTTTTGTACTTACAACAAATGAAAACGACAATCTTACTAAATATTTTAAAAATTTATACACAGAAGCTTTTACAGAAACATTAGATTCAATATTAGGACCTTTAAAAGAATCGAGTGATTTAGTAGTACAAGCAGCAGAAATAATGTATTTTGGGTTTACAGAAATCTATCAAGATGCTATTACATATATTGATCCAAAAACTAATAAAAGTAAAGAAATATCAAGTCTAGCAACAAAGTTATTATTAGCAAAAGAACTAAAAGAATTTATGCCACAACTTAAAGGCTATATTTATAATGAAAATAGTAGTGGTGTTTTAGAATTAATTAAGACAAAACCAGAATTAGATGGCAAATACAGTATTCAAATTTTTAATAAAGGCATAGCTGCCCCAGTTCAAGAAAAAAGAAAAAACTGGAAAACACTTGAAAATCGTAAATTTACTACATTAGAAACTTTGACTTTTACACCTAACTGGGATTCTCCTGGTGTTGGTGCAGTTATTAGAGCAATTCAAAATAGAGATGCTGTAGGCATTGGAAAAATTGTTCAAGCAAATCCTAAAGGGATGCTTATACATGATGCAAAAACAAGTACTGTAAATGACGTTGTAAGTGATGCAAAAGTTTTAAATGATTGGTTTTTAGAAGATGGATTAAATAATCGTATCTTAGATGAAATGCTTGATGCACTAGAAACTTTTTTAACAAAAATCGAAAAGAAAGACCCTGCTTATTTAAATAGAATTAATAATCTAATTAAAACAGATAGCCATAAGATTAAAACTTTAGAAAGACGTTTAAAATCTTTAAAAGATATTAGTAAACGTACACCAGAGATTACACAAAAGATAAATGCAACTCAAGCTGAAATAGATGATTTTTTAAGATTTGTTACTATTGAATCTGTACGAGAAGATTTAGTAGCTCAAATTCGTAAAGTAAATAAAGCACAATCACAAATTGATTTAGAAAATGCTAGGTCATCACAATTTTATGTCCCTGAATCAGTATTTGATAAATCAACAGTACCTACAATAATAAAAGGAGATCAAGCTGGTCAACAAACTATTGATGACACTAACAATAACAAAGAAGTAAACAGTAGTGGTGTTGAAGAAACACCATTAACTCCTGAAGATATTGCTAAATTAAATGCAGAAATAGAGTCGTCCCAGGGAGATCCTAAAAATACTAATCTAACACCAAATAACATTAATACAGTTCCTTTTGTTTGGGAACCTTTAGCCAAACTTGAAAAACAAACTAGAAGTAAACTTTTAGAGTTAGCTAAACGAATTAATGTAGCTGTTGAAGAAAATGCAACAAAAGCAAAGATTATACAAAGAATAAATGATAGTCAAAATGGATTGCCTCAAGAACCTATTGCTCCAATAAAACCTAAGTTTAAAAACAACAAAGCATTTATAAATAGAATTAAACGCATAGGTGGCATTAATCCTAATAGTACTCTTGGTAAAGAATTAAAAGCTCAAGATATTACTAATAAACAAATGCCAGGGTTATTTAGAAATGATAGTACAACAGGTGAATTAGACGGAATTCCTATAAATGAACTAATGGACGATGGTTTATTTGCAGATGATGATGGCAGTGGTTACGCAGCATATGATTGGATATTTGATAGGATTGTTGGAGAAGTATCAGGTGAATTAGGCTTAAATGAAGATGACCAACTTATTAACGACCAATATGAAGAAGCATTACAACAGTATGAAGAAGAAAAAGCTGAATATAATAAGAAAAAGCTTTTAGATGATAATGCTGATAAGTTAGGTTCTCTATTAGGTTCATTAGAAGAACAGACAACAGAAGACGTTAAAAAAATATATACAAGTACAGATTTAAGAAGTAATCTTACTAATATATTTGATGCTATTGGAAAGATGCATACACAGTCTTATTTTTCAGAAAAAGACAAAACAAATCAAGAAACTCATTTAAAACGTGTTTTAGACGAAATTATTGCTAAAGCAGGTCCTATATTAGATAAAACTGTAGTAACGCTAAATAAAGGTAATATTAAGACTAGTGGACACGCTAACATTACAAATAACTCTGTAAATGTAAACATTAACAAATTTTTACCTAAATCTTATTCACAACAAAACGGTCAAGAAGTTTATACACATGAGTTAATACATATTCTTACTCGTTTTATTCTTAAAAACAATCCTGAATTCAGAAGAAATGTTAAAAGAATTAGAGAACAAGTTAAAGCACAAATAGAAAAAACAGAAAAGAATCCATACGAAATCTTTTTGCATAGAGATAGTGATGGAAACATAATATCACGAAGAGATGAAGCTTCAGAAATAGAAGCAGCTAAAGAACAATATGATTATGTATTTGTAAGACCACCTGCAGACGCTGTATTAGATGAATTCTTAGCTTATGCATTAACTAATAAATTTTTAGTAAACACATTAAAGAGTATGCCATCAGAAAGCATACCTTTATGGAGTAAAGACCCTACTGATAACGTTGTAGAAAAACTATTTACAATGTTTGCAGAAATGATAAAAAGATTTAAAAATCTTTTAGAAAGAAAAAATAAACCTGCAAATTTAGAAGAAGAAATATTTCAGCTAACTAAAGAAGTTATTGAAGTAAATCAGTCTAAACGAAGTAGTCTTGCAAATGCAGTATATTTAGATAAAGCAGGTGGTATAGCAGATCAAGGTAACGCAATACTATCAGATTTTATTAAAAGAGCGGGTACAAAAGGTTTAAATATTGCTGGTGATAAATACAACAATATGGTTGATGCATTAACTAGACAAGGAAAAATTGACAATTTCGTTGCTGACGTGCTATACGATAGTAAATTAATGACTTTACTTACAGCTAAAAATCAAGAATTAATTGAAAATAATTCAGAAATTCAAAGAGTTTTAGCGAGAATATATGGAAGCTTTAGACCAGGTTCATTAAAAATATTAAGTTCTTTAAAAACAGACATATTAGGTGATGTTAATCAAGATTTTATTAAATTGCTTTATAAATCAAATAAAGTAGTTGATGCTAATCGTAGAGCTCATAAAGAAATCACACAAAAACAACTTAAAAAAGTATTCAAAGATTATAAGTCTTTAACTGAGGAAGATAAACGTGCTATAACAAGAGTTTTGTTAAAAACAGATCTTTCAGTACTAGTAGACACTAAAGAGTTTACTATTGAAGAAGTTATGGAAATTATTAAAAATCCTGATGTATTGCAAAATAAAATTGATGAGTATAAAAAAGGTTTAACTCCTTATCAATTATTACAAAGTGAAGGTTTATCAGATTACATGGTAACAAACAAAACTTTTGTTAATAATTTATATCTTAATGCAAATAACATATATATTTCAAAGCCTTTACGAGGAAAAAGTAAAAGTAAAAAAGACAAAATAATTAAACAAATAGATATTTTTGTAAGTTTACTTGCTTTACAAAAAGTTGGTGACGAATCTAAAAAAATGGTCACAGTAATACAAGAAAGAGAATTTGGTTTAGATAGTACACATAACGGAATACATGCTTTAATTAATTTACATATGGGTTTTAAAAGAGATTCTTTAGAAAGAGCTTTTAAAAATAACCCAGTATTAATGCAAAAAGGTTATATTGCACAAGTTACAGACAGTGATGCAGCATTAAGAGTAGAGTTAAGTAATGTTGAAACACAAATAAGAATGAAATCTGAAGGTTATCAATTTATAGGAAATTTTCATAATATTGCAGGACTTAAAGGAGAAAATTGGGGTTTATATGTAATAAAAAACGACCCAGATTTAACAAGAACTAAAGGTGTATTATCAATGACAGGTATGGTTGGTAAAGGTACTAACTTTATGACAATTAATGCAAGAGATGAAAGTAGCCCAGGACAATTAAAAGCTAAATTAAATAAATTTACAGCACAACAATTAATTGCAGCGCAGCTGCAAGAAGCAAAACAACAAACAAGCGCAAATATAGATAAAACTTATAAAATGATTCCGTTAGTAGATGAAGATTTAAATATTGTTAACTATAGATTTAATTTAAGACAAAATGAATTTGAAAATTATTTAAAACAAAATTTATCTTTTGAAGAAGTTCTGCCAACAATGTACAGTCAAATAGAAGACAGAATTAATTCTGAATTAATAAATGAAGAAGCTATTAAATTGATGGATCAATATAGAAAAAAAGCTTATTCTAAAAACCCTAAAGGATTTATAAATATATTATCAACAGATTTTAAAGAAGAATATTTTGACCATCTACCTAAACAGGCTAAATATGAAATTATGCAAAGAGCTACGTTTGACAACAAAACAGGAAAAGATTCTTTTCTAGTTGAACGTGGATTTTTAGATACAATATTTGGTTATGTGACACCTTCAATATCTAGTTTAGTACCTAAAAAACTAGCTAAAAAATCAGCAACTGCAAGAAAAACACAACGTTATTTAAAAATAAGTGAAAAGTTTGTTAAAGAAATGGTCAATATGGCTACAGTAAACATTGTAATAAAAATTCCAATTGTCCCTGCTGCAAACTTTACAAGTAATTTTATTACCTCTTGGGCATACGGAGTACCACCTGATTATTTAGTTAAAAAGTGGTATGAAGGGATTAAAGAACTTAAAGATTATAGATTAATGGCTAACGAATTAAAATTGTTAGATTTAGAAGTGTTAAGTAATCCTGCTTTAAAAAACAGCAGTGCTCTTAAACTAAAGAGAGCTACTTTGGTAGCTGATATGAATAAAAATAAAGTAGCTTGGTTTATTGATGAGGGCTTGTTTAACTCTATTACTGAAGATATAAACCAAAATGAGTATAGCTACAGAAATAAGATGTTAAACAAGCTTAAAGAAAAAGGAGGAAAGCTAGTTACAGGAAAAGTAACAAACATCGCAAATCAAGCTTATATTGGTGAACACACTGCTATATTTAAAGCATCGATGCATTTCTTACAAATAAGTGATTTTATTGCTCGTTACGCATTATATAAATACCAAACAGAAGAAAAAGGTATGGATAAAAAAGAAGCATACCAATTAATGATACAAACTTTTGTAAATTACGATCAACCACTAAATAGATATTTAGGTTATACAAATGATATGGGTTTAATATTATTCGTAAAATACTGGATGAGAATACAACGTGCAGGTTTACATTTAATGATTAATAAACCATTAAATGCAGGAATAATATTTTCAGGAAATAGTCTTTTAGGTTTAGATATTGAAACTATTCTAAATTCTAATCTTATTACAGGTAATTTTATGCCTACAATTGGCGGAGTAGAAAAAATACTTGAAGAAGTGTTTATACCGCCTGGAGTAGAAATTATGATGTTAGAAGGATTCTAATCTTTTTTATCTTCTTCATCTAAGTCATACAACATCAACTTTACAATAAAATATACTACAAACATAATAAATATAACTGCTAGTATAGGTATTGCAATGACAGACAGGGCTAAGATTGCAATAATAAGCACTGTAAACCCTGTCGTACCAGCTATAAGTTTAAGATTCTTCGGAAATTTCAACTTCATCGTTAAATAAAGCAGTAGGTGGTTTAATACTCGTTGCTTTCTTATCTGCTGTTTCTGAAGATGTTTCGTCTTTATCGACTATAGTAACTTCTGCAGTAACACCTGCATTAGCACCTCTACCTACTGTTATAGTAGTTTCTATATCAGTATAGCTATCGATAATATTCTTATCCTGTAGAAGTCCTCTAATAGCACCATGAATATCATTGTTGTTTAATTTAATAATCATAGTACTCCTTAATTGAA
>Ga0208669_1000383_pt1 | contig 17796 bp, 25 predicted proteins | sample 21_taG_FD_184095 | JGI IMG/M metagenome (GOLD analysis project Ga0208669, IMG submission 184095) | Marine viral communities from the Subarctic Pacific Ocean - 21_ETSP_OMZ_AT15319 metaG (SPAdes) (version 2) | ecosystem: Environmental > Aquatic > Marine > Oceanic | place: Pacific Ocean | collected...
ATCATAATTGAGCGCTTCAGAATCCATACAGCCCCAAGTATGCAGCGTCTCACAGGTGTCTGGCAACTCGGCTTCTGGATTATAATCTATATAATCATTATCCATACATCCGTAAATAGGCGGTGCTGGGGGGCAAGGGTCAGGAAATATAGCTCCAGAATACATTGTATTCCCGTCATCAAATGTCGTAAATGCAAGATCCTCTAGCTCCCATAATACACTATCGCATGCCGTAATAACACAAGCCCCATCTTCACCTCCTGATGCATAGCCATTTAATCCATCACCAAACTCATCAACTAAAACCAGCTCAAAACCTAAGCTAACACAAAAGTCATAACTGTATGTAACTAACTGATCGCCAAAGTCAAACTCGCCAGGTATGACCTGTGCATATGGCTGACCGTTTGCTATATTAACTAAAGTAAAACCAGTCTCGCCAGGCCATGTATCCAATGTAAGATCCATAGAAACGAGAGTCTCGGTAGAATCACACTCAAATACATTACAGCTACCATTGTCAATATTAGCCCACGGGTTGTAGTTATTTGCAACAGGATCTGTACATCCAGGAAGAGGCGGTATACACGGATTGAGCGTAAATGGTATAGTATCTAAAGCTGCGTCAAAATCATATACCGCTGTATCTAATCCACATGTATTGTTTATTCGATACCACCCCTCACCAAAAGAACAGCATATACCATCACCAAAAGCATCCATCATTACGAACTCATAATCACCAGCTGGCAAAAATACCGTATGGCTCTGCAGGGTGTTGTTTTGTAGTGGAGGATTAACTGCTACAACATTGTTGTCTTCAAGTATTTGCCAAGAGCTCTCCCCAGCATACTGATCTGTTTGAACAGTTACGTCGAGCCAGCTACCTTGAGCCAGTATTACAGACGGTATAAAGAATAAAGCTAATAGTATGTGTCTCATCTTAATGATCTTGAATTAAGTGTAACTTCTATATTAAGTTTTGTGGGCTGTGTAGCCGTAGCTGTTATGACAGACGACTCAGTGGCTTTTGCAGTTATCACAACAGGATCTGTTGCGCTGATACTACCTGTAGATGTATTTATCGTAATGCTCATTAAGCTAGAATACTAAAGTCGTCTTTAACTATAAAGTTTCCAAAAAGTATTGTACGTGCATTACCCTCTTCATCGACTAAATCAGTGGCATCTACGTATTGTATATCATATCTATATGTGCCTGCCTCCAAATTATATTTTAATTCAGTAGCTGTAGCTTCAAATTTTACTTTACCTGTAGCTGCCGTTTCTTCTACATAGCTTGAGTCGCTTGTATCAGAAGTAGTAGTATTTTCATCATCTGTTATTTGTTGATTTGCAGTAATAACAGGAGGAGGTAAAACTGTGTCAGTTCCCATCATAATACCGTTTGGCGTAGAAACAGCAAAATGAAATGTATCTCCATAAAGATTTAAAGCATTATCACTAGAATCTTTTAGTGTAAGCTCTAGTTTAAAAGAATCACCACGTTTAACAGTGATGTCAAGTCTTTTTGATATGTCGAAATTTATCTTTGCCATGTTATACTGTTTCTTCTGTTGGTGAATCTTGACGCGCAGCTTCTGTAATTTTCATCTGAGACTCAGCATTTGCTTCCTGGCGCTCGTCTTTTCTGTCTTCTTTAAGTACATCCAACTTCTCCTTGAAGTTTTGGTCGTCCTCTTTGAATCCTAACGTAGCCTCAGCACGTATAGTCTCTATCTCTTTATTAAACTCATGTTTCATTTTAGCTAACTGCATTTCAAGTTGTGCTTTAAGCTTTATCTCGTCTTGATCCATCTTAGCCTGCTGTTGTATTTCCTGGACACGAGCCTGTGAAGCTTGTTGGGCCGCCTGAGCTGCTTGTTCAGCTTGTTGCTGTGAATTCTGCTGAGCAGCCTCTTGCTCCTGCGTCATCTTTTTCTTTCTGCGTAAAAGCAGAAGCCTTTCAGCCTGATTAACGTCCTTTAAAGACCTAACAGCCATAGCGTCTTCTAAATCTATCTGCTGTTGCTGTATCGCCATCTGAATATTCTGCTCAAGATAATCCTTGTCTTTATCCTCCATCTCCTTAACGACATGTACACCGAAGTTATACATAGATAGATCCTTGAATGAAGATAAAACATTCATATTTTCTTCGCCTATTGCGTTAGTATATATTTTATACAACACAGAATCAGACGGCAATATCTGAAGGCACTTAACCACATCCTGACAAACCTTCTTAAATAGCATCATAGATGCATTTGTTATATCATATATAGCGTTATTTCCCGCAGCTATCGCCTGCTTTTGAACACCTACAAGTGCCTCTCCTTTAGGTGACGAAGCATCCATAGCGTCATTGATTCCCGTTGTGTCTCTGATAAGCTGCATATAGTGATTATACAGAGATATAAGCTCGTTAATGTTTCTTATTGTATTACCTATTTCACGTATAGGTGGGTTTTGAAAACCTCCTTCTGCATTCTTACTCCTGTAGTAGAACACACCTGTTTGTTCGTAGATATCGTGCAATTCAAGCGGTTGTAATTCGCCGCCCTTACCGAGCTGTACGTTTTCTAACCCCTCAATATCTATAATCAAGCCATCTGGCTTTGCTTTTGCAATAGCTTGCTGAATCTTTAAGTGAGTAAGCTGTAGCATGTCTGCAAAACCAGTACAGCTCTCTACCATTGACTTAGGCATCATGCGTCGCATGTTGATTGCACTCACAGAGTAAGACAGCCTAGCCTTAGATATATCGTGAATATTCTTAGGTACATTCTTTTGTCTACCGTAGTTGAATAGCTTGTCGGCACCTAAAATGTAGCTACCCCCATAAACAACGGCCATTTCCATCTTATGAGGCTTCCTTTCAAATACGCTACCAGCTTTTTCTTTATATTCGAATCCTTTATAGTAAAACCCTTTATTTCCGTGCCTACTGTCTTTTTCTTCAAAGTGCATGCAATCGACGGATATAAACTCAAAATCAAGTACATCAACCATATATTCGTCGTACCCATACATTGTACGTTGTAGACGGTCATCATAGTGTGTTTGGCTTAATTTGCCTGTATCATTACCTTGTTTGTTTTTTACCTTCTCCGCTATCTTTTTATATTCCTCCTCTGTAAAGCTACCCCCAGCCATCCTCTTAAGTTCTTGTATAGGAACTCTCTTTACGCTACCAGCATATACTAAATCCTCAAAATTTGGGTCTTCAGTGTGGCTATGCACGAAAGATATAGGGTCTACATACTCAAGAGAAATACCCTTATTTGGGTCGTTTCTTCTTTTTACAACACCCATGCCTAGGGCTACAATGTCATTGACAGACCTTCTATATGTTGTGTCTGAGAAGTTACTCCACCCTAAAGTCATATTAGTGCCGATCTGTGCGGCTATCTCCGCATCTGTCTTTATGTTTGTATCCATAAAGATTTCAGCCTCCTCTAATGTGTCTGGGATAGATTCTGGATCCATATCTAAAACAACACCTGTCTTTTCTTTTAAAGACATAAGCAGCTCCTTGGCCTCAACCTGCATCTTCATCCTATCCTTTTTTCTGTTCTTTTCAGAAGAAGAAAGAGGGTCTATAGACTCTAAATTAGGGTATGGGTCTCTAGATAGTGTTTTATTTACTACAACCTTTACAAATTTTGGAAGAATAGGTACTGGTGTGTAATCTAGATTAAGCAAACTTCCATCACCTTTATTTGGGGAGAGGGAATTAAGCAGTTGTTTATAGATGCTCGTATCCTGCGTTCCATTTGCGTAGTCCCTGTTTCTTTCAAAGATCTTATTTCTTTTTGCAAACAAAGAAGACGCTTCATTCATCTTTCCCCACTGGGAATGGATGGCTTTTGCGTAGCTTAGTCCATATGCATTGGACTCTTTTGTTTTTTGGTCTGCTAAGGGATCAGGGAACCCATTTTTTTTATTTACTTTGTCGTGTCCGTACATATTATGCAAATATAGTGAATCAACCGATTACTTGATATTTCCTAAAAAACTTACGCTCAGTGAAGTCTGTCTTAGGTTTAGCTTTAGATTTTTGTGCGGCTAGCAACGCTAATCCTGAGCTAATAGTCAAGTCAAATTTTGTTCTTTTATCTATTTTAAATCCTATCCAATCCTCCATAGTTGAGTTAAAATACATTTTCCCCATGTCTCCTGTGTCGTAATTTATCCCAACGTGCTCGTGTATATATGACTCTATTGCATGGGCGTGAGCCTGAATAACGTCCTGAGAATTAGACGGTATGCCTTTTGTTTTTACCTGAACCTTAGCCGTGGACGTTTTGAGGTGTTCTGGACGGTTCATTAAGTAACCATCATAACCTCTTGATTCAAAGTACCTTGCTATACCGTATTTATTGTTCTCTATTAAGATCGGGTACCCATAAAAGAAAGCACACATGAGAACATCCTCATAGAAGATTCTTGCAAGATCTGGACGGGATGCATACTCTACAACAAACATATTGGATGGGTTTTCCATATGAAACTTATTATATATGTGTAGTGCACCCTTAGAGCCCCTGCCGTCTACAGTAGCGTCAAGATCATATGAGTCGACACCACCACATCCTCTGTCGCTAAAAGGCGGTACTTTTTTACCTCTGTCTGATTTTGTTATATTTCTTTGATCCTCTGGCGGCAACCACGCTATTTTAAACCTACCATTAACGTCTGGGCTAAATACAGCTTCCTTATCTTTCTCCTTCCACACAAAATTACCCTTCACTACAGGGTTTGGAAATAGTTCGTCGTTATACTCTATTTGCTGGTATATCTTACCAATATTAAATAAACTACCCTCAATACTATCTCTAAAAGCTTCATCCTCTGTAAACGGGAACTGCCTTGTTACCTCATTAAGCTCAGACGGATCATGTTTTAATGAGTCTCTTTCGTTCTTTAAATATCTTTTAGACCCTATAATTATGTTTTCCCCATCTATACCTTCTACAGGAGATTCGGGATTATCTATAACTGGATACCCATATATATCAAAAAAACCCTCAAGAGAATCTTGAGCTGGTATAAATAATCTATAGAGACCGCTTACGGTTCTACCATTCGCGTTCCTCATCAAAGGGTCTGAGTCCGCCCATAGGTCTTTGTACTCCTTTCCTCCTTTGTCCATCGGATTTACCGTGCTTCCGACCAGCGCCTTTCCCACGATTTTTCGCCCGACGATCAAACACGTCCTCTGAATCCTCCATGCGTCTCTTATGTCTGTAGGTCTTTCCCATTTTCCTGCTTCGTCTAAATATAACAAGTGTAGTTTTTCACCGTCATATGCATTATTAGTTGTGTTTTTCCAATTTATAACCGTATTAAGGGCCTCCCCCATCTGTGAGGTTTTGTTCTTTTTGGTTATTCGTTTTGACGGCTCTCTAAAGGCTAACTCCATACGCGGGTTAGTTGTACCGTCTTGTATTGGTTTAAAGAAGAATGGGTAGTTTCTAAACATATAAACCACCTTCTTCATAAAGATGTTTTCCTGTGCGTCTTTACCAGTCTTCGACTGGATCCCCATAAGCTTGTCTTTAACCTGTGTAGCTTCGTCCACAAGAACAGCACTACAGATATTAGTATAGCCAGAACGACGACACTTAGTATATAACTGACCGATACAACGAGGATCAGACTCGCACGCAGCCATGTGTAAGAATATTTCACGCTGAAAGTTAAGGAAATATGGGTAACCAATATCTAACTTGGTCCACTGCAACATCATATAATGCCGCCCCGTAATATATGTAGCTGCACCGTTGTTATAAAACCAAAAACCCTCACGCCTACGCCTAAACTCTTCCTCGACATATGGACGAAACCTCTCTCTGAATTCCCTTGGCATTTCCGCCCACTCATCCATAGATTTAATACGAGACAATTCCTGGGGCATAGATGTTCTTCTCCACACCTGCATAGAGTTTGATTCTTTATGTCCGAGAATTTCTTTCTTAGGTGGCCTTTTTGGAAGGCAAATGAGTAACCCACCGAGTTCGATAATTTCACCCTCCGTACCGTTGGGACAAATCTTGACAGCAGGTTCATCATACTCCTTTAAGTTTAGCAATACGGACATTAGTAGCTACTACCACTCTTATTCATTCTTCCAAGAGAAGCAACCCCATCTTTTGTGTAGTTTCTTTTCTTTTTAGGAGTTGTCATGTATTTACCACACGGACACCTAACATCGTGTATAGCCTTGCCGTCGACAACCTTAATAACAACGCTGGAACACTCTACTTCGTGATCACCGCACTCGCACTTATAATTAGCCATTTTATTCAATTTATTTTCGTTTAGATCCTTTGAGTCTAGACTTTTCAAATATACCTCTATTCTTTGAGGCTTTCATTATTTTTACGCTACTTCCTTTATGGTGTATATCGTTTCCATCACCTTTTTTAACTAATCCAAGTTTAAGGAACCTTCTTCTGCGTTTGTTTCTACCAGCCCTTCTTCTCTTTTGCTCTCTAGAGGACTGAAACTTATCATATTCCTTTCTATAGTTTCTTTTTAGGCGCATAATACAAATTTACTTAGAAAACCTTTCCGCAAATCCACCCGTATAATCCTTCGCTTGCTCTATTTTACCGCTTTCTTTAAGGTCCTTAATCATCTGTTCTAATCTTTGTCTCTCAACAAGTAATTCTTTACAATCTGTAGCGGTTTGCTTAATAGATTGTAGTTCAGCTTTTCTAGCGCTACCGTTGATCTCAGGATCAACAGGCTTTTTAATCTCGTCAATCATGTTATTAATAGCTACTTCCATGCTATTCATTAATCTCTGAGCAGCCTCTGCTGTGGTGAATTTAGACTTCGACATACATTAAATCTTCTGCACGGGTACGATAGTATTCCTGCCCGTCTATAGTTAAACGATAATCTCTATTTTGCTTAAAGCCTACAACATCACCAGTTTTTAAGCCTAGCTCCTCGCCTTCTTTGCATAGGTGGGCTACCTCACCTTTGGTTGGAAGCTTTTCACTATGGTCTACTATTTCTATTAAATCTGATTTAAGTGAGAGCTCTTCTTGTTCTATAGGCTCTAACAAGCACCAACCAGTAAGACAACGAATTTTCCCATCTTTTTGGCTCTTATAGGCTATGGCTTGATTCCCTATAGCGTGAACAGGATCGTAGTTTACAATATAGGTATTGTCCTCTTCTGTAAATATCTGACCATTATTATCTCCACCCATAACCACTAAATGATGAAAATATAAGGTGTCACCCTCTTCAACACCAGTGTCATATTTAAAAGGCACACATACGACAGGCCCTTCTGTGATGCGGTTCTCAAATTCATTAAACTTTGTATCCATGTATAGTTCAAGACCACTGTCTGTAACAACCTTATCGTCAAACCTTTTTTCAAGCTTAACAACAAATAAATTAAACGTCTTCATGATTTAAAAATTACAATCAAACTCAAGCATACATGGCATGCCTTCGATAGCTTTCCATAATGTTTGGATACTGTCTTCATCCTCCATATAGACTAAGTATCTATTCTTACCGTATTTATGCAAATAGCGATCATCCTGTACTATTGTGCTGACTTTGCCAGCTCCTGCTCTCATGCCTACATAATAAGCCATAGCATCTTTAGGGTCTCTTCCGACCACAATTTTTCTAATAAGTCCTTCCATTTTATTTAATCTTCTAATTCTATGCCTGTTCCGTCTAATAAATCATCTATGTCTTTGTAATAGTTGTCTTCTTCTTTTTTATCAGGGTCGTCCCAAGTATTATCTATAAAATTCATTACATTGTCTAATTCCTCTTGTGAGTCTAAACTATAACTATATATAGCTTTAATTCTTCTATCTCCAAATATATTTTCATCAATAAGCCCCGTAACCATAACAGATAGGGCCCTATCACGCATTCCGTATTCATCAATAACTTTATCTATCTCTATAGATAATCGCTGAATCTCTAAGAAAAAAGCCTGTTCTTCCATATCTTTACGTAATAAATTCATTTTAATGCCTAAAAGTAGAGTTCCAAAGAAGCGCCTTTTTAGAGATTTCGCACTGCAAGATAAGAAATATATTCTAAGAAACTACCTTAAAAGACTTAAAGAGGTTAAGCGTAATATAAACAAAAATACCGATCTCTCATTTAGCGAGGTAGAGTTCCTATTGTGGGGTTATGATCTACAGTTTTTTACGATAGATTATGCATCTAAGGATATGGGGATGAATAAGAACAATACACAAAACCGCTTCATATACCCTATGGTCAATAAAGGGTATCTATATAAACACTTTGACAAACTAACACCCTCTAATACATATGAAGATCATTTATTTAGAGATGAAACTAAATACAATTACAGAGTGAGATATGCGCTGACTCAGAAAGCTAGATTACTTGTACAGAGGGTTTACAGAGAATTAGATGATTAGTCTTTATACTGCTTATATCTATTCCCTATAGCTTGTAGAGAAGCTGTTGTTGTAGGAGGTACATCAGATCCAGTATAAATTCTAACATCAATTAGTTCAGCGTTTAGAAACTCTGTTTCTCCGCTGTGTCCACCTATCTCTGTCAAATCACAAAACTGAGAAAACCCTCCATCTACAGAAGTTTGACCTATTAAATCTCCATCTATGTTATAATAAAACTGTTGACCACCCGTCTGGTAAAGTATTAAAACTTCTACATCACTTCCAAAAGTATAGTTTGTACTAGAGTTATCAGTATTATTAATAGCTGTTGATACCTCTGGTCTTTTACCTGTAGCAGGTTTCCATTTTACGCTAGTGCCTCCAGATCCTATTTGTAAGTATCCGTCAGGATTTCCGCCCGTTCCTGTAAATCCTAACAAAGTGTTATCTGATGAAGTATCAAGATCTACAAAGGCAATAACAAACATCCAAGCATCTGAAGTGCTTAGAGAGTGAGCAGTGCTTAGATCTAAGTGGTCATCACTCCCGTCAAACTGTGAAGTTGTGATTGGACCCTTGAGTTTAGAATTTGTTCCGTGAGTTTTATGTGTAGGGCGTTCAGAGCTTGTTGATTGACCCCACGTTCTACTACCTACACTACCCTTTGATGCTCTACCATTTATTGCTGCATCAGCAGCAGCTGTTGGATCAAATGAATCGAATCTTACTTTTGCTTTCCCCATTATGCTGCGTCTATTGATATGTTATTAGTAGCTACCGATACTGATGATTCAAAACCTGGTATAGATAAAACGCCTTGAAAATTGTAAATCTCGCCAGAACCACTTGCGTCTAAACCAGCATCCGACCCTCCAGTATTTAAAAATGTGGCTGCGGTTAAATCTACGGCCTGATAGTCATCACCGCTACTTATAGTTATATTGCTTGTTGCTAAAGATAAAAAGTATATAGACGTAGAAGCAGAATTGTATTGAAACACGTTGAATGTATCTGTGCCTGCTAGATCTGGATTTGCCGTTACATTTGTTACGGTAAGCTCAAAGGTTCCGTTTACTTTAGCCCCAGTTGCTTGAGTTATACCATCTACCAAAGCTGCTTGAGTGTCAGAATCAGTTACAGTAAAAGCAACCATCACGTTTTCATCATCTGTGTCTGTGGTTGTTAAGGCAGCTACAACTAATTTAATAGCGCTTTGTGGCGACTGATATACTATGTTTGCTCCTAATCCTAACACTAACTCCAAAAATTACCACAGCTGCAATATTTACAGTTACTACTGGCACCTATTTCGTTATCATCAGAAGGTAGATCGTGATCAACCACCTTCAGTAGTAAGCTGTTGCTTAGATCTACAATCCTATAATCACTTGTGTGGCACAGATATTTTGCGTCTTGCATTGTACCATCAGAACATTTGTTACACTCTTCCATTATGTTGTACCTATTATTGCTATACTGTCTACCCCAAAGTCTTGAGTATATGAATTTATAACAGGGTTAGAGATTCCAGCAAGATGTATATATACTGAACTTTCACCAGCCGCTGCACTGAGATCCGCTGTTGCCTTTATCCACCTATTGGCTGGTAGATCTGAAGATCCATGACCGCCAGTTTGGACTTGGCCTTCACTACCTATTCTTACTAAAGATTTTGCGGTGTCACTAAGATCTGTAAACTCCATAGTTGCGCCTCCTGCTGTGTAACTTGTAAATCCTAAACCGCTACCAGCTTCATCGGCACTACTTGCAGATGTAGCGCTTGTCGTTGCAGCTAGTCCAAAGCCTCCTCCAGATCCGAAAGACGCACCGTAGCAGTGAAACCAAAAAGTTATTTCTACTGATGCATATGCACTAAAGTCAAGTTCCTCTGTTCTTATTATACTAGCCCTTGCTTCTTGCCCTGAACCTGGGTTCATAGGAGTAGAAGTCTCACTAAATAGGTATCTAGCATCGCTAGTTTCATCAGAAACACCGCTTGTAATTACGGTATCTAAAGAATCAGGACCTCCTGCATGACCGCCAATTGCACCTGTTGCCCCAGTTGCCGAATTACTGTAACCAAACACCCAACCTTTAGTGTTTTGATATAAGCTTTGTAAGTCATAATCTGTTGTACTACCAAAAAGCGTAAAATTCTCGCTATCCGCCTTAGCCCACCCAGTAGGTACTGTTGCTGATGAAGGAGAGCTTGCACTACTGGAACCTGTATCGTCATTAAAATCCCAAGACGCTATAAGAACTCTTTGGCCACCACCACTTGGAGCGGAAACATGAGTCATATTTGCTCCTAATCCTAACATTCTCCAAAAAATTCACTAACGTCCATTTGTGTTAGTATCAATGATTCTGCAAAGTCCCTGTATACAATAGTGCATTCCTCACCAGAGAGGACCGCATCTACTATATCTGGATATATTCTCATATATGCTGCTGTGCTCTTGCCTATAAATCCGTCTTTCTTGATGTTGTTGTTTTCTTGCGTGTCGCCCACGAGAAGGCATCCCGCAGTATGCTCATCGGTATTACCACAATGAATAAGAATATAAGAAAAACCAGGTACATTAAGGACATGAAGCATCCCTTTATGTATGTCGGCAAATCTTTTAGAGTACTTTTTATGGAATCCACCCACATTTCGAATACCGAGGCGGTACTCTCCTTCAGGTATACAAGTTTCTCCTTGTACCTTTTCATCTCTGTCTTCATCTTCGAGAGTGTAACATAAAAATTTTCTTGCTCCATCTGTTATATCGAATAGTATCCCGTTAGTCGAATCTACCCCTTTGTTGAATCTTATTACCTCTAGTTTCATTTTTAATTTTATTGAGTCTTATTTTCTCTGCCTCTACGGCTGGATCTTTACGTTTTTTCTTTGTGTTGAAATATCTTTTCTTCAATCAAAATTTGTTTTTACGAAAACTTTGCCGTATACTGAGATCAGCAGTTCAAATATACAACTGATTTACTAACCCTTAATTTACACGTTATGATAAAGTACATTTTAAAAACATTAGCATTAGTTGCAATCTTATTACCGTTTATGGAGACACAGAGCAGAAAGGCGAATAGACTTATTATTCGTAACAACTGCTACAACGAAAGAACACAAGATCTGGCGATTACGTACAGAAACCTACAATCTCCTCTACCGTGGGAGACGGGTATTAAACTTATAGAGAAATAAAAAAGGGGCGCAAGCCCCTCTTTTTTTACCTTACATATACTTTACCTCCGTAATCAAACGAAGCTCTAATCTTTTGTCTAGGTATAAAGAAACCTCTACCTGATTGAGGGTCTGTATTAGCCTCTTTCATTACCATATGGTTGATAGCACCACTAAACTCGTTCTTATTCGAGAATAATTGTGGTTTCGTCTTTTGCAAATCCTTCATGAACTCCATAGCCATTGGATCTTTAGGATTGATCCCCTCTTTCTTCATAAGATCATATACCTTTGGTGACGCATAAAAAGCCTGCTCTCCTCGTCTAAACCCTTTAGCAAATGCGTCTTCTTCACCTCCATACAGAGACGGCCCATCTTCTCCTCCTTTAAATACCCTTGTATTGCTTGTTTTTGGATTGTGTAGTATAGGCGAAGAATCCGACTCCTCATCTTCTATATCTTGAAGATCACCTTTAAGTTTCTTTTTTATACTTTGCTTAATTAAAGATGGACCTCTCTTACCGATCTCTCTCATTCCTTCTGGTGCTTCTAATGCCTCTTCTTCTTCACCTTCTTCAGTGTATCTTTCACCATATCCAATGTCAGGTAACCCAGCCATTCGCTGTGTAGTTTCTGACGGCATTCTCACACTTAATAAATCCCCTTCAATAGGGTCTCCACCGAGAATCTCGGTACCCCCCATCATTCTAGGCTCATCGTCTGACCCCTCCTTTGTGGGATCACCCTCTCCGTTTACTACACCTCCCTCGTCGAATCTAGTAAGTACTTTTTTTTTTAAGCCTCTTAACCTTAATATGTCGTTTTCGAGCGCCATCATAAGCTCTTCATTGGCTACCCTACCTCCATGTTCCTGCTTTTTGCCACCGAGACCGCCTAACATGAATCCTAAAGGCCCTCCTAATGCACCCCCAATTAATTTCCTACCTAGACCGCCTTTCTTTAAGAAGCCCCCTAACTTTCCTCCTGGTGCCGCTCCACCTCCTGGTGCAGCTCCTGGTGCAGCTCCTGCGGCTGCTTGTGTTGGATCAGGTTGAGGTGCAGCTGCTGCTGCATCGGCTGCTGCCTCTGCTGGTGTTGCTCCTGCTGTTGCTCCTCCTTGAGGTGCTGGTTGTACAGGTGCAGAAGCTCCTGCTCCTGGATCCACTGGTGTAGCTCCTCCTACATTATAGCTAACTAATCCTCCTTCTTCTTGCTTCTTTAAAGCTCCAGCGACCTCAGACATCCCCCCAGTTAAAACTCCTTTTAGTAATCTTTTACCGAAACCACCGCCTCCTTTACCCCCAAATAAACCTCCTCCGCCACCTGCTTGTGGTGCCGCTCCTGCTCCTGCGGCTGGTGCCGCTCCTGCTCCTGCTGCAGCTGCTGCTGCTGGATCTGGTACTGCTCCTGCAGCTGGATCTGGTACTGCTCCTGCAGCTGCTGCTGCTGGATCAACTGGTACGGCTCCTCCTACATTATAGCTAACTAAACCGCCGTGTGCCTGCTTCTTACCACCTAATCCACCTAATAAGAATCCTGCAGGTCCTGCTAATGCACCTCCAACTAGCTTTCTACCTATGCCTCCTGGCTTAAATGCTCCTTTAAATTTCCCTCCAAAAAGTCCTCCGCCACCTGGCGCTGGGGCTCCTCCTGCTGGTGGTGCTCCACCTCCTGGTGCTCCACCTCCTGCTGGTGGTTGGGTCTTCAGTCCTGGGGCTCCTCCTGCTGGTGGTTCTGCCGCAAAAGGTGCGCTGGCTCCGCCTGCAGCTGGGTTTGGAGGAATAGCTCCTCCTACATTATAGCTAACTATACCGCCGTCAGCCATAGGATAACTAACTACTCCACCATTCTGCATAGGTACACGCATACCTTCTTCTCCTGTTAATGCTCCTAATGCTCCTTTAGCTAAGCCTGCTAAGCCGCCGCCACCGCCACCGCCACCTGCAGCTCCGCCGCCTCCACCAAGAGCACCCATAGCTCCTTTAGCCAAAGCTCCTAATCCTCCACCAGCTCCTCCGCCTCCGCCTGTAATAGCGCCTAAAGCTCCTTTAGCTAGTTTTCCTAATCCTCCGCCGCCACCAGAGCCAGTTAACATACCAGCTATGTTTCCAGCAGCGCTTACTCCTTTACCAAGCTTCTGTAAACCTGGTTTCTTAGACTTTTTAAGTAACTCTCCAGCAAGTCCAGCTCCTGCACTTATACCACTACCTGGTGTTACACCAGCTCTAAGAACACCCTTTAGAGCTCCACCACCGAGTTTTTTACCCGATGCTAAGTTTTTACCTAAGGTTAATAGTGCACCGCCTATACCTTGTTGGCGGCCCTGTCTTAGTTTATATCCCTTTTTAAGCGGTACCTTTTTAGGTGTTGGTTTTCTTTTGCGTGTTCTCATGTTTAACTTGCTATAAAGACCTCTACAGTAACATTGTTACTTATAGGGTCGATTAATAATGCTTGTAAATTGTGTAGGGCATCTATTAGTGTTGCGTTTGCATCACTTACGGCAACCCCATCAGATGCGGCCCCCATAATAAAGCTTCTGCCTGCAGCTACCAATATAGTAGCCGATTCGTCGGCAGCTGAATTATCTTCACCTGCATCGATCTGTAATGATAAATTTATTGGGTTGGTGTTATCAAGGTTTGTTACCCTGATATACTTTACATCCTCTACGTCTAAAGCTCCAACTACACCAGCTTGGTCGTCTGCGTGCTCATCAAAAGTCACCACCGTTGTGTCTTGCCCTGTTGGACACGTTACAATGCGGTGGAATACTTGCGTTACAGACGCTACGCTTAGTGTATTGGTAGACCCTCTGTCAGCTCCGTTTAAGGAGATGCTTTCGGTGATTGTAGATGTTAATGTCGCCATAAGGCAAATATACTACTTCTTTTGTTTGTAAAATTCTACCTGTTTTAATCTCCTCAGAGCAGCAAGACGAGATCCATAAGGACCGCCTAAACTCTTTCTCTCCCTAGATATAACATAATACCCTTCTTTCTTCTTTACAATCATGATACAGCTATACCGTATTTAACATTCTAAATGCTTTATTGTGTATACACACTAAAATCATCTAGACTAGCTTTGATATGCATCCTATAGATATAGCAAAGGTATAACATATTTTTTTAAAAGTCAATAGTAAAGCTATTATTTAAGCAAAATGCTCTAATTAACCGCCTCTCAATGCTTTAGGGTAGGAAGGGGGTATAACCATCGTAAAAAAAATACGGATCCCCCTGGAAAAATCGGTTAGAAATGTTTAGGGAGGGGATTATATGTATCTGTGGGCGCATACATACGTGAGGAAAACGCAGAATTTGACATCCCCCCCTTCGCATGGGGGTACGGGTGCCACCCATATCCCCGACGCTAACTTGCTGATACCGAAAGTCTTAAGGCAACGAAGTTAAAGCCATTGTTTAACCGCCTTGGGATTACGCACGATGGAGCGCAGTTCTACGCAAGTGCATGACAATCACACCCCTAACCTAGAAGACTTAAACATATACTCTAATCCGCATCCGCATTACGCTCTCGCATCAGGCTCACACCACGCGTGTACGCACGGGATACGCACGCACACACACACGCACAACACACGCATGCATGCACGCACACACACGATCACACACACGCGAATTATCGCGGGTGTTTTACCTTCGGTAAAAGGCGCATGTAATTAGTTGCCATAAAACTTGACATCACTGTTTTAATCCCCTATCTTTGTGGTCATCGGTTCGGCAATGTTGCCAACCACAAAACCAATCATCATGTCTAAAGACATCAACATCAAAGACTGCCGTAAGGCAGTGAACCAAGCGAAGTTCAACCCAACGAAGGCACGCAAAGCCAACGCAATCAAACTCCTAAAGGAGTTAATGGAAGCGGTCACTAACCTCGAAGAGGTTAAGGCAAAGCCAAAGGCTAAGCGTAAGGCAAGCAAGCCGAAGGCTAAGCGTAAGCCGAAGAATCAAAGACTCGAAGAGTCACAAGCTAAGGACAGCGTAGCTGAGAACTTTATTCCGAAGGAAGTTGCAGAGGTGAACACGTTACCCGAATTCAGCGAACTACGTTCGATGGGTATGTCAGTTGAGGATGCAGTGAGATACTGCAAAGCCCTCAGAGAGGGTGCGCCACAGCCAGCGTAACACCCACAAGCCTAGTGCCAGTTGTGTGAGTGTGATAAGCGCACACAGGAAACGTAGTAACGACACCGCAACGGGGCAAAGCGTGGAGGTTCGATTCCTCCTCTAGGCTCTAATCTATTAGAAGGTTTAATATACACTCTCTTCATTTATGAAGAGTGTATATAAACCCTCTTAACAAACCAAAAATCTATACATCATGGATAATCAATTAATCCAAGACCTGCGTATGCAGGCAGTACGTAGCCTATTCGATGGCTTAACATTCAACCAAGCTACTAACACAGCCGACTGGGATGCGCTCTCATGTGATGAGCAGATGCGCCTTGAGGACTTAATCAACTCGGAATCATGACACTAGAACACACAATCAGAGGTGCGTATATTGACACGCTACTTGATGGCGGATTTACACGCCTTTTGGACGGAACTACCAATCCAACCGAAGGTTACATCGTAGGCGGTGTAACTGAACCAACCACTATGCCCGAAGATGAGTATCACCCTGACTTCAGAAGTAGATACGAAAGGACAAGCAGGGCAATCAACCACTACGCTAAGTTCAAAGAACTATGGGAAAAGTATGACGTATTACTTGACGAACACAAAGACACATATCGTATGCATAAGTTCGTTGCTGGTCTAGGTATAGGTACATGGATACACGATGGTCAGATATACTTCGACCTTGTGCAACACTTGTACAACCTTGAAATAGCTACGAGGGAGGCCAAGCAACGTGGAGAGATAGCAATCTACGATTGTAAAAACCAAAAAGATTTATTACTATGACAGATTTACAGAAAGCATCATTCTACCTAAATGCACAACACGACACACCTAGCGAAGAGATAGACGGTAGACTACACATCAACGTATCGGAAAGCCTATGTGTAGCCATACACGATGAAGAAATACACTACTTAGCAGAGCAGTATGACATCATTCAATCAGATATTAACGAATTAAACCAATAAAACATGAACAGGATATTCAATCCATTCAGAGGGCTATGCTTTGAGGAACTCGAACTAGCCTATGCCTACTACTCGTGCTGTGAAGATGCAGATGCGGTGGACATGGTAGCAGAAGCGTTCTGCGAAAGCGCAAAACTAGATATTAACCTATAAAAACCAATAAACATGAGAAATTTTGAATTATACATAGGGGAAAAACTATCTCCTGAGGCAAAATCATTCCTCGAAAACAATTCACTTGACGCAATAGAGCGCAAGGCTAGAGATTTAGAATTTAAGTCTTGGTGTCCCGTAGCTATGCAACACGATAGCAAGGGGATGCGTGATGCTATGAAGCAGACGAGCGAGATGCTATTCAAGTTCATCAGCTTTCAAAAAGACATGGACGCAATTAACGCATACCATGACAATTTAGAAAACAATCAATAAAGCATATTAACATGGGATTACTAGAAAAAGCAGACCACGACTACGAAATGTATCGTGATGACGGACATATGTGGGGCGTACCGCACACCAAGCGGATCCGCATACCTAAGTACAAGCAGAATCTGTCAGTACGTAAAGAGTATAACGGAAGTGATGGTTGGAGAATTGTAGTGAAAAGCTACGATACCGACGTTGCTTGGGGTTGGGAGCATATGGGTACGCTAGTCGTAACCGAGTACCACTCACCTACCACATCAAAGCATATCAGCTATGTGGCTGAGCAGTTGGATATGGTGGTAAAGAATTGCTACGATGACAACGCTAAGAAGGTCAATAGATACAAGTAATAACTACGTTATTAGAAAAATAAATTTGGATTTGTGGATAGTTTGCCTTATCTTAGCAGTCCGATTCAACCAATCGAAAACCAATTAATACATCAATCATGAAAAATACAGGCTACTGCCCATGGGAACATGCATACCAACTATGCAAAGACCATTACACAAAAGAGCAAATCGATGATATGTTGCTCTGTGAAATCGAAGAACTAATACATCAATCATGAAAACATTTGAAATAGAAGTGGTGCGTACATACACCACAACAATCGAGGTAACTTTACTTGACAGTCTA
>Ga0208669_1000384_pt1 | contig 17789 bp, 19 predicted proteins | sample 21_taG_FD_184095 | JGI IMG/M metagenome (GOLD analysis project Ga0208669, IMG submission 184095) | Marine viral communities from the Subarctic Pacific Ocean - 21_ETSP_OMZ_AT15319 metaG (SPAdes) (version 2) | ecosystem: Environmental > Aquatic > Marine > Oceanic | place: Pacific Ocean | collected...
CATTGACCGCGTTTAACCCTATTTCATTTTGAGTTGTAGCAACTCTTTCTATTAAAGATTTTAAATCTTTGTGTTCTTTTTCTGTTAATTTCATAAACTATTGAATTTGATTAAATTATATTATTATGTATATTACACGCTTTTAGTTTATTTTGAATGCCATGTATACATACTTTTGACTTGATTTGTTACTTCCATCATAACCGTTAGGAAAACTAAACCCATTTGATGTTAAATCAATATGAACTGCACTTGTTGTATATTCACTATCATTTGCATTTGCAATTAACATATACCTGCCTGTTATAGAACCTGATGGTCTTTTACTATCATAAATATTCCAACCATATTGTGCTGTAGATTTAACTATAACAAAATCAGGTTGAAATCCAATAGATTGTGCGTTGCCTGAACTTCCTGTTCCTGTATAACTTCCAAACTTACTATATCCTGTTACATCGTGGAAACAATATGCTATGTAAGTACCACTATTAGAATTAATACAAGAACCTGAAGCACAATTACTTAAAGTAAATACAGTGCTTGAAGGGGTTGTGTTATTAAATGCAGCATCAGTTACTTCAGCATCATCTGTGTTTAAGTTTAATGTTTTTGTATTACCTAATGATGAGTGATATACTACCCAATCTTCTGCATAATCTAATCTTTTAACAATTATCATATTAGGTGCTGCTGAAAGACCGTGACCAACTGTAGCCCCCCCTGCTTGTGTTCCATCATATTTAACGATTGAAAATCCTGCATTAGCATTTGCACTAACCATAGAATTTATGGATCCTGTTGTATTATACGTGGGGACTGCTCCTCCAGCTTTCCAATTCCAAGACATAAAATTTACTCCATTATTATTATATCCATTTGCATCCCCTAACGTAAATCCATCATTATCAAAAGATTGTAAAAATTCCGCGTTATATTCTTCTGCTGAATTAGCATTTGAGCTTAATTGTTTTCCAGCCCCTCTAACACTATCTGTTAAATTATGCCAAGTTGTGCCTGCTCTATTTTTCAACCATACAAAATCAGGTTTAAAGCCGAGCCCTGTGATATTTTTTGTACCACCATTACCAGTATATGTTGTTGCATTAAAACTATCTGCAAGAGTTGGTGTTGTTGAAGGCAATGATGCTGCAAATGCTAAATATATATGAGTTGTTCCATTACTATTAACCTGTCCCTGGCCACTCCCACTACCTCTTATTTTAAATCCAGTTGTAAAAAAATCAACTTGTGCTCCAGGCTCAGTTGCTTCAGCTGCTGTACTATTAGCAAATAATCTATCACCTTTTGGATTTCCTGTTTCTCTTTTATTATCAACCATAAACCAGCTATCTGATCCAGCTGTTTTTATCATTAAAAATGCAGGAGAAAATCCTAGGTCTACAACAGGTCCATTATCTGAACCGTTTCCAGTATAACTACCAGCTTTTGAAAATCCTGTTGTGTTCGCAAAACAATATGCAATATACGGATAATTATTACTATTTGTTCCTGTTTCAGTACCCAGGGAAAAAGTAGTAGCTGTAGTAGCGGTGTTATTCCAAGCGGCTGCATTTGTAGACTCCGCATCTGCGGTATTTAAAACCATGTTTTTAGTAGGGCCCGAAGCTGAATTATAAACATACCAACCATATCCTTGTCTTGTTCTATTTGTCATAATGATATAATCTGGAGCTGAACTTAATCCATGCCCTACAGTAGCATTACTTCCAGAACCTGTGAATTGGACTATAGAAAACCCTAATGTATCATTTGCTTGAACTGTACTTGTAATACTTCCATCATTATTAGTGCTTGTACTTCCCCCGTTCGCCTTCCAGCACCAAGCCACATAAGGTACTCCACTGTCATTACACTCATTATCACTACCTAAAGTAAAACCGTCGTTATCAAATGATAGTAATCTTTGTGCTCCTGTTGATTCCGCATTGGTACTATTTGAAGCTAAAAATTTTTGTACTCCTCTTGAAGAATCATATAGATTATGATTTTCTACTTTATTTCTTTCTTTCAACCATACAAAATCCGGTTTGAACCCTACCCCAGTAACCGCTAAGCCTGAACTACCGTTTCCCGTGTATAAAACAATATTAAAATGGTCTGCAACATCAACATTATTAACTGTTATTGAATAAGCTCTTACTGTAGATTGGTTTTCGTTATCTGTTGCTGTGATACTAAAATTACTAGTTGTATTTGCGGAAACACTTGGTGCGGTTCCTGTTATAGCCCCTGTGCTTGCATTTAAACTTAAACCTGAAGGTAAAGAACCTGAGGTAATTGTATGCGTTATAGCCCCTCCATCTGGTTCTGTCGCGACTACAGATAAATTAACTGTTGTTCCTTCATTTACAGTACCTAAGCTACCAGCTGCGTGCGTGAAAGCTGGAATACCATTATAAGAAACAGCACTAGCTGAAGTAGCACTACCCCCGTCAGTGTTAGAAATTACAAGAGCATATGAACCAGCAGATTTGGCTGGTGCCACAACAGTCATTTGACTTGCGCTGTTTAAAGTTATTGAGGAAGGTACTGTTCCATCTATAGTACATGTAACACCTGTTGCAAAATTACCACCATTTATAATTAAGTTTTGTCCACCAGCTGGATCTAAAGCTGTATCATTGCCAGGGTAATCTACAGATGAAAATGTTGGAGGAGTAATAGCTGAGCCCCATTCCATTGTACCATCACCTTTTGATTTAAGTACATTACCTGAAGTTCCGTTGTCTCCTCCCACCATATGAAGGTTACCTGATTTTAATCTTGTTTGCGCCATGTTTTAATTTATTTTAAATGCCATATATATATATGAAGCTCCTGATATGTTGTGATAGTTTGCCGTTGTATGGGTAAACCCATCTGTATTAATCGTTATTCTATTTCCAGGTGATTGGTTTTGTTCAGCGTTAGACTTATTTGCAGCAAGGTCAACACCTATTCCTCTCACAGTATCCGATATTTCCCAATACCATCCATTCTGGTCTATTCTTTTAAACATAAGCCAATCAGGTTGAAATCCTGTTGTTATGGTTTTAGAACTTCCATTACCAGTATAACCTCCAAACTTACTATATCCAGATACTGAATGGAAACAGTAAGCTATATATTCATCTCCACTACCTGATAAACTTGTTCCAATATTAAATATTGTTGATGTTGGAGGTGTTGAATTAAATAAACTACCACCTGATGAACCATTACTTGTTTCACCATCAGATGTATTTAAATTAACAAAATAATGAGCAGGATTTGCACCTCCGTTTAGATAAGCATTATATGTGTACCAAGGACTTGTGCCAGTTAATCTTTTTGTAATTATCATTTCAGGAACTGCTGAAAGACCGTGAGGAATTTTACCTGCAGAACCATTCCCTGTCCATTTGACTATTGAGAATCCTGAATTAGCATTTGCACTAACTATTGATTTTGGTGGAGCACCAAGTTCTAAATCATCATTTTGTGATGTACTCTCTGCATATAAAGCTGCAACATCTATATCAGATACTACTCCATTATATATTCTAAATTGGTCCATTTCCCCATTAAAAAAAGATTCACCTGATGTATATGGGTGAATAGATACACCAATATTTGTTGAACAATCTGATTTGTAAGCAATAGATTGTGTAATTGTTGAAACATCTAATTCTCCATTAATGTACATTTTTAGTTCACCAAGTTTCATAGTAACAACAATATGAGTATATTCACTCGTGCTTATTGCGCTTGTGGAAATTACATGCGTAACATTACTACAGCTTGTGTCATCAGGATAAGCATTAGTACAATCTCCATTATAAATTACAAATCTTGCTTTATTAGTACTATTGTCAATTCTAAGTAATGCACCTTTACTACTTCCACTTTCAATATCATAATTATCAAAAATAGTTCTATGCCCTGAACCTGCGGGTTTTACCCACACAGATATTGACAACTCATTAAACCTAAAAGAACCATTGGCTAAAGTTATTTTGGAACTACTACCATTAAAAACCGCTGCTTTGTTAAACTTACCACTTGAACTGTATGTAACATTAGAAGCAGTTCCATTAAAGCTACCAGTTACATCATTAGCATTGTCCTCAAATTTATATACTGCTCTTGCAGGTCCTCCAAAGATTGTCGGCTCGTTATCATCAGCTTTCCAATTCCAAGAAACGTAAGAACCACCTGATTTATTAAACTTAACATTTTGGCCTGAAGCATATGCTAAACTAAATCCATCTGAATCAAAAGATGTTAATTGACTATCTTGATTTTGTGCATCATTACCATTTGGATATATAAGGCCTGTACCTCTAATGCTATCTGTAAGAACGTGGTCATTTGCTTCGTTTCTATGTTTAATCCAAGTCAAATTAGGTTTAAATCCTAAACCATCAATACTTTGTGTACTACCATTACCCGTATAAGTTACTGCATTAAAACTTTTTGCTACTGTTGGTGCTTCTGTGTCAGGGTCTGCAGCAAATGCCATATATAAATATTTAATATTATTTGCATTTCTACTTATATCACTTGTATTTAAAGTAAATCCATTACTTAAAAAATGAGCACCATATAAACTTCCTGAACTAAATTCAGCATCACTTGAGTTTGCATATAAATCAGCAAATCCTCTTTTATTGTCTGCCATTACCCAACTTGTGCTGCCATTTTCAGTATTCTTAATCATAACAAAAGCAGGTTCAAATCCTGTTTCTACCAATGGTCCATTTGCTGAACCATTACCTGTGTATGAGCCAATCTTTGAAAAGCCATCAATATTAGCAAAACAATATGTAACATAAGTTCCACCTGATGTATTAACAGCACTACCTGTACCTAATAATATTACACTTGATGTAGCATAATCAGGATAAGCACCATCTTGAAATTTTGCATAATTACCTGCTAAATCTAATTCATATCCCTCAATTACTTTTGCAGTTACTCTCCAAGCATCAGGGTGATTTAATCTTTTTGTTATATACATTGATGGTTCTACACCTAATCCGTGTCCTATGGTTTTACCACCACCACCTGTTCCTGTATAAGTTATTATAGAAAACCCTGCATCTTGATTAGCTTGTACTGTACTTGTAATATTCCCATCTGTATTGCTGCTTGTAGTTCCTCCGTTTGCTTTGAATGCCCAAGCTACATAATCTTTTCCTGAAGTATTGGTGTGTTGTCCTGAACCATCTGCTACAGTAAAACCACCATTATCAAAAGAAACTATATGACCATATTGTCCATAAGTTCCCTCTGCTGAACTTTCTGCACTAAATAAAACTTTACTTGAGCCTGTACCTCTTGTAGAATCTTGCATTAAAGGGCTTTGTCCGCTTGATGTTCTATTTTTTACCCAAACTAAATCAGGAGTAAATCCAAGACCATACTCATAAGTAACATTACTTGCAGTACCATTATAAGATCTCATATCATCATTTGCATTTCCTTCAAATCTATAAGAAGCTACTAATGGGTTTTCATTATACAATGTAGTTACTTCTGCTGCTGATATTTCTTTGTTAAATATTCTTAATTGGTCTAATTCGCCCTTATAAACATAAGCGTTTGCACCACTTGATATTCCGTGTCCTATTCTAAAAGTTCCTTGTATTGTTGAGGTAGCTGAACTATGAGCAGTGGATGTAGTTGTTGAAGGTTCTACACCATCTATGTAAAGTTTAGCAGAAGAACTTGAACCATAAACACCATTTAAAGTTAATACTAAATGATGCCAATTATTATCATTAAAAGCTGATGATGTAGTTTTTTCATATACTGCACCACCATTATTTGCTATGTAACCAGCAGCAATGGTTCCATTTGTATTTGTAGTAGCTCTCGCCCACATATAATCACTACTTGAACCATAAGGACCAACAGTAAACATAGTTCCAAATGATGTTGTGTCAGTTTTAAACCAAAAACTAACAGTTCTTAAATTAGCAACTGTTGGAGTATATGATGTGTTTATAGCACTACTACTCCCATTAAAACTTGCTGCTTGCCCATATCTTCCTGCTGCATATTGTATCGCAGTTCCAGTTCCATTATAGTTACCACTTAAATCTGTTTCATCATTTTCAAATCTATAAGTAGCAATACAAGATGTATCTCCTAATACTTGTAATGTGTCTGTTGTATCTACATTTAATGGGTCTAATGATTCTGGTGTTGTTTCTGTATATAGTGTTGAAACTTCTGATGAAGATAGAGCTTTAGTAAACAATCTTACTTGGTCTATTTTTCCGTTCCAAGTAGTTACACTTGAATCAGCTCTACCAATTCTCATTTTATTTTGGTCTGGGAAAGTATTTGATATTGTTGAACTTGGAGTATGTAATTGACCATTAATTATTGCTTTAACTGTATTAGCATCACTATCATATACCATTCCAACGTGGTACCAAGTTTTTGTGTTAAAAGTGCTTGAAACTGTACCGTATAAAGTACTTCCGTGAATAGTTATGCCAGTCGAAGTTACTATAACACTACCATTATTTGTATTAGTAGAATTGTTCATACCAGCTATAACGGTAGGATATTGATTACTTAAAGCATTAGCATACACCCAAGTTGACCAACTAAAACTTTGGTTATTATGATTTAAAGAAACATCTACATAACTATTGCTTCCATCAAAATAAGCACCTGCCCCAAACTTACCTCCGTTAATAGAATGTGATGAAGAACCATCTCCTTCGTATAATACGACTCCAAAGTGTTCTGATGGTGTAATTCCTCCGCTACCAGGGGGTTTAACTAATAACCTTTTGTTTATTGCCATTAACCAATGTTTGGAAAATCATAACTCATAACAGCTTTTTTAGTTGTTAAAGCGTTGATCTCTGTTTCTACTGTATTTGATTGCGTTCTAAGTTCAGCTCTTGCTGTTGTAATATCAGCTGGTATTTCTGTTGCATCATCTGCATTCCTAATTATATACCAATCTGTTTGTGTTAGCTTGCTACCTATTTGACTTTTGAAATTATTTATTTGTTGCTCTTTTAATTCAGCTAAAGTTTGACTCCACGTTTTATTTATTATATCTTTTTTAAATACCGATGCTGCAGAATCAAAATATATTTCATCTAAGTCATGAATTCTTGAATCATACTCTTCTGGTATAATAACATCAAACATCCCAGCGTCGCGAAGTTCATCTGCTGTCATACCTCTAGCATTTAAATGATAACCTGTTGATGATCTAAATTGTTTAGGTACATCAGGGTACGTTGTAATAATTCCGTTGTTATTTACTGCTTTCATATTATTAACTTGTTGCTTCTTGACTTATTGTTGCCCATTGTTCTGTATTTCCATTTGTACTTACAATTTGTATTAGGTTTCCAACTGTTCCATCGTATGTACCTGTAATCTCTTTTACACTCGCTGGTAATGTTAAAGTGTGGTTTCCAGTAATTACCAAGTCTATAACCATTCCAGTCGATGCGTTTGAAAATGTTAATGTTGTATTACCTGATAATGTTTTTGTAAATACCGCTGCTGTTGCCCAATCTACTGCTGTACCACTTAATGCTGCTGCTGTTGTAAACTCTGCGCCTAATTTAGCATAGCTTATTGCATTATCCGCAATTGAAGCCGCTACGACTGCATTTGAAGCCAATTCAGCCGCCCCTACTGCATCATCCGCTAATTTAGCTTGGGTTACAGAATTATCTGCTAATACGTTTGCTGTTACTTTTGTTATTGCCATTTTTATTTATTTATTTTGTTTTATGTTGCAAATGTTGGTGATGCTGTTCCTAAATTTTGCCACGCACCACAATTAGTTTGTACACTTGGTTTTATTTCTCTTACATAAGACCCACTAGCCATTCCTATTGTTGAAGCGCTCACGTAGGAATTTGAACCAGATAAAGATGTTTTATAAACGAGTGCTTGTGAATCACTAGATGAATAATTCATACCCGCTAAATAATAAGTGCCATTATGAAATAATCTTGTGTTATAATTTGTTGTTGCTGATCCACCGCTTGTCCAGTTACCATTATAAGTTGTTTTATAATTATACCCTGTATTTCTTGCCGCAGTCCAGTTACCGTTAATATAATTTAATTGATGCCAATAATCAGGGCTTAAAGTTTGATAACTTTTACCACTATCTAAATCTGCCATATAAAACACACCGTTATATGCTCTATAACAACCTATTATTTTTGTTCCATCTGTTGCTATTCTAGTACCCCAACTTAATTCTGGGCTTGCTAAACTTAAATCATTCCAACTCCCTGTAGCAAAAAAATCTTCATTTGATGTATAATAAAAATGTGGGCCTGTGCCTCCGTCTACTCTTCTTCCAATTACTATACCTTCATTGTGAACTTCTACATCAAATATATCTCCGGCAAAACCTTGGGCTTTTGTGCTCCAGTTGCTAGAACTCACTGAACTTGGATTTATTACTGTGGTATACAATATTTGCCCTGTACCGTTTGCATCATGCCCCGAAATAACTAAATTTCCTTCTGGTACTGCTACTATTTTTGTACCATAATAATTTGTACTTGTCCAATCTATTATTCTAGTCCAACCTGTCGCAAATGAACTGTCTTTTGTTTGATACACACCATCAAATGTAGATACAATCCAAGTAAAACCGTCCCATAAAATATCCTGGCAGAAAGAGGTTCCTATTGTTACAGATGACCACCCGCTTGTAGGAGCTGAGGCTGATGTGTAATGAAACTTATTTGTTGCTCCTTCTGCTAAAACATAAGTTGCAGAGGCGGCAGACCCTTCCCCATTAATTCTTGCATCATCATATTTTGGCGCACCAGTAAATAATCTTTTATTTAAACTCATATTTTACTACGTCAGCTTTTTTAGTTAACGCGTTTATTGCCGCCTCGTTATCATTATAATTATTCAATATAGCTTCTCTCTCATTATTCACTTCTTGCGGCACATCTATATTTCTGTGTAATTTTCTTATATAATACCAGTCTGTGGTTTTTAATTTAGATTTAGTTGTTTCGTTTAAAAAATTTAATTTATGTTGTTTTAATTCATCTAAAGTTTCTGACCAAATTTTTTGTATTACATTATAGTGATATTTATTTTCTTCTAAGTATAATGTGCCAAGCTCCTCTATAGCGGGATCATAATTAGGGGTTTCTACTTCATAAAATCCTTCTTCTTCTAGTACTTCTTCAGGCAAACTTTCAAATCCGCCTATATAATGTTTTTTACCATTCCAAGTAGAAGGTAACACGTTAAATACTTTAATTTTTCCGTTAATTTTGATTGCTTTCATAATTATTATGGCGTTGTATCACTTGTGTAAGGCTGTATTGAATACATGTATATTGGATTTGATGTATCATTAGTACACACTATTTGTATTAAATTATTTGTAGTACCGTCATAATTTGTTGTGCCCACTTTGTTAAATGTTGCATTTGCTTGGCTAAACGTTATTCCGTGATTACCTGTTAAAATTAAATCTATAACCTGGCCTTGTTTTGCTGCGCTAAATGTAAATGTTGCTGTTCCATTTGCTGTTGCTGTAAACGTAGTTGCAGCACTAAAATTTAAAGCAAATGTAGTCCCTGTTCCCAATGCGCTTAAATGAGTGTACCTGTTTTCTAATTTATCATGCGTAATATTATTATCCGCTATTTCTGCTGTTATAATACCTCCATCTTTAATTGTAACCGCTCCTGAAGATACGGAAAAATTGTCTGAGCTAAACGACGCAATTCCTTTATTTGACACTGTAGCATCTTCTGCCGAAATAGTTATATCCCCTGTTGATGCTGAAACATCTATTCCCTCCCCCGCTGCTACATTTGTTACACCTGTTTTAGCTATGCTTATAGAGTTAAAAGACATAACTTCTATTGTGTAACCACTTTGTGGTGCAGTGCTAAACGTTAATGTTGTTCCTGAAATGCTATACGTGCTCTTATCTTGATAAACACCATTTATAAATACAAATGTATTATTTTCATCATCTATGCTTCTCGATAGTGTAAACGCGGTTGCACTACCATTCCCTGTTAATTGATCACCAACAATAGTTGATAAATTAATTGCTTTAATATGCACAACCTCTATTATAGCTCCTGTTCCTGGCGCTGTGCTAAATGTTATTACATTTCCAGATGTTGTATAATTATCTTTTGATTGATAAACACCGTCAATATATATCTGTGTATTATCTTCATCTATTATAGAAGCACCTGTTGTAAAAGCTACCACGCTGTTATTCCCTGTGAATGAATCAACTTTAATTGCGCCTTGTACAGAAACAAAATGTATCACTTCTATTTTGGCCCCATTTGGGGGTGCCGTACTAAATGTTACAGTAGTCCCGCTTGTGCTATAGTTGTCTTTACTTTGGTAAACACCATCGATATATATTTGAGTATTGTTTTCAGATGCAATTGTTGAACTAACTGTAAAAGCTGTTGCTGAACCATTACCTGTTAATATATTTTTTTCTACATTTAATGTTGAGCTCCCCGCTGACGATGCAACTGTTATTGTGTCAGTGCTCGCATTAGTGCTTAAAGTAATATTATCACCCGCTACTAAAGTTAGTGTATCTGTAGCACTATCTGCAACAACACTTGTTTGACCTGATATTGCAATTGTTTCAAACGAATTACTAGCCCCTGAGCCTGAAGCATCCGCAGCTGGTGCCCATGATGATCCATTCCATTTTAATACTTGACCCGATGACGGTGATGTGCTTGCTACGTTAGTTAAATTTTCTATTGCAGCATTTAAAGCAAATGCTGTTCCTGTTAAACTAATTCCAGTACCAGCACTATATGTTGTATTCGTATCAGTAGATGCTAAAGTGATTGTATCACCTGTTTCAGATATACTTATATTACTTCCAGCTGCTATAGTTACATCGTCTGTTGATGAATCACTTCCTGTTAATCTTATTATTGCATCATTACCACTTGTAACACTATTTACTGTATAGGTTGTATTTGTGTCTGTTGCTGCTGGTGTAGCTGTACCAAATTTAACATAGCTACCCATATAACCATGAGAGCTACATTGATAAAATAAAACAGGTGGTGTTGAAATGGTTGGTATAATTTGAGTGTATGCTCCTGAACTACCCGCTGTACCACTCGTTGTTACTCCTGTTGTGTATGCTGTTGTTTTAGCAGCATCTGTATAAAATCTTAATGGATGACTACTATTTGAGTTATCAGACTGATCAAATTTATAAGTATTACCTGGTGTAAACTCTAAATAAGCCCCTTCAACACCGTCTATTGTATATCCACTCGAACTACCATTACCTTGCTCTGGATGTGCCGTGGTTTTTGAAATAACCTTAACAACCAAAGTTTGAGCAGCGTCTGTATGTAATATAGATCGATGCCCAGATAGCTCTAGTGGTGACTTAAATTTTACACCCATGAGTTATATTTTAAATTTTTCTAATTAGAACTCTAATATCATTTGAAGTAGGAGCAACTGTAAACGCTACTGTTACAACACTTGTAGAAGTTCTTGTTACATCAGCTATAACTGTTTCATAACTTGAAGCATCATAAAGTTCAACTAATACATCCCTTGTACCTAAGTTATGCGTCACTGTATATGATGTAGCCGATCCATTTCCTATCGATCCTTTAAACGAATCTGCTGTGGTAGCAATATCATAATATGTTGAACCGTCATTTGTTAATTCCCAATTATCATTTGTTTCATTCCATCTAAGCACTACATTCGTGGAAGAACCTCTTTCGATTTCAATACCAGCATTTTCCGATGGCGTACCTGTTGCATTACTATTAAGAGTAATTATATTGTCAGCTAGAAGTATTGTTTCAGTATTTACTGTAGTGACTGTACCTGAAACTGTTAAATTACCTGTTACTATTAAATTACCTCCAATTGTAACATTGTCTGGAAGGGCTACTGTAATTGTATCACCTGATACAGATGTTACAATCTCATTCGCTGTACCCGCTACTGTTAATGTATCCGTTCCTAAAACAACACCGTTGTCAGTTCCTGAATCCGCTGCTATATCTAATGTTGTTGTGATTGAAGCTGTTCCAGCCGCTGTTAAACGACCATCAGCATCTACTGTGAATGTTGGTATTGCAGATGAAGAACCATAAGCACCGGCCGTTACAGATGTAGCTGCAAGCTGTGTTGATCCTATTCCACCGTCCTTTACTTTTAGCGCATCAGAAGCAATTGCTATTGTAGTATCATCTACTGCTACGTTCAATGTTACAGAACCATCAGTTCCTCCACCGGTTAAAGCATTACCTGCAACAATCGCTGATATATCACCAGATATATTAGTCCATGCTGTACCATTATATATGTATACTTTTTTATCTCCAACTGTAGAGTCATAATATATTTGACCCTCAGCAGGGCTAGAAGGTGCGGTACCCAAAGGGTGAATCACAGCATTCTGTAATTGATTTTTATTTAAATCTATATGTGTTAAATATTTTAAAGCCATTGTTTGGTTAGTTTATATATGCTTTTCCTGAAAATGAAGAGGAAAAACTTACTGTTAATGAGTTAGTGTTTGTATATGTTATGTGCCCTATAACAACATTATTAGCGGAATCGACCACTGTTACTGCAGGGAATTTTTCTAAATTATGATTTACCGTCCAGTTATTAGATGCAGAGCCTTGCGTAAACACAAAGTTTTTATCTACATCACTCGGGCCCTGAACAATCCCGTATGTTTTCCCAGTTGTTAAACTTCCGTTTCCTTCTGAAAATATTAATGTAGCATCAAAAAATGTTGTTTCTCCAGATCTATCTGCTAACGCTGTTAAAGAATATTTACCAAATTTATTTACATCATCTAATTGATAAATAAATATAACATTGTCTTCTAAATATTGCAAATACTCCGTTACAACAGTTCCGCCATTAGTTGTTTTACTTAATACTAAATTTGTTATAGCAGAAAAAGCAGTGTTATTACCACCTCCTGCGGCAAAAGACATAGTTCCTACATTTCTATTAGGTGCACCTTGTGTACTGAATACATAAGGTATTTGACCACCTATACCTATTTTACCAGTGTCATTAAAATTAGTTGCTAATCCTTGAGGAGTAAAATTTCTTGTTTTACCACTCTGAGAATCAGTTCCAATCCACTTGTCACCGTCTTGAATTACGGTGTCAGTTAAATAGGTATTAAGTCTAGCCATTATTTACAAATACAAATTTCACAGTTACACATAATTATTTACTTATTGTTTTAAATTTCTCAGCCCCACGAGATCCAAAATATGCTACGTAAACAGTAATAAGAAGAGACTTTAATAAATCTACCCATCCGCCGTCTACAGTAAAATCTAATCCAGTAGAGTCTATAAATATTAATAAGACCATAGCCACTGTTAAAAATATTAGTGTCATAGGTCTTGTATTCTTTGAAAGCCAGGAATCAGACTGCATGTCAGCCTTCCAACGCTTAGATACTTCTTGCATTTCAATAGTATCTTGATTTAATAAAGCTAAAGCTTTTTCTTTATCTTCAGCTGGTAGCTTCGGGTCTTTTTTAATTAAGTTTTTAACTAAACCAAAAACACCGTTATCTGGTAAGACGTCACCAAGACTACCTATTATATCAGAACCAGCACCTGCTAAAAATTTACCAACCGCTGTGTCTTTTAATTTCTTTTTATTTTTTGACATTAGCTTTTCTGCCAGCTCTTTTGCCTTTAAGTGATTTTGGTAAATCTTCTAATTGATTACCAACTTCTTTTATAGAAGCAGCTACGTCTTTTAATTCAGCTTTTAATCTATTTAATTTATTTACAGCATTAACTTGAATTTCTTCAACTTTAGTTTCTACTGAGTCTGCGATAAAATCCTTATCTGCATCTTTAATTTTTCCTGTATGAAGCATAATTAAGTAAGCTATAATTATTGCTTCTATAACTGCTATTGCTATTAATATCATTTTTTATTGTTTTTATATGGAAATATTTTATTCAAAGCATCTTTTCTGCCTTGACATCCGCACGGTATATTTAATCCTTCTGATATAGTATCTACCATGTGTTTAACCCCTGTTGCTCTTGTGATTTTTTCTATTGAATCACCTAATCCTTTTGATTTCATATTATTGGTATCTATCTACAAGTTCTTGTATATCTTCAAGTCTTGCTTTTATTTTCATACTTAAATCCGCCTCCACTCTCGTCATAGGCTTTCCGTTTTTAAAAATAATTATAACGGGGACAGCTTTAAAACTAGATTTAAAATTATCTGGTTGGTCCTCAACAAATGCTTTTGATACTTTTGCTCTTTTTATGCTTGCTAGTTCTTTAAAATCATTTTGTTGATTCCATTTGTAATTAAAATGTATAACTGATATATCCTGTGAATAACAAAAAAAACTAAAGAATAAAAATAGAAAAATAACAAATTTTTTCATTTTACTTATTTTTAATTATTTCATAAAGCTTTTCATCGATCTTGTCAAGCTTTTCTGAGTTAGCATCTACTTTTTCTTCAGTAGATATAATAGTTTCTCGAATTAGCTGATCTTTTAAGTCATATTCGGTTCTTGAAACTGGCGGCTCCGGTAACTCTTTTGCCAGTTCTATATCAGCTTGCAGTGAAAACCACATACCAACTACAGTAACCACTACAGCACCTATAGTAACTAAGTTCTCTACACTGATATTGAATTTTTGTTTTTTGATCTTGTCTAAGTCAAGTTCTGCCATTACTTATTTATTTCTTTTTGGTTTTTGTTTTTTTCTTTTTAGCCCTTAACACTGCAAAGTCAGCTTTTGTTAACTTATCATACGGTGGTGCAAGCTTTGCGGTTTTACTAGTAAATTTATTTTTCATATTAACAATTCCATTTTCTTAAAGCCAATGCTTTTCTTGTTGGTCTTCCCTTGCTATCTTTCATAGGTCCTTTAACACCAGACATTCTAGCACAAAAAGATTTACGTCTTTTCGCAGCTTTACTACCCTTCTTTAATTTAGATGGTTTTGTTGTAACAGCTGTTTTTAATTTACTACCTGGGTTATCTTTTCTATATTTAGCAACACCCTTTTTAGTCATGCCGCCTTTTTTACTATAGTAACCTTTAGATTTTTTTCTTGAAGGTGCGCCTTTACTTGCCATAGCTGCTTCTTCTTTTGTTTACTTTTTTAGCTTTACCTTTTGGAAGTTTTTTGTAAGCTTTCTTTTTACCTGTTTTGTAATCTTTTGGCATAATTATCTATTTTTATCTTTTATCATATCATCTATAGCTTTATTAAAAACTTTATCGGTATATGATTTATTCTTGTAAAATACATTTTGTTCTGATACGGGTATATCTTCTTTACCCAGCAGAATATTGTAAATGCGTGTTATTAATCTTTTTGATTTGAATGAAGTTTGGAATATAGAATATTTAATTGTAGTACGATTACGGTGTCTCCATACGTCTATCCAGCCATTTTTGCGAAGTTTTTCCCATCTAGCTTTGTCCCAACTCATGAGGTAAGTACCGTTAATGTAATCATTACGTGTAAATCTACCAATGCAATCAAAATAAATGAGTAATTCTAAGTCCGCATCGGTTAAACCATTTGATTTACAAGCCCATTTACGAACTAACCTATAATATTTAAAAAGTTGCATGTCCCGAAGGTCAGCTGCTTCTATTCTCATTCTACTATAACAACGTCTTGTTGTTTAATTACGATGTATGTTTGATTGTCAAATATTATTTCGTGACCAGCGTTTCTATCATAATGTATAACGTCACAACATTTAATAGCTTCTGTTTTTTCACCAATTGAAACAACCTCACCTTTCAAATACCTAAACTCAGCTTTATCATCTTTCATAATAAAACCCGAGTCGGTTTTCTTTTCTTCTTTTATACCTTTTATTATTATGTAATTATTTACCGCTTTCATTTATTCTTATATTTGAAATTACACAATCTGCTGATAATATAGTTGTCGCTACACTTATTGCATTTATTAATGCTGTTTTAGTAACGAGTACTGGATCTATAATACCTTCTTTAATTAAATTAACATTTTTACCTGTTACCACATTCACCCCGTGGCCTTCTTTCATATTTGGCCCGTAGTTTATATGTGCATTAGCCAGTATGGTCTTATACGGCATCTTTACAGCGTCTAATAATATCTTTTCAGTAATAACATCTGTCTTTACAGAATCGGCTGCGTTATGGAGCGCTATACCAGCTCCAGGAACTATTCCTTCTCTTAATGCTGCTTTCGTCGCATATATCGCATCCTCCACTCTGTCTTTCTTTTCCTTTAACTCTACTTTACTATTAGCACCGACTTTTATAACACCTACAGCTCCTGACAGCATTGCAAGGCGTTGTTCAAGCTTCTTTTTAATAAACCCGTTCTTTTCCTCTGCGATTTTCTTTTTTACTGCATCGATCCTATCATATGCCGCTTGCGGCATTTTTTTTATAGTAATGACGGTATTGTTATCATCTGTAACCGATTTTATTGCTTCACCTAAACAACTAGGATCTATTAAATCCATATCATCCCCGAGATCTTCGGAAATTATTTTTGCTCCGGTTATTGTCGCTAAATCTTCTATCGTATCTTGCTTTGTCGCGCCAAACCCGGGCACATCTACTACATTCACTTTAATGTTACCCTTTACTTTATTCATTATAAGAGCAGATAAAGGTTGCTGATCGAGCTGTGCTACTATAAGCAGACTTCTCTTCTCTTTTATAACGTGTTCAAGTATTGCTTGTATCTTTCTTACATTGGGTACCTCCGAGGCTACTATAAGTACATAGGGACTATCAAGCTCAGCTTTACTCTTTTCTTTGTCAGTAATAAGGTGCTGTGATTTGAGTCCTGAATCGAATTGTACTCCATCTACGATTTCAACGTACGTGGTCTCGTCGTCAGATTCCTCCATCAATACAACACCATCTTTACCGACTTTTTTATATGCGTCAGCTATTATATCCCCGAGATCGGTGTCGTTGTTTGCAGAGATCGCTGCGACGCTATTTAACATTTCATCTGATACCTCTATCTTTATCTTCTCTAGATAATCTAATATTTTCTTTTTAGATTTGTCTATGCCCTCCTTAATGTATCTTAAATCCACATCTGCGTGGTTGTCACATTCTTTTAAGATGGCTGAAGCTAGGACGGTCGAGGTAGTGGTTCCATCGCCAGCTTCTTTTACTGTTTTCTGTGCTGCTTCTTTTATTAGTGTAGCTCCTATATTTTCTACAGGATCTAAAAGCACAACAGAGTTTGCAACAGTTACACCATCTTTGGTGATTACGGGTTTACCTAACGCGTCTTCATATATAACACATTTTCCCGATGCACCGAGTGTTGATTGTACGGCATCCGTTAATTTCTGGACACCGGCCATTATTTTATCTCTCGCATTCATTCCGAATGAAAGATTCTTTACTATCTCACTTGGGTTATTAAATTCCATTAAATTTACTTTTATATAATTAAAATAAGACTACTTCGTATTGTTCGTCGTCTTCGTCCTTGATCTGTTTCTTTTTACAGATATGAATTTCTTAGTATTGTGATCGTAATCTTTACCCTTTATATTCTTACCCGCTTTAATCGCAGCTCTCCTTTTTCTCTGGTTCTCTGCTTTCATCTTTGTACGCCTGGGAGTTAAAGCATATGCTAGATCTCTTTTGCGCTTTGCGAGTAGGGCTTTCCTACTAAGTTTTTGTTTCATACTATATTAATTACGCCGTAAAAATTTTTTTTAATATGACAATAGATTCCTATTT
>Ga0208669_1000386_pt1 | contig 17648 bp, 34 predicted proteins | sample 21_taG_FD_184095 | JGI IMG/M metagenome (GOLD analysis project Ga0208669, IMG submission 184095) | Marine viral communities from the Subarctic Pacific Ocean - 21_ETSP_OMZ_AT15319 metaG (SPAdes) (version 2) | ecosystem: Environmental > Aquatic > Marine > Oceanic | place: Pacific Ocean | collected...
CTTAAAGCTTTTGCCCATCCGGGTCTGCTGTCTGCAACTTTTATGATAGTAGTGCTGTCCTCAAAGTGCTCATTAACTATAGGTAACTTATCTACATTCTCACGTTCAACAGAGAAGCCAACACCTGTGCCACACATAAGTATGTACATACATTCATCAAATGAACGTGGACTATCTACTGGTATGTAGCTACAGTTGTAACCACCTACATGGCAACGGTCTAAGGCAGGTCCTGAAGTCATCAAGGCTCTCATGCTAGGCATAACACCTAATGACATGATCTGCTCTGTTAGTTTATTCTTGAGAGCTTTAGTAACAATATAACCGTTATTATTCTCTAGATGAGATTGCATATAATCAAAGTATCTGTCTACAGTTTCTCCCCAGTTCTCTCTTCTTTGTTCATCATCTTTCCATCTTGCATAGCGAGAGAGTGCTATGAAGTTTTGGTAATCTGTGGGTAGGTAATTTCTTAACATTTATGTCTCCTCTGTAATTGTTTTTAAGCTTTTAATTTTTACACCTTCTACATCATACATCACATCTTTGATGTACTCTTCTAATTCTTCTCCTACTTTCCCATCCGCTGGTATGGGATATTCTTCTTTGTCTACGGATAAAGTCATAAACATTTTAACTTTTATCATCATAGACCTCAATAAGTTTATTTAGATACCACTGTGCTTTTCTGAGGTCTTCTACACCATTCTTGTATCTAAATCTCCATAGGTATTTAACTATATTGCCTTGTAAATAATAGTCAAAACCATCAACTAACATAGCCTCTAGAGCATCTATAGTCTCAATACCTGCTTTGTTATAATGTAGAGGACTATTAACCATATCCGTAGATGGTATATCTTTTGTGACACCACTTAAATATTTAACTTGTTCCTCTTCTGATTTGTTTTTTATCTTATCTGCCATCATTCTCATGTACTCCATATGTCTCATTATTTTTTTTCACTAGTAAAATTTAAGGATACTACATTACCCTCAATAGATGTTGTTACTTTAGGTTTAACTTCATCATCAGGTTCAGAAACAAAATCCTCTAGTCTAGCATATAGGCTAGGGTCTTTCTCCATAAGAGCCATTGATGAGGCAACTAACTGACTTAGATGTAGTAAACTTCGTCTGCTCTCTTCATCTAGATTAGATTTCTGTGATGCTATAATGTTTAGTTCCACTTCGCCAGTCCAATAACTACCCTCACACTTAGGTAGTAATTCTATAAAGCATGAGTTAGGGTTTCTTGTTTCTAATATATCATTCATAATATTATCTCCTTATCTTTGTACCTGAAAATTTAATAAAGTTCAAGTGTTTATTTTTACCTTTTTCTTTTAGCCAATCTTCAGGTATGATTCTGTCATAATACCTAAAACCATGCTTAATGCACCATTGCCCATAATTAGATTTAGCACCTTTACTAAGCTTACTTCTACTGTTTGTAAAGACAAATCTAATATCTAATTTAGGGTGTTGCTTCTTTATGCAGAGATGTTTCTTTCTGTCTGCAGCTAAGAACCTCCCTTTAGTTTCTATTATTATACCATTGTTTAGTATAAAGTCTGGAGTATAGGTACGGTAGGTTAAATCTTCCCATTCTATTTTCATTGACTCATACATAAATGTATGTTTCAACTTCTTTAGATATAAAGATATAGAGTGTTCTAATCCACTTCTGTACCCATACTTCAGTGCTTCTCTTCTTACTTTATGGGGAGACATTATCCACCAAGCTAATGTAAGAAACAATCTTAGGTGTCTGTGCTTTTGACATGACGGCAGGTTTATCCGTAAGATTCCAACAATCATATCTGTAGTCACAAAACTTACAGTTACTGTTTAAAACAGTATTACCTGTTGCTTTACCTCTGAATGTCTCAATCTCAGGTTCAAAACATCTCTCAAACTTATTTGTATTGACAGTAGCAACTGTGTCTTCAATCTTTTTTATCTCGTCATCTAGATTGAGACCACTTGCAGGTACATACTTAAAGTGACCATTGGCTTTGTTTACAACCCACCAACCTCCTACTTTCTTACCTGAAGCTTTTGCATAACCGGCAAGTTGTCCTACATAACCAAATCCATCACCACTACTTAATGTATCATAGGATTCAAACTTATTTTTGTAAGACCAATCAGATGCTGATTTAACATCATCAACTGCACCGTCAATAACTAAGTCATAAGACCCGGAAACATTATCATCTTTTAATTTTAAGATAACATTCTCAGAGTCTTGATAGTCAACTTTAGCGGCTTTTAACAAACCCTTGAAGACTGCCTCAACTATATCTCCTAACATCATGTTCATCATAAAGTTATTTGATTTAGGTAAAGCAGTTTCAGGTTTATTCTTTTCATACCAAAGTTGACATGTAGGTCTACCTATGTTTGACATACGTAACCTAAAGTCTTTTCTTTTAACCTTGCCACTAAATTGACGTTGCAAAGCATCTCTTACATCATTTGCTACTTGGTCTATAATCTCATCTGACATATTAGATTTACCATTGACTGCATCTGTCATGTACTGATGCAACTTCAATTCAGCGACATGATTCATTAGTTATTCCCTTCAATGTCAATGAAAGATTCAACAGTTTCCATCTCTTCAGGAGACACAGGGTTTTGTCTAGTCTCTACCTTTTGTTCCCATTCTTTACAGATGTAATCATTGAAGTTCTTTATCCAATCAACAAAGTCGCCAAATAACTTTTGGTCTTCTTCTGTAACATCAAATGCTTCACCAAAGTCTACTTCTGCAATAGGAGTATAGAAACTACTTCCATTAGGTAACTGATTTGCTTTAGTACCATTGAGATGTATTAGATGCTGTATAGGCAATCTAGATTTCTTAACGTACTCATTAAACTGATCGCCTAATGTTTTGAAAGCATCCTTGTTGTCAATCTCCCATATAAATGGAACATCTCCTAAAGCAACAGACTCACCTTTTTCATTAGTAGGCTCATCCAATGTAACCACACCAAAGATAACACGAACACGTTTAATCTGTCTGATTAAGTCTTGCATGTCTGGTGCTAAAGCTTTGAAGTCTTCTATGTAACCAGAGGGTTTGCCACAGTTGAATCTACCAGTGTTATCTTTCAAATCAGTATTTAGATTATCAGACATAATAGTTCTATGGAACATACCTTTTGGTTCACCTGCTTTTGCATTAAGGTTTGCTATATATCTTCGTAGCATGAACCTTTGCATGAATGGGCGAATACTAACATTCTTAGCGTAGTAGTATGTAGAACCACTTTCTTCAACTACTTCTAATCTATAAGCACCACCCTCAATGACTTCAACATTAGCCATCTTACCATTGACTTCTGTTTGACCCATCATAGGTGAGTGCCATATTCTTAGTCTGTTTAGATTACCAGACTTCTTTGGCTTTGCAGAAACCTCTGTAGCTATTCCCATAGCTTTAGCTAAATCTGCATAGCTATCCGTATTTATATTTATTAAATCATTCATTTAATTTTTCTCCTTTCAATGAGTGCCTAGTTATATCATGCGACATCTTTAGTGTCAAGCCAATTATTACCTATTTTTGCCTCTAATAATAGTGGTACATTAAACTCTAATTTAAATTCTTTTTCTATAAGAGTTATCATATTTTCATTAGTTGTTTTAATCACATCTAATACTTGTCTTTCTTCACTTGGGTGTACATCAACTACTATTGAGTCATGTACACTATTAACTACACAAGACTGATAAGGCTCTAACTGTTTCTCAATATACATCAGTATCAAAGGAACTATATCAGCAGTAGCAAATGACTGCACGGGATAATTCTTTATCTGTGTAAAGTTAGATATCTTACCTGACATAAGTCTTTGTACATCTGGGAAAGCAAACTGCCTACCTGATGGTGTAGTTATCTTGCCTGTAGCTAGAGCTTCTTTAGCCAATCTGGTGTGCCATGATTTGATTCCTTTGTATTTTTCTGTGAAGTGCTCGTAGTAGGAAGCTTCTGCTTTACTTCTACCAAACCCAGTCGCACCATATAACGGAGCAAACGTGTGTGCTTTAGCCTCTTGCCTAGTTGTTGGCTGACCAGCATCACTGATAACTTTAGACGTATACGAATGAACATCAAATCCAGTCGTAACCTCCTCAATAGCGACTTTATCTTGTGATAAATATGCCGCAGCTCTAAACTCAAGTTGTGCAAAATCTGCCTCCAATATCTTTCCATTATCCCAACGTGATACAAACACTTTCTTAACAGGGAACGTGCCACCTCTAGGCATGTTCTGCATGTTTGGGTCTGCACCACTAAACCTACCAGTAGATGTTCTATGTTGTAATAGTCTTACATGTAACTTACCATCAGGTTTTACATATGTCTTTATGCCTTGTACAAAGGATGACAAGTAAGTATCTAATGCAGACAGTCTTTGTAAGTCTGATAAGAAACTCATTGCCTCTGACATATTTAATTTCTTAGCACCATCGTGTAATATATCAAGAAACTTTTTATTGACACTAAAACCATTTGCACTTACCCATTTAGCTGATGGTGCAGAGAACTTTAATCCTGCTATCTTGTTGCTATTAGTAAAAGTGTAGCCAGTACCAGTGCAAGTATTACACTTGGGTTGCTTAACATAAGGGTTTCCATCTTTTCTAACCTTTCTCATTGAACCTGATCCATAACAATCCTTACATTTTACAGCTATAGTTTTGTACACTATATCTGATGTCTCACTAACTACTTCTTTGTAATTAGATGTCTTCATGTATGAATCAAAGTTGTGTGTCCAAGTAGTTTTATCTTTAGGCTTTCTACTATATATAACCCAAGACATCTGCTCTGGACTATTTAAGTTGATAGGTGTGTCACCCATTAAGTTTTTAACTTGAAGCTTTAGACGTTTCTCTATGTCTTGTTTCTCTGTCTCAAACTCAACTCTAACTTCCTCAAGTTTATTTAAGTCTACTGCAAAACCTTTTTGATATATGTTTGCTAGTGTTAAAGCAACCTTGTTAGTTAGTATAACTGTATCCATCAACTCGCTATATTCAACAGTATTTAGTTTTCTATATATTTCATCTGATAACTGCTGTGTTGCATGTAAGTCAGCAGATAAGTACTCAGATAATTCTTTAGGTGGTATGTCAGCAACTGAGAAACCTTTCTTGAAATATTCTTTCAAGGTATCTTGTTTCTGTGTGGCTAACTCATACCTCTCAGCACATGCCTCAAGAGACAATGCTTTCTTGACACCACGTTGTAGGACATACTCACCTAACATAGTATCAAACACAGGACCTATATAGGTTAGACCACATTCCCATATCCACATCAAGTCGTGTACTATATTATGTCCAATAAGTATTGTACAAGCATCTAGTAACTCTTGTATCTTTTGATGTGCATCTGTGTCTGTTGACATTCTAAACAGATATTCTTCTTTTTTGTCTGTTAAACACCCAACCATAATTAACTCATTCTCTGTTTCAAATGGATCAAGGTGTAACTTACCATCTCTAGTTGTGACTGTATTCTCTACGTCAAGTGTCAGTTTCATTTAAACTCTCCTTATGTTTCTTTAAATACTTAACTGCTCTTTTTACTTTTGTCAAGTCATCTTTAAATCCACCTAGTCCTGAATTACAATGATGGCATATCCAACCTCTGAATGTTAGAGTGTCGTGGCAATGGTCTAGTACCCACTTATTTAATTTTACTTGTCCGTACTTACCTATTTCTTTTATGTCACGTTCACATATTGGACAACAGTAATCTTCGTCAGGATACTTATTTTCCTTACGTAACTTTTTTAGTGTGTGGTAGTGACCTTTTAGACACGATGAACACGTTCTCTTCACCTCTCCTGTAGGTATAAGTTGAAAGTTTGAAGCAGGTTGTTCTATGTGGCACTTGATACACGTATAGGCATCACCAACGAGTGTCGTAGGTTTAGTATAACCAAATAAATCAGGGAAATCATTCATGCTTCATATCTACCAACTTGATAATCAAGCTGACAAGTTATAACTCCATGCCACCCAGACAACTTATTCTTAACAATATTAAGATGTCTCTGCAAATCTTCTTCATCACCATCTTCTTGCTTTGGTGGATTCTTTGCAATCAGTATCATTAAGTCAGCCTCTGCTGCTTTACCAGTTCTACTGCCTTCCATCATAGATTGGTTCAGTAATATCTTACCCTCTGCATCAGCAGATAATTGAGACATGTAGAATACTGCACACTCATGTTGCTTGGCAATCATACGAGCATGTATAGCATTAGCTTTGAGTGCCTCATCAGGTCTAGCAAAGCCACCACTTCTAGCAAACTTATCTCCCATATCAAGTAGTACAACATCAGGCTTGTATGACTTGCACACACTCTCAACCCAAGACATGTCACGACCCGTAGCATCCTTTATCTTTATCTTATCTTTGACAGGTGCATACAAGTCTCTTGCTCTACTTGGATTAGACTTGATCTGTTTCATAGTCATACCAGTGGATGCAGTTAGATATCTAGCACCAACTCTGTGACTACCCTCTTCATTACACAAGACAATGCAGTTAGCACCTTGATGTGCAAATCCTCCCGGAGATGCAATCATACTTGCATGAAAAGATGTCTTACCAGTATTAGGTCTAGCACCTACCTCAATCAAGTGACCAGCATTTATACCCTCAAGTTGTCGTGTCAAAGCAGGTATGTTAAAGTTCCAACGTGCCTCAAGGTCATTCTTAGCTAATAGTGTATCTATGTCTAAGTCATCCCACTCAACATTTAGGTCTGGTGTAAAGTCATCATTGTATTGCTCTAGTAACATACGTAAGGGTTCTAGACTAGTCTGTTGTCCATTGACATAATCAAAGCCTAGATTAGCAATGTCTTCTCCAACAACTTGCTGAAACAATTTAGACAGAACCTCTTGTGCAACATCTGAACCTAGTGGTTGCTCATTCTTAATAGACTTAAACAAGGCTAGGTAAGCTTGTTTCTGTGCAGTAGACATTGATGGGTTACTTGATATGAACAAAGCCTCAATCTCATCAGGTGTGACTGTACGTTCGTATCTGTCCATAGCTGAATCTATAGCAGCTTTAATCTTCCTAGCATCTTTGCTGAACAGTCTGTCTGGACATCTAGCACCACGATGCTCTTTGTAGAACTCTCTGTCCATTAAACTTCTTAGTAGTGAATTTTCCATGTATTACTCCTTTGGGGTTAATTTATACAAGTTGTAAATATCTTCTTCGTTTCTATACTTCAAATCATCTTTAAGCCTAAGAACACGTACATCCGGGGTATAAGCACGTAATTCTCTAGCAAATTGTAGTATCTTAGGTAGTGCATCAGGGTCTAATGCAACAATAGCAGTTGAGAATTGTGATAAGTATTTCTTGTGGTCTTCTGATAAAGAAGTTCCAAGTATAGCCACCCCCGTGTGTATATTACTATTTGAAACACAAGCACTCACACAATCCTCAACGACTAAAGCGACCTTACCACAACCATATGTGTATGGCAAGGGGTTATTCCCATATCTTTTCCATTTAGGTAGAAGTTTACCCAATGACCTACCAGTTGCATCAACTAACTTACCATTATGTTCTATGGGAAACACCACTCTGTCATCCTTAACGTCATATTGTAAGTTTAGTTCGTCTGCATCTAGTTTCCACCTCTCACAGAAAGATATGAGGTTATTCCTATTGTTGTGTGGTACAATGTATTCAGGCATCTCAAATGTATCATCTGTAGTGACTTCTTTCCTTGAACTCACAGACTTGATATCATCTACAGATAACCTAACACGAGCAGTACCACTTAAACTACAGGAAATCTTGTAACAGTTCCACACTAATGAACCCATATTATTTGTGGCAGTAAATGTTTTATAAGAATTACAAACCGGACAATTTAATCTACGAGTTTCATCCATAGGTATGTTTAAATCTTTAACAAATTCTAGTATATTATACATTATATATGTTCCTTATATATATATGGGTTCGGACAATATAAATGTCTTGTAACATGGATATTTCATACTGTCAAATTTTTTCTTGTACTTAATGCTAAATTAGCAGAAGCAAAGGTATTCTTCATGTAAGGCTTAACACTTTGTGGGTTTGTATGTCCTGTGACAGACATAATATTTCCCATTGACACACCAGCATCTACCATCTCAGTCGTACCCGTTCTTCTTAGGTCTGACAATCTAAGCTCCTTAGACAGTCCTGCAGAGTCCATAATCTTTCTGCCCTCTACTGGTAGCTTAGTGATGGTGTAAGGCTCATGTATGCCTCTCCTAGGGCGAGGGCGAGGTGCTACATATTCTTGGAAACCAAAATCTTCTTTCTGTTGTGTAAGCATTTTGTTTAATCCATCAGATATAGGTAGAAACACCTCTGCTCTCCTCTTAGATTGTTGTATGTGCATCTTCTGCTCTAACAAATCTAGGTTCTCCCACTTGATTACACGCATGTCACCTAGTCTTTGACACCATTCGTATGCCATTTGTACAATCAAACCCAAACTTCTTGTGTAAAAATCAGAATATGCTACGTCTAGATATGCTTTCACATCTGATTGTGTCCACACTACCTTTCTAGCTATAGGTGTTCTTCTCTTTATACTTGAGAATGGATTGACTGTGCAATGCTCCATGTGTATGCCATAATTATACACTACTCTCGCCACAGACATGACATGATTAGCAAGGTGTATGCCTCTCTCACACCATTGCTCATATGAAACTTTAGCCATCTTGGTAGTGATATCAGAAAAGTTGATACTGCCTAAACTTTGTGCATCTCCAACTTTTGTGTCTAACACGACACCAAGAAAGTACTGATATTGTACTTTAGTTTCTTCTCGTAAGCTCTTGAAATCAAAGGATAAATAGTACTCGTCAATTAAACTTGACAATTTTTTATTTTTTAAATTCATATGCTCCACCCCATCTGCTATAGTGACCATGTTCACATACAACTGTAGCATCTACTATATTAGCAAGTTGGAACTCCATACCATCTAGCTTACATATCATATCATAATCTATAGGACATTTCTCATCTGTCTGTGCGTTGATACTACGTAAGTCTTCAAGTATCTGTAAGATTTGTCTTGACTGTTGATTTGTCAAGTTAAGTATTTTATTTATTTCTTTTACTTTCTTCGCCATGTTACACCTCCAATGCTATGTAAATACATAGTGCTATAATTAATAGTTTACCATAGTCAAGGTCATACTTTGTACCCTCACCATATTTTTCATTGAAATCTTTTTCCATGAAATCGTGTATTCTATGCCACATTGCTATTCTCCTTTATGTTGTTCATATAAAAGTGTCGCTGCACTTATTATACGTTGGTTATATTTAAGCTGATAACCTGTACCAGCTCCTAATGCACTAACATCAACTAGATGTTTGTGATAATGTTTAATGCTCTCCCATTTATCTTTTAACTGATTACACATATCATCATAGTCATAGTCGCTGATGATTGAGTCGTGCAACTGATAGTAGATGTATGAGTGCATAAGATAATAGGGAACTAACATATTAGGATTAGTTCTCCATATGTCTAGATTACTTTTTGTCAATATAAACTCTAAGACATTTAGACTTATCTATAGGCTGACCTCTGTCATACTTTTGCCAACCCTCAGACTCTTTGACTTCATCCTTGAGGTATTGACCTCTGACACGCATCTTGTAGGTATCCTTGTTGAAGTACTTCTTTAGACTGTCTGTGAACTGTTGACCATCACAATCATTAGGTATGTCGCTGAATACATAGTTATGACCTTTACTAGATGTACATCTTTCTACATATGCCTTATGCCAAAAGTCTGACTTCTCTACTTCTCTGTTATACCTATCTTGCCATATGGTGTCTCTGCTAGTTTCTGCATTGTGAGCATCAAACAAAACATTATATGCCTCACGTAAGTTGTCATACATACCTTGTAGGTCTTTATTCTGTTTTCTAAGTTCTTTAAACTTGCCCTCTTGTGTATCAGTCCTAACGTCTTCGTCATTCTGTCTCACAAATGCTCTGACCAAATGTTGAAAGTCCATATGAGATATAGGTATATCCTTATCCTCTGAAATTGAATAGTATGTCTTATAGTTTAAGTCATACATATCATCTGCCAACTTACCAGTGCTTGTTGTTGCACCCAACATTTGTACTACTCTGTGTATCTTCATGCCACTTCTCCTTTCATCCATTGTGGTTTATTTGTATAGTTGTATCTAGCAAACCTAGATTTGTCAACTATGTAGAACTTCCTATATGCCTCTATAGGAAAGAACTCGTCTGTCTTCAAGTCATCATGCCCACTAAAACATTGTGGGTGTGCAGTCATACCACCTGCAGGTGACCAAGGCATAAACTGTCTACCCTCCAATAGAACATCTTTATGTTTACTTGCACCATGAATCTTACCATATCTTTTAGTATACTCTTCTAACATGCAATCATATAACTGCCATGCAAATGTGTAGTTAGACCTATTACGTTTTGCCCATAGTGTGCATGGATGTTTCTGATGTACAGGTTTGTACAAGTCATTCTCCTCTGCATATTCTGGAGCATGATGCCATAGTGCAGTACATAACATCTGTGCTTCTTCTAGTGGCATCTTAACTACGTGTTGGTCACATAGAGATGATGCTATCTCACGTGGTGTTTTCTCTATAATAAATCTATTCATGTGTCCACTCCTCTTGTTTACAAAACAAATCTATACCAAAATCGTAACCTCGTTTATAATAATGGTGTGATTGTTCTTCATCTCTTGTGCCATGTAACATAGCATCTGTTAAACCGTCTGTAAATTTTTCTATAATCTTATGCTTTTTGATTTGTTTATCTAATTCTATTAAGTTCATGTTTAATCTCCCATCTGTAAAATATGTGGTCATCTATTCTTGTTACATAAGTCTTAGTCTCTGCCCAACTTGGGTTGACATAGTGTGCATGGTAATGTGTAGCACCCTCAACAAAGTCATCTAGGTGTCCATTGTATACACCATTGGCAACGTGCATAGCAGTTCTCCATGCCTTATGTTCTTTAGGCTTGTCACTCTTGCCATCACAGTACCAACTGAATTGACACCTATTCTTGATAGGAAAGGTAGGTTTCCATTTGTATGTAATACCTTGCTTAACGACATCACATACTGTGTTAGGGTATCGTGTATCCTTTACCCTATTCATCACAACTTGTGCGACTGCTACTTGCCCTATGAAACTTTGATTCTTAGCCTCATGGTACACGTTAAGTGCTAGACATACTAGTGATTCCATTAGCATTAGCTTATCTCCTCTGCACTATTTATGAATAAGAACCCACCACTATTACCCTCAGGGTCAGAACTTACTGCTATCTTAACGTCTTCATACCTAGGTTTAGTTAGTATAAACTCAGGGAATCCCTCTGCATCTATGCCTAAGAATTTCTTTATCTTGAATCCCTCTAACTGCTTGTAATATCTGTCTTTAAATTCTCCCATTATACTAACTCCTTTGTTTGATACATTTTAGTCCATTGCTTTTCTGAATTTATATTGCCACTACTTAGTATGTGAGCAATAACATCTATAGTCCAACCATTACCAATCATCTTGTATCTCTGTGTCTTAGAGACATGGTTGGTATAATTATCTGGCATAGTCTGTAGTCTCTCACACTCTAAGGGTGTAAGCTTTCGCCATAGGTACTCATCTCTATTGACTACAACATTATCTTTCTCAACTGTAGTGAGGCAGTTAGATACATCATCTTCTCTGACCTCAACTTTAGGTGTAAATGGTAAGTCCATTTGATTGTCCTTACGTACACCATTCTCATCAAGTCTTCTGTTGACAACTCTACCCATAGATATCTTAGGCTCTCTGTGTCCACCTTGCATGGTAGTAAGGGTAGGTGCTTTACCATCAGCAGAGTACACACGCTTGATGCTATCGTGACCTCTAAGATTAGCAGTACCTACACGTATGAGACCATCCTTAGAGGCACTAGGGTTAGGTTTCTTGATGAACGTAGGTATCTGACCTTTGTACATAGATGCAGTAAGACAGTTAGCTTTGGCATCATCAACAGACTTGACCTTATCACCTCGTGGAACTCCACCCCAACTGTTAGCAAGGTACTGTGGTATCTCACCAAAGGGTAAGTCCTCAAGGATATCACGTATGACAACATTCTTCTTGGTTGGTTGTGGTATGTGTATAGGTACATACTTACCCAAATCCCAATCATACATGACGAACCAATACAGACGATTGCGACTCTGTGGCGAAACATCAGCAGAGTTTATCTTGGTTGGCTCACACCCCATGTACTTAGAGATGATGTCCTGAGATTCTTTTGCCATACGTACATTCTCTAGCAACACATACTTGGGTGTCAACTCGTCACGTATACGTATGAAGTCAAAGAACAACTTAGAACGTGGGTCATCAAAGTTGAGTTGTTTGCCTGCAAATGAAAATCCTTGACAAGGACTGCCACCCATCATTAGATCAACGTGATGATTGAATCTGTTGAACCCAACCTTTGTGATATCGCCCAACTGTATTGTATTGGGGAAGTTAGCTTGTGTAACTTCTATGGCATACTTGTCTATCTCTGATGCATAGTATGTGCCTATGTCAATACCAGCTTTTTGCAAAGCCAACTGACCACCACTACATCCGTCAAAACAACTTAGTACATTTATCTTTCTCATTTAGTTATCTCCTATACGTAAACTTTAGGTTTTGCACCATTCTCTTGGTACGTGGAATCCATATGGATATTGCCTACCCAATCTCTTGGAACTTCGTCATTCCCCATCATAAAGTAGTCATTCTTATATGGATTATATGTTATGTCATACCAATAGTGAGTGTGGTCTTCGTCTTGCTCTCGTGAAACCCAACCCTCTGCAAAGGCATGAACATTCTTCTTGCCCTCTTCACGAACACGTTTCTGTCCACCCTTACGGACAACAAACTTTGCTTGTTCAAGGGATATACGTTCCAAGTGGTCACAGACTAGACCACTCTTACAATCTTGGACACTCCACACTTTCTTATGTAGATTCCAATATACTCTGACTTTTTGCATTGTTACCACTCCACAACTTCAAATTTTAATTTACTATGGTCAATAAACCTCTTGCCCTTGAACGTAACCCTAGACTTCAATTCTTCTATGGTCAAGTCTTTGACATCAGCACTATCTCCCTCATCATCACAACTCATAATAATTGCATTACCACTAACTATGATATCATCTAGCTGAAACAAATAATTGGACTCACGTAGATTAGCCTCTTCATCTGTCCACATATCATTCCCCTTTATAGGATATGGGTACAATTCTATGTAGCTACAGTTAAGCAACTCTTTTTTATGGTGGTAGTCTTTACAATCCACCTCTACAATAAGTTCATCTTTTGCATTAATAAAATAAGCTTTCATTGAATAGTCTCCTTTGTTTGTTTTTTCCTAACTTCGGAATTTTTAGATGCAGTATATATAGCCACACTCTGATGCATAACAGTAGAGTTGAAGTGTATATATATACCAGTAAATTCCTTGAACCCAATAGGCTCAAGGTCTTGTTGTTGAGCAAACCCTTTGTGAGTTTGATAAGCCACAAACATATCATGCATCGTGGTCATCGTCATCTCCAAAAGTATCATTCCACTCCGTAGGTGTAATACCAGTCATTAAGAACTCTCTCTCTGACGAACTTAGATTAGGGAAAGCAACTTGGATTAATTGCTTATCCACACTCTCCCATCTGTCTAATTGCTCTTGGGAAATATCAAGCTCCATAGTATTGGTCTTGCCACTTATAATTGACTTCTTAGTTACTTCTAACATACGTCTTCTCCTTTGTGTTTGAGATGAGATAAAACCCACCTATTAATAATACAATTGCGAGGTCGTGGGATAGTATATATGCAAATCCCACATAGTCAAGCAAGTGTGGTAGGGAAATAACAAACAATGCAGTTCCCATCATTAGACAAAACATTGTCATAATTTTATTTATTAGATTCATTAGCCATCTCCTTTTGCCATGTGTTATCTTTTCCAAAAGTTCTTATTGCCCAATCTGTGCTACCCTTAAACCTAACATTAGGTCTACGACTGTCCACATAGATATATGGGTATTGACGTTTCTTAGGATGAAACTCCACCAATGTTAGATACGGATGTTTCTTATCCAAATCTATACCATCTAGTTGAGCATACATCTTGAGTGCTTTCTGTTCTCTAGTTTCCACACCATCAACATTAATTTTAAGTTGATACGTAGCTTGTGCCTCATCATAGGAACAATTACCCAACTCAACTTTGATACCCTCAATCTCATGGGTACTCACAAAGTCAGACAAGAATATCTTTAGTTCTTCTCTGACCCTATCTGCAACATTGCTTGTCATTCTAGTTATTTTCATTATACATATCCCCTTTCAAATCTTTGGTTTTGTAGTTTAAACTTATGGTTACGTTGCAATTTACGTGCCACTTTCCAACCTTGTCTACCATACTTAGTTTGTGGTTTCTTTTTGACTGGAATCTTTTGGAATGTAGAATTGTCTCGCATTAGTCTTCTCCTTTTCTTTGTTGTAGTCTTTTTTAATTGGCATAATTGCCTTACGTCTCCTATGATGAGCCAAGGATTTGGCAATAGGAGTAATTGGTCTTATCAGCATATCACTCTCCCTATACTAAGAACGCTAAATATGTCATCAACACTCACTCTGTACTGATAACGGTTATTTTATCCTAACTTAGGATATTTTAATGCTCAATCAAATGAGTATCACTTCTCTTGCCAATAGTAGCTTGAGACATACACCCACCCTTGCAGATAGAACAATGACCTTTGATGCCCTTGAATGTTTTAGGACATGGAAACATCTTGACATCACCAAACCCATCATCATTTCCAAAGAACATAGTATTCCACCCATCTTGTTGTAGCATAGCGTACTCCTCAGACGTAGTTGTAGGGTCTGTAGAGGCATTGAGGGCAATATTCTTCAATGGCATCAATTCAAGCTCTATGAGAGCCTTGAGAGCCTTACTAAGCCATGCCCTAGTTGGTAGCCAATAGATAACATCAGGTTCAGCACGAGCCATAGCACGTATTCTGTACACATCTACCATATCTTTTATAGCCTCACCCCTTGTCTTAAATCTCCTACGTTTAGTTTGCTTTTTCTTACGTTCAAAGAATGGTTTGAAATTGTTGACATACCACTCCACATCAGTAGGTAACTTCTGCCATATCGTCTCGCATCTGTCATCTCTGTCATGCATATTAGGATAGATGTTGTACAATTTTATATTGTAACACGTAGTATTGCAAAAGGGTGTTCTGTGAATACATGACCCCTCATGGTTTTTTGTGTCGTTGATTGGTCTGTCAGTAGCGAATTGACCAATATCCTCACACCATCTCCATAAATCATTTAGTTCTGCAACTGTAACTGTAGTCATTTTTTTATCTCCTCAATTATTACGTCATCATAGCCTTTAGCTATCCATTCATCTGCATCTCTCTTGGCATCATTATAGTTTGTGTAATAGTCATCACAACCACCAACCCAAACTATATATTTATATTCTTTCATCTTAACTGTAGTCATAGTTTACTCCATATCTACTAATTTTAATAATTCTATTGCTAATCGTGGTGTAGTTAAAAACCCCACTACTCCATATTCAAATGTGCCATCATCTATGTATTCATAGTTCTCATTTAATATGGCAATCTCAACTTTATCCCCATAATTTCCATGTCTAATGCCACGACCTTTTTCGTCTTCGCCATTCTGCACTATAGACACGTACCTTTTCTTGCCATCTTTATTATTTCTTATTGGTAATACTATTTGGTTTCCCATTGTAACCTCCTATATAAATTGGCAAGGGTTGTAGGAATTGAACCCACATTTTCAAGGTTGGAACTTGATGTCTTACCATTAGACGAAACCCCCACATAAAGGGAAGACTTGATTGTCTCCCCACCATTTTTTCCTAACTTAGGAATTATCCAACTAACTTCTGTACAATCATACCCTTGATTGCTACATACCAGTTTTGTGATACTCTTGGCTTACCATTCCTATTGTAAGCATGGAATGACGAGTATCTCCACCCACTAAAAGGTTTGTACCAATTAAACCTAATTAATGGTTCACCAGATTTTTGTCCACTCCCCATCTTGACAAACCAACCTTTTCTCATGTTAGGAAATTCTTGCTCTCTCCTATATATAGTTGGCTTGTATCCAGAATTTAGGTAGGATAGAAGTTTTAGTTTAGTCAAAGTAGCCATAATCTTGATTGAAATAAAGCTACCATCTATTATTGTATCCTTAGATACCTTTTCAAAGTTTATAAAAAGCATTTAACTGCTCCTTTCTTTTTGGTTGTTGTTATCCTAAATTTCCTAACTTAGGATTTTTTACTAGCCTTTGAAACTAGCAATCTTTGAGCCATGCAAACGCATCAACAATAGCATTTGCATCACGTGTATACTGTTTAGCTTGTATGTAGTTACGTGTTTCCATAGCGTTGATATGGTCTGCACTCACTACCTTGAAATTCTTTTCATGTCTCTCTCTATCTGTGTGTTTAGAGAAATCTTTTTGGTGTGATTGCAAGTTACTGTATGTAACATTACATGGAATCCCACCATCAAATTTGATACGTCTAGTCATTGTATTCTCTCCAATCTGTTTTTTCCTAACTTAGGAATTAATAGCAATCTATACATAGTATATGCAATATCCGTGCCAACTTCTCGCACCTCTCCCCTCTCCCCCATTAGGATAGTAGGGAATAAAAAAAAATAAATGAGGGAAAATAAATTCCCTCAAATATAATTTATATTGTTTATGCATTTACGGCAATATCTTTTTTTGTTGGTAACATATCAACAACATTTTTATTGCTTTCATTATGCATTTTTTGAGCTACCTTAGAAAATAACTTGGTAAATTCTGCAATTGTCATTTTTTCATCGTCAACTTTTTTAGTAGTATTAGATTTAATGAAACTTTCAATTTTTTCTTCTAAAGTTTTTTCAATTGTCTCAGTAGGTTTTGCACAACTTTTTAAACCCTCAATTGTTGTTATCCTACCTCCATTGTCCATTTTTTCTAGATAATTATTTTTTGTTGTTATTGGATTTGAACCAATTAGTTTAACAACTTTCATACAGTTTTTTCCTAACTTATGAATTATTTGGTAAACCTTAGTTAAACCTTTTTTCTCAATAGTTTGTATTCTAAAAGCTTTTTTATTTTTACCTTTAAATAAGTTAATCTCATTTTCACACTCAATAACACTAACACTTGTATTAATAATGCTATCCAAATTATCATGTAATTTTTTGAATTTATTTGTATCACTTGATAATTCATAATTCATTACGTTAATTGTGTTTTCTATATCTTTAATAAATGTATTCATTTTCTTTTTTTCCTTTTTTGTTTTATCCTAACTTAGGATTTTTTGGTTTTGTCAAAATTTAGACAATGTTAAAGTTATATAAGATATATGCAATTGCCATGCCAAACTTCCCACCTGCAAATGAGAATCATTCGCAAGTAGGAT
>Ga0208669_1000387_pt1 | contig 17602 bp, 24 predicted proteins | sample 21_taG_FD_184095 | JGI IMG/M metagenome (GOLD analysis project Ga0208669, IMG submission 184095) | Marine viral communities from the Subarctic Pacific Ocean - 21_ETSP_OMZ_AT15319 metaG (SPAdes) (version 2) | ecosystem: Environmental > Aquatic > Marine > Oceanic | place: Pacific Ocean | collected...
GGTTTTTTCTTTCTTTAAGCGGTCAACGATGGCCTGCTGCCCCTGCGTCAATGTGGCCATTACATGAATTCCCTCTTGTCTTGCATGCTCAGTGTGTTCCACTGCTCTTGGGTTATGCCCGCATCAATAGCTGACTGAGGCACGTTGTACGGCGGCAGGGACACTGGCTCAGTTATGCGTGCGCTCATTTGTAATAAGTCGGCAGGCAGCCCGGCGCTTTCTGCGGTTTTTTGATATTGGCCCAAGGTATATTGAGCGGCTTGAGCCTTATTTCTGTAAATATTTGTCGTGGCCTCTGCAATCTGGTGGCGCACAGCTTGCGTCAACGACCCTTCGCCAGTGATGGCGTTTTTAAGCGCTTGCTGTAATGCAGGAAATCTAGCGCCTGCGTTTTGCACTGCTTGGACTTCGCCCTCACGGGCAACCGAGCCGGGGTCAAGGACTTTTGCGAAGGACACGGCCAAGGCGTAATCGGTGACAGCGTTGCCATTTTCATAAAATGTAATGATGTTCTGATAGCCATCACGCACTTGCTCAAAAATTCCGAGGTCAGCGCGCAGATCATCGCGCAGCGTGTTGAGCATGCCCATCTGCTCTTTTGAGTAAACGCCATTGTTCGCGCTGAGCCGCTTTTTAAGCAATTCGCTCATCACCGCCTGCGCATCGATCTGTCCCGCCTCCATCATGTCGGCTAGGTCGTTCATTCCTGTTCTGCGCAAATAGTCCACGGTTCTATTTCGTGATTTGTTGGCAGTCCGCCGCTGCTTCCCAGCGTCCATGTTCGCCGCCAGATTTGGGTCAGGGTTCAGCGTCATTGAATTCAGCCAGTTGGCCATCGTGCCGCTAAAATCTTTGAACCTGTCGCGCTCGTAAAACTTTTGGCCTGTTTCACCTTGCGCCCCCGGCTGCATTTTTTGCAGGCCGAACATTTCCAGAAGCCCGCCGCCGCGTTGTGGTTGTGGTTGTGAAGCGGCAGGGCGTGAGGTTGTGGATATAATCGGGTCTTTCAGCGCTGTCCTAGCGGTGGCCGTTATTTCCTCAACAGTTTGTGCGTTGCTAGCGGGGGCGGCAGGGGGCGGGCTTTGCAGCGCCAAGGCTATTGCCCGCTGAATTTCATCGACGTTTGCGTTTGGGTTTGCCGCCAAGGCTGCTTGGGCGGCTTGGATGCTTCGCAGCTCGTTTCCTGCTTGCGCCATTTCTCCAGCAAAAGCGCCTCTGAGCGATGGAATGACCGGCGAAAATCTGTCGATGATGTCTTGTGTAAGCGGAAATTCGGACAGAGCCATTTTGTTTACGCTCCTGCTAACATGAACGGCAGCTTGAGATATTCAAACAGCCCCGGATTTTTTTGCTCGGTCATTGACTCTGGCGCTGGCGTAACGCCCATCGTCGTGTTTGGCACGGTCAGCGCATTCGCTGGCGAGCCGGTGTAGCCTGCAAACTGAGCTTTTGCCGCGTCCATCAGGAGCTGCTGCAAGCCCTGCACCATTGCCCCGTCGCGCATTTGCTGTTGGCTAATCGCTTGGCCTGTGTTGAACGCCTGATTACCCAGCGCACCGAGCTGATTGGCCGCTGACAGCCTCTGTTGCGCGCCCTGCAAGCCAGAGTTCACGTCAAACTGTGATGCGCCGAGCGCCGTATTGAAGCCCTGCTGGCGCATTGCATTTGCCGCATCAGCCGCTGTGCGCGCGTAGTTATTACGTGTTTCTGCTTCTGCGATGCCGTGCCTCGATCCGCCAAAGGCGTTGGCCGCTGTGGCATCTGCGCCCATCTGGTTAAGCGATTGCTGTTGCATATCGTTGAGGTCGCCGAGCGTGCGCTGCACCACTTGGTTTTCATAAGGGTTAGCATAGTTTGCCATGCCAGCCGCAGCGCTCATTGGCGCGTACTGCATCCCTGCCTGCGCGCCCTGCATGGACTGCTGTAATCCGCCGGCTGCCGCGTTGTTGATGTTAAAGCCGTTCTGCGGAGCTAGGGGCTGAACGCCGCCAATTCCGCCTTTACCTGTCGGCGTCGCGGGCATTGGCTGTCCGCCGCCTGCTAATCCTTGCTGTCCCATTAGAATGGCCCTCTAAATTTATCAAAGAAGCTTGTGGGCGCGCCCTCCGCCTTGCTGCGCGGCCGCAAGCTGCCCCCCGGAGCTGTGTGCGTGCGGTCATACCCGCCAGTGGTTGGGTTATAGGCTGAGCCAGCCACTGCGTTGTTCGCCATTGAGCTGACTGTCGGGGTAAAGAACAAGCTGTCCAAAAGCCCCGGCTTTTCAGCTCCAGCAATGTGGTCTGTGACCAAATCGCTGCCCTTGTAGGTTTGGCCATTATGGACGTAATCAGGCGGGGGTGGCGGGATATACGGGCCAGAGCCGCCGCTTGAGCTGCTCGCCGCCACAGGTGGGGCAGGGGGCACATAGTTGGATTCACCCGTCACAGGGTCAATAAAGAAATTATCAATATATTCAGCCTGTCCTGGTCGCGCCGCTCTGAACTCTTCCAGCGCTTGCTCATAAAGCGGCATGGAGGAATAACCCGAAACGCCGCCTGCATATTCGGTTGGGGTCGGGATGCCTAGAGCTGCGAGCATCTCGCCTTGCCTAACAACAGAACCGGGGTCTAGCTCGCCCAGCCGAACAACAGTGTTGGGGTCTAGCTCGCTTTGCCTGACAACAGAACCGGGGTCTAGCGCGTTCAGACCAAAGGCGCTTGCCGTGTCGTTGGTGTTGCTCATCGCCGCTAGTTGAGCTGGCGTAAAGGCGGCAACGTCAGGGCCGTAATTTGGGACATAGCCAAGCTCGCTAACCTTATCGGCTTTGTGTAAATTCCGCCTTGCCGCATCTTCAATGTACTGCGGTACTGTAACCTTTGAGGTTTGTGATCCACCTTTGCCACCGCTCATTCTATATCTCCTTTTGGTAGGATGCGTGCAGCGGCGTCCAGCCGTATTCTGCCAGTGGTTTTTTCCAACCAAAACGGCCCGTCATCGTCAGAGCCGCGCATTCCTGTTGTTGTGCCCAATTTATCACATCTGCATGCATATCCATAATTTGGCTGAGTTCGCCCCCGCCAAGAAATATGTTTAAAACGCGCTTTTTGGGGTAGTTGATAATCTCCGAAATGAGGCATCCATCCGGGGCAGGCCAGAGCTGCATTGTCCCTTTATAAATGCCCTCGCACACGTCGATAAAATCGTGAGTGCCTGCGGAGTATTCCAGCGCCGCCTCAATCCACGGGCGGCAACGATCTAGCTCTGATTGCAGCTCTACCATGAACCACCAGTGAGCGCCGCGCGCTTCCATATGTTTGCCGATCCATCGTGTGCGGCCGTGCAAACGTAGATGTAATTTGTGTCAAACGAGATCATGCCAGATTTATCACCGGCAGCTCCGACGCTTGAAGCGGGCACAGAGACTTTCACAAGCACCTCCAGAAAAGCGTTGCTAGATGAAACCACTGGATATTTGTTTTGTTCATCCCACAGAATGACCCCGTTTTCTGACGGGTTGTCATCGCTCGTTTTGGTATAAAGCTTTGCTGCTTGTCGTTGGATCGCCGCAGTAAATTGGCGCGCCCAAGCTTTCCAATCAGGGCCGAGCGGTGGGAAAACGGGTGACGGCATCAGCGGCTACCCCGCGCCTTGGTTTCAACGCGCATCGTACCGACGCGCCAATCAGCCTGACGTGCTGCGTCTATCCTCATGCGCGCCTGCCGCCCGGTAAATCTGACCGACGTGGGGTTCGCCATGGTGAAAGGCCCATAGCTGCGCTCTGTGTCGTTGGGGTGAAGCCGCGTCTTGAACGTAGCGGTGACATCGCCCTGCGTTTGCTCATCGGGGATCAGCTTGGTGACGCTCATAACTTGCTCGCCAGTGCCGATTGAAAACGGGCCGGTTTCGGCGTAGATTGGCGCGCTGTCATAGTTAAGGCCGACCTCATGCTCAATCACATTGCCGCCGGTTGTCATCATCAGCGGATATTTGAATATGCCGCGATCCACGCCAGTTGAACGTGACAGCTCGCCTGTCATCCAGTGGTTTTCTTTGTAGTCAAACGCCACATAGCTGTCGATTTCAGTGCTGTCATTGCTGCAATAGAACCACCAGACCTCACCAAACTGGCTGTTTGTTATCGCCCAAGTTTTGCTGGCCTGCGCGGGGTTGATGTCGGAAAAAACGTAGTCGTGAACCTCGCATGGGATTTCCTGCACGCTGTTGCCGTCAAACCCGTAAAAGCCGCGCTGACCCATCCACAGCACGCCTGTGTCCACGTCCACTGCCGCCTTGCGTGAAATAATCCCACAAGCCGTTCCAACGCGCTCAACCCCAAATACATAAGGCGGCCCTTGGTATCGCATCGTATGGGCGTCCACATCTGTCAGGACAAGCGTTTGGCCGCGTGTCCTCACCGCAGTCATTATTCGGCCAGATGTTTGTAGCTCAATGTCACCCGCCTCATTTGTCGCGGCGGCTGTCCAAACAGTATTTGCCTCGCGGTCACACCATTGCAGCTTGCGTGGGTTGCCACCCGCGCCAAGCGCCACTAAAAAACGTTCTTCTGTGACGATCAGTCCGAGGTTTGAGGTCGGTGCATTGGTAATTGCTGCGGCCACCGCCGAGGTGTTGAGCTGCCACTCATAAAGCTTGCCGTCGCTGTGTGAGCAGGCCACCAGATATTCGCCCCAGTTGTCTAGGGCAAAGGTGCTGCACTCCGAATAGTTGCCGGTGTCCGGGCGCGATGTGCCGTAATATGACGTGCCGTATGTGCTGTTGCCGTAGCCCGTTAAAACCGCCGCATCTAGCAGCCCATTGGTAAATCCCACCGGCGTAATGGTGTACGCCGTTCCACCTTGGTTTACGACCTTGAGTTGGTTATATGCGCCGATGGCAAGCCAACTGCTGGAGTTGTTTGTGATCCAAGCGTGACTGCCACGCGCAACTGTATTTATTGCGCCTGTTGATCGAGTGCGCCAACCGCCAACAGGGCGCAGCGATCCGTCCCTCCACCGCACAAGGCTTGCGTCACGCCAGCGGCCAAAAGCGTCGAGGTCAGTGCCGTTTCGGTAAACCCCTGCCGGTATATCAAGAGGGACAAGCGTCATGTTTTCATTATGTAAGCGAGTGCCATGTAGGCAGGGCGATTGTCGATTGCAGTGCCAGACCCAGTTGAGCCTGTTGTTCCAGAAACCGTATGCGTATGTGCGCCGCCGCTATCTATAGAGATGCCTGTGGTGTCGGAGGTTGTGCCAAGGTTCTGACTGTTGCCGCTATTGGTGTAACTGTCGTTGCCCGTTGCCGCGCCGCCGTTGTCTCCACCATCTCCTGCGCTGTATTTCGATAGGTAGTGGTCATGGCCGGGGTCAGTTATTGAGTGCGTGTGCGCCCCTGCGCTAGCAGCGGCTAGTGAGCCACTACTGTGCGTGTGGCTTGGTAGGTTACCCTCGGCGATGGTAAGACTATTCGTGCCGCCTGTGGTAAGCTCGTTGCTAGCGCCAGCACCCATGATGAACTTGTCTGTCAGGTTTGGCGTACTGTTTGAGCCATCGCAAAGAACCCAGCCCGTAGGTATCGCCGATGTCTGGCCTGACCACATGACGATCACACCAGATGGGACGAGTGACGTTTGGCCTGCTAACAAGTTAATTTCAGCGGCTGATGCAGTAACCGCCGTGCCGCTCACCTTCCAGGATCCGGCAGTGAGGTTGGGCGTTATGGCGGACGCACCTGTCAGCGCGTTGTGCAACGTGCCGTCAATGCTATCCCAATTTGCGTTTAAATCCGTGCCCCAGCTATTCGTTGAGCCGCCAACAGTCGGCTTGTTAAAGTTGTAGTTTGTCGTCGTTGCCATCGGTTTACTCCGTTTGGTCTATTATATATCAGAACGGTTAAAAAGCCTACGCGGCCTGCGACCAAAGCTCTGACGTGCCGGGCTGCTCTGTCCAAATGTCTGACGCTGCGGCGGCGTCTGTCCACGTTTCGACGGCTTCTGACACGCTTACCCAGCCGCCAAATTTTACATCGTTCCCAGACAATACAAACGCACCAGGCGCTAGATCAATTTTGTTTAGCGCGTCAAAAGTAACAGCTTGCCCCAACATCACAAACGAGGCGCTACTTGCGGCTATTAATCTACCGGCGTTTAAATTAGCCGTGCTTGAGCTTATACTGAACGATCCATTGGCCGCGCTTATCTTTACACTTTTTCTAAATTCAGCAGATTGGCCTGTCACAACAAACGCTGAATTTTCAGCTGCTAACGTAACCGCCCTGTTCAAATTCGCTGCTTGGCCGGTGATTGAGAACGACCCTACAGTCAGCGAAATGTCCGCCGCAGCGCCGAAAACAACAGCCTGACCCGTTAGACTAAACGCGCCAGCTTCTGCATTGAGCCTCACTGACTTTTTGAGCGCAATAGGTTGGCCCGAAACAGCGAATGATCCCGCCGCAAATCTTTCGGAAATATCTATGTCAATTTGCTGACCAGTTAGAGAAAATGATCCTGCGTCAGCGCTTATCGTAAGTGCTTGCGTCTGCCCAAAGTTCGCAGCTTGGCCGGACAAGTTGAACCCGCCATGCTCTGCCGTGATCTTTTTTGAAAAATTAAAGTTTGTATCTTTTCCAGAAACTGCAAAAGAACCACTGTCGGCTGGAATGCTTACAAATTTTCCAAATGTAATAGCTTTCCCAGAAAGATCAAATGTACCTAAAGCAGCAGATATAGCATAAGCATTGCCAAATGTTACTGTTTGGCCTGTTAATGAAAAACTTCCGCCCTCTACAGAGGCGCTGATGTTTTTGACTAAATTTAGACTTTGGCCTGTTAGCCCAAAAGTACCAGAGGCGCAGCCAATCAGCTTGGCTTTTTTAAGGTCAACGGCCTGACCTGTTAGGGAGAATGAGCCATTAGAAATAGAGCGACCGGCAGCCTTTGTTAATTGAACGGCGCGCCCAGAAAGCGCAAAGCTTCCATGCGGCGTAACCTCAGTAATAAGTTTGGCTGCGCCATGCAAACTTAAAGCAAAAGTGCCATTGGATGCAGTTATGTTAAGGGCTTTTGCTAGGGAAACAGATTGTCCAGTTAAGCTAAATGAGGCACTGCTTGCGCTCATTTGGCGTGACTTGCTCAAAGAAACTGACTGACCTGTGAGCGCAAAGCTGCCATTCGACGCGCTGATGTTTTGAGCTTTGTTTAGCCCTGTTGATTGACCTGTTAAAGTAAAGCTTCCGTTTGATGCAGATACTTTTACTGCTTTGTCTAAGTCTACAGCTTGACCTGTTAGGGTAAATGACCCGGAAGCTAGGGCAATCTTTCTGTTAACATTTAATAGAGCGGCTTGACCAGTAAGGGCAAACGATCCGGCGTTAACTGAAAGAGTGGTTTCAACAATGCTAAAGTTTTCAGTTACCCTTGTATCCCCATTTTCAAGGATACGGCTGTCTGATGCTTCTGTGATCCGATACCCATCGACAGAAGAACTAGCCGCACCTGTTGACCCTAGTGGGCCAGAGGATAATGGTGAAAAGCCCAGCATTTATTTATTCTCCGAGCAGAACCGCCAGTGTCAGTGCTTTCAACGCATCAGGTGTACTAGCCCCTGCGATACGACTGTCATCCGTGATGTCACGAAGGGCAGTCTTTTGGGTTGCAATGACATCTGCGCCAGAGCCAGCTTCCAGAGCCTTCATGTAAGACACATCTAATGCTTCAAGCCGTGGCTTGCGTTCTGCACGAAGGTTGTCCTTGTGGATGTCCTTGGCCTTTGCCATGTCCACCTCAATGACTGCCTCATTGAAAGCCCAAGCGCCCCGAAAGGTACGGTCAGTTGGAACGGTTAGAGATGACGCATCACGAACATCTCCGTTGATATTGATGTAGGTTGTCATGCTGCAATTCTCCAAGCATTTCTAAAGCTGCGGTCGGTTGGTATTAGTTCAACAGGAACGATCCGCATTATCGTCCGATTGCCTTTGTAATCTCTCCACACAGAGGGGCAGATGTCTTTCATTATGAGATACTCAATGGCTTCTTCTTCTGACATAGGGCCAATGGGCTTTGCATATGGATGTTCTTTGGGCTGTCCATCAGGCACGTCACGGTCACGCTGATAGGTGTCGATAGGTGGCAAGATGTTGCCCTCTAATGCCGCAGCCATCCAGTTCGGATCAGGGCATAACACTTTGGCAGGTTCATCTGGTGCAAAAGGGTCTTCAAAGACCACACGATACTTAGACTGCACAGGTGCAAGACGTGACTTGGCTTCTGCTAGTCTGTCCCATAGATGTCCGTGGGTCATGCTAAGTCTCCCAAGGCCAAGAACTGTGCCGTAGTGTCTATTAATGAACTGCTATTATTGTATTGCACCGAATAATGAGCAGTTGTGCTACTGTTACAATAAATAAATGCTCCACCGCCATGTGACCAAGACCCTATCCCACGGTTCTGCCCTGCACCACCTAAAGCTGGATTTGCAAAGTTGTTTGTATAGTTAAACTGCTTACCGCTTGTCCCATTGTCCGTAACCGAACTTACGTTGACTGACCCTGATGATGTTATTGATCCCGCAGCATCACAGTCACCCCAAGCCTTAGCAGACCCATTGACCACATAGCTTGTGCCGACTGTTGTTGTGCCGTCTGTGATGTTGGAAACGTTTAGTGTACTCATGCTAAGTCTCCACTTGCACTAAATATTTGCACCTGATCCTGTTCACTATCACTATCTGCATCTGTAGTTTGTAATTTTATATTGCTTGCAGATGATGATGTACCACCATAGGCTGTTAGCTTATTTGAGATAACTGCTCCAGTAGTTACACATTTAGAGGTGTTTGAAGAAAACGATGAGCTAAGTGCAACGGTCGTATTACCTGTGCTATCATCCGTCACTGACGAAACGCCAATGCTTGCATATATTGCGTTAGCAGACCCAAAATCGGCTGGCATATCAATCATTCCGCAAGCAGCAGCAACCCCTGTTGCAGAACGACTAGCTGTCTCACCTGTGGCTTTGATGTTGGTGACTGTGAGTGTACTCATGCTAAGTCTCCGTGGATAACCATATTAGCAACCTCGCAATCTACTCTGGACTGATTGTCTGTCCGAATACATTTAACTCCTGTCGCTGATGTAGTATGTGTGTTGTAGTTTGTTGTAAAAGCACAAGCGTTTCCACTATTTCCAGAATTTCCTGCTGTTACCGCATAGTCATCGTTAGCCATGCTACTTGAAAAATTTAAAATATAAATCCCTGTGTCGTTATCGGTAATGCTCGAAGTGCCAAAACTGTCGAAAACAGGTGTTCCAGACGCATCCGCATCAAACGAAGCCCAAGCCTTAGCAGCACTCTGCTTCGTCAACGTAACAGGGCCAGTGCCATTCGCAGCACTAATCGTATTTGCTCGTAATTCAGACAATGCTCAAGTTCCCCCCTGATGTGACGGTCAGAGTTACACCCGATGCAATGGCTAGTGGGCCAGTAGCATTAGCATTTTCATCTGCGTCTATGGTTGTATTGGTGTTTAAGGTTTGCTCATTGATCCGAAAGATGTCTCCCGCACTGCTACCAGTTTCACCGTTTTCACCTTTATAAAGACCACCACCTGAACTATTAAGTTGTGTCTGTACGTCACTTGTCACACCTGACAGATAGTTTAATTCAGCGGCTGTAACAGATGTATCACTTAAGTCAGCCGTGACAATATTACCTCTGACAAAAGCACTTATCTGAGTACCTGTGACTTTCTTGGACGTCCCTGCCTCATTGATCTCGAACTCATTAGCTGCGGCTGCGGCAGAGGCAGCGGTGAGGTCACTGATTTTTACATTTGCCATTTTGTTTTACCTAACTAAAACTAAAGCTGTGCAGCGCACCGCCACTTGATGTGACGTTATTACCGTCTGCTAAATACAGTCGCGCCCCATCTCTGCGGATACCAACGCCTGTGCAATGGCTTATGGATAATGACGAGGGTATCGTGAAGGTGTAACTAGCCGACGCAGAGCAGGTTGTTAAATCCCATGCGGTAGATAAGTCATGCTGCCTAATAACCCCAACATCGTAATCTATAAGGTAGAATTTAGTTCCAGCGTCATTCATCCGTAACCCGCTCGGAGTGCCACTATATCCTGTCAACGTTACAGATTGCCCGGTTGCATTTGATGCGCTCGAAAATGTAGTTGTCCAATCGTAGCGCTTGATAACACCGCCTGTTTGAATATAGAAATATTTCTGGGTTGCATCGTCCTTAACCACAACGCCGCTGTGCCGACCCATTGATCCCAAAGAACTAACAGCGGTATCATTTGCGCTTTCTAAAACATACGCACTATTGACCGCTTGCATCAATCGCCCACCTGCACTTGTGACAAGAACGTAGGCGTGGGTTGGATTGCTACCCCAAACCAAATCCCAGTAGGCATTACCTGTTCGTATCTGATCGTGTGGACTGCGTGAAATTGAAGCTGTTGAAATATCGTATGCCGTAGTCAGCGTACAATTGTGAATAGATGCACCATGCTGGATAACGGCCTTAGTCCCGCTATCGTAAAAATCTATTCTACCTCTGTTGGCTGTGTCCAAATCTGTAATAGAGGCGTATGATTTTTCCTCACTGCTTTCAACGGTTAACTGATTGACATTTCCAAAGCCAAAAGCAAGGCTGAAATTCTGTGTGATTTGTGCAGTATTGATCTGGTCGTGAACATTAAAAGTTAATGTAAATGTACCACCGCTACCAGACGTAGCAGGGACAACCTTAAATACATTTGTAGAATATTGAGTGCCAGCAGTAAGCGTTGTGTTAGAAGCATTTTTAACAGTTGCAATACCTGATGTTGAACCTGTGCTAACAGTAAATGAGTACGCAAGAGTAGTTCCTTCATCTGCGTCAGCTGCACTTATAGTAATAGTGGTAGCCGTACCATCACTTGCCAGTGTATTGTCGCCTGCATTAGATGGGCTGCTAATGGTCGGCGTGCTATTAATCACAGCTAGTCGATACCAGCCACTATCATTTTTTACGTAGACAGAGCTGTTGGCGGCTACATAGGCAAGAGCGCCAGTGGTTGCAGTTGATGCAGAAGTCATGGCTGATATTGTTGAGTAACTTTTTACACCAACATCATCAGCAATCGCCGTAACAAAAACCACCGCATTGCCAGATAGATTTAACGCATTGTTGGAGTTTGAGCTTTCGCTGACCGTGCGGCTGAGTGTTGTGCCAGAGGCGGTGTAAACCCCAGAGCCTAGCTCAAATCCATTCCCATCCTCTATACAATATCTAACTGTATCACCATTGCTCACGCCTGCCGATGCAAAACTCTGATACCCGTCTGAGGAAGAGCCAAGAGTTATTGTACCAGTACCAGTAGTACCAGTTGTCATCTTGGCTCTGTTGACAAGTTTTACCATCTTTATACCCTTTTATGCGAGGGTCAGGATGCCGTTTGTGCCAATGTCGATTGTAAAAGTATCACCGTCATTTAATGTCAGTGAGCTTCCATAATCGTAATAACCAACAACAGGATCGTTTGCCACAGTGTCATTGTAGATAACCACATATCGGAAAGCCGCGACCGCGCCGCCCGATGCAGTCAAAGTCAGATCGTCGGCGCTTAGCTTGTATGTTCCCGACGATTGAGTTGACGTGACATTCGCCAAAGTTCTGGACGACAAGTTGGAATAGCTTACCTGTGAAATATTAGCTAAAACACCGTTCCCATCCGCTGTGACGTTTGTCCCAGAAGTCGGGTCTGTGTTTGACAGCGCGACAATTAGGGTATCGCTGCCGAGGTTCATACCCTCAACCGCGTATTCAACGAAGTCATTTACTTTCACGAAAGAAGCCATTTTATTTCCTCAATAACTGTTAATTTTCATTCGGCGGCCTGATCCACCAAATTTTGCCTGTTCATTGTCCATAAGAATACCACTTACGGCGTTTCCATACAAAGTTTGCCACACAGCCAATCGGGCATCTTCGCTCAGATAGGGGGCGCTGTGGACAAGCGCGCCATAGAGATATGCGTCGGGGAAATACGTCAGCATCCAGTTGGACGTGTTGCTGTCGCTGAGCGCGGCAAGGCGGCTGTAATAATACAGCTCGGCCGTATAGCTGCCGTCTGGCACGGGGTAGACCTCAAACTCACCGGCGGTGATCGCGTAATATCCCGGCTCGCCAGATGTGTTGAGCGTGTTGGCTTTGCGGCTCAACAGCTCCGATTGGCTGATCAGCTCCAGCGGGCGGGTGTCATTCGATGTAATATAAAAGCGGATCGCCTCAACGAAATCGCTAGGCACTGCGCTGTACTGCGTGTCAATCGTGGCAGTGCTGCGCTTTTCGGCGCGCCAATGGCGAGCCTGTCGATTGAGATCAGCCTCGGCGAGCTGGATAAACGTGGGGATGCTAGACGTTAGATCGTCACGATCAAGAAAATCTGCAACCGCTGTTTTAAGCTCGGCAAAAGTGGTTATGGTCATTGCAAAAGCCCTCTCATGGGTTGCTGCTGTTGTTGTGTGTCTGTCGCCGAAAGAAGCCCGATTGAGGCGGCTGGCGCGGAGGCGTTGGCGTAGAAATCTTCTAACTGTAGGGCGCGGTCGGCAAAATGGCTGAGCGTTGAGCTTGCAGAGCGTGGGTCTATGATGCCTTGGCTCGCCGCAGTATCAAGCGCGTCCTGCAACGAGCTGAGCGGGGCAGCGTCAGCGTTGCTTGGGTCAATGCCTCGGTCTGATAATATTTTTGCTAGGCGCGGCTCTGCTTTGGCTTGCATGCCAAGCACCAGAGCGCCGGTGCTGGCGTTTGCGTTGGCTGCATTAAGATTAGATAAACCGGAAAACTCTGGATCAAAACGTGCAAACTTTGATCTTACATCAGAAGCATCAAAAGTTGTTTGAACTTTTGCGCCAGTTGGATCTGTTGTCTGAAGATCCATACCAGAGAAACCTTCATCTTTTGCAGTTTGAATATTCTCTCTTACATTTTCAAAATATAAATTTTCACCTTTTGCCAAGTCAGCGGCTGGCATAGCTTTTCTTTTACCTCGCAAAAGTAATGGCAATACCCCAGAACCGCTAGTTATAAATTCATCATAAGGAAGATCGCCCCCTGCATAATCTGATGCAATTTGTGGCGTGTCTGTAGAATAAAGAACTTTACCTCCTAATCCTTCTTTCATAAACTCTGGATTAAATCTATCTAGATCAGCCGCTTTTGTACCGTGATATGAAACATTATCAGCGTCAAAACCCATTTCGCGTGATCTTGCTAGGCGGCTGACCTCGTCCATCGGCAAAGGCGTATGGTCAAACATATATTGCGGGTCGGCCTGCGCCATCATTTTATCTGTCACTTCCGACGCGCGGCCCTCTGCGCGCAGCTCCAAAATAACTTTTGCTTGCGCTTCAGCTTGATTACGGGGGTTCGGGAGTGCAGCAAAACCGCTGTCGTCACGCAAAGCATTTGCACCGAGCGCGCCTTTAGGCTTTGGCACAGCACCGCCGCCAAGCATGGCCATGGCCGCAGTTTCCATTGCGGCGCTGTTCATCTCCTCTGGCAACAGCAAGCCCTCCCAAGCGTTGCGTGGGTTTTCAACGCCGCGCACCACAGCGCCGAGGGCATCCGTCGCCCAATCCTTGAACCGCGTTTGAGCTTGGCCAGATTTCAGCGCATCCCAGATGGACATGCCCTGCGGCCCTGCGAGCGGCAGGAAAGTTGACGTGTTCATGCCGTCCAGCCCTTGCTCGCCAGCGCGGTCTAAAGCGCCGCTCAAAGAGTTGTGGTGACGATACGCCGCGCGCAACTGGTTGATGTGGTCAGGGGTATAACCGTGCATGCCCTGACTTTCCGCCAAGTAATTGCGAAAATCGGCGGGAGGTAAATCTAAAACGTTGGCCATCGGTGCGGGCAGCTCTCCAAATAAGCGTTGCCGCATATTACCACATGTAGTTTTAAATCGCTATTTTAGCACAATATGTTGCGGTTTTGGCGGGTTTTCAACTTGATTAAAAGGCACTTCTTTTTTGTGAATTGAGGAAATGCTAAAGGCGCAAAAAAAATTGACCTTTTAGCATTTCTACCCCTTGAACATCTGCCCAATGGGCATATATAGAGTGCATAGGACAATGAAGTCCGCCAAAGGGAGAAATGAAATGAAACTACAGATGAAAGCAATCAAACACGCAGAATTCGCGTCTGAGGAAACATATTGCTATGAGGGCAAGGTTTATCTTGACGGTAAGCTTTTTGCCTACGTCAGCAATGACGGCCACGGTGGCGCAGATCGCGTTTACGGCGATGATGCGTTTGAGGGCAACTTTTGGGACAAAATAAAAGAGGTGGATGCGATCCTCAAAACATTGCCAAATATGGAAACAGAATTTGGCGAGTTGGAATATACTTTTGAATTGTGGTGTCACGAACAAGTGACCGATTGGCTGATCCGCAAAGACATGAAAAAAATGCTGTCAAAGAACGCATTATTTTTGGTTGATGGAAATCTGATGAGTTACGGCTATAAAGGTAAAGCCAAGCCTGACGCGCGTCTGTTCAGCGAACTTTTGCGGCAAGAGCCAAAAGCAAAAATCCTTAACACAATGCCAGAAGATGAGGCGTTGAAAATCTTTAGGGAGTTTGGGTGATGGAAAAGAGCAAATTGCGCGAACTATTCACATTTGAGGAAACCGATGATCCGCTTATTGAGGATGATCAATATGTGCTGAACGCTGATGAGGACTTGTATATACAAGTGTGCGATGGGTCTTTCTACGGCGGTGACACAGTTTACGCCGTCCATCGCATGGTTCAAATCCGGCACGATGAGTTTGGCAGTGATCAAATCGGCGAATACAAAAAGCTGAGCGATGCGATGCGCAAGGTAATTGATTTGCATGAAGAGGGGGAAGGGTGATGAAATTCACGCTAAATTTTTGGACAAAGGGTGATCGTGAGCGCATCTATATCAACGATGAGGATCGGCAATCGTTGGGGTATTTTGAGCGCATCACAGACGCGGAAGAGCGGATGCCTGATAACTATTATGACCGCCACCGCTTAGCAAAGGGTGATGAATATAGGTATTCGGAGCGGTACGGCTTTAGCGGCGATGAAGCACTGCGCGAGGCTGTTATCGCGGCACTTAAAATTACTGAGGTTGAGGGTGACGCTTGGCACAATTTCACCGAGGTCAGCAAAAAAGCCCGAAATGGTTATCCGTGTTGGTATGGCAATACGCCAAAAAAAGAAGCGGATAGGTTGCGGCGTGAGCGCGACAGCGCCGTTTATGAAATGCATCAAGAGGGGGAAGGGTGATGGCCACTAAAACCTTAAAGCTGACCGATGCCGAACTTGGTATGCTCGAAAACGCAATCGAAGAATTTGAATTAGGCGTTCAAGATAATTGGTGGAATAGCGGTTATACAAAAGCGCGAGTAAAAGCGTTCTACCGATTGCGCGAAAAAGTTTTTGGCACACCACCGCCAAATATAAATGACGTTTGGGAACAGGAGTAAAAATGCAACCACATGAATTTAACAAGGCGCGACGTGAGTTGCGCCTTTCCGCACGTCAGTTGTCTGACATTCTGAACGTGCATACGCGCACCATCCGCAAATGGGAGAGCGACGTTGATAGTCGCCCTGTGAACCCCATAGCGGCGCGTGTGATGCGGTGGATGTTGGACGGCTATCGTCCGCCAGAATGGCCAGATAAACCGTCAGGCTATGCCTGACAGGTTGCGCCTGATCGCGCCGCGCCACTTTGTCAGCGTTCCACTGAGCGCTGTAGTGGCGTCGGACGCGGCAAGCAGGCAAACCGCATCTGCAAGGTCAGGGGAGCGCAAACCGCGCTTACGCATGCTGTCTTTGCTCTCCGCTTGCAGCTTACCGCTTGAGGTAAAGCTGTAGCGAATTCCCGTTAAATCAGCGAGCAATTCATCGTCTTTCGGCAGTTTGCACGCGCGATCCTCAAGCATGGCTTTGGTCTTAAACCACAGCTCTGTGCGGAGGTTGTTATACGTGCCTTTCATGGATGGCGCTTCCGCCACGTTAATGCCCCTCACAGGCGCGCCAAGCTCGGCCATGCGGTCAACAATGCCGCCGCCGAGGCCGATGCTGTCCACCAGAATTTCGGCAGGCTGAGATGAGGGGGGCAGGGCGTCATATTCCGCCATGACACGGCCGACGGTCTGCATCAGGTCAAGGCCGCGCCACGACTTGACCTCAGTGATAACCTTGCCCGTCTGCTTCACCAGAGCCGTGCGATCCGAGCCAAAACGGCTTGGGTCTAAAGCCCATATACAACGCGCGTCGGGGTCAAGCACCACGTCGCGGTTCTGCGCCGCTTCCACCAAGTGATACGGAATGATGGTGTCCTCGTCAGCTCTGGCAAATTCTCCGCGCACGCGAATATCAAACGCTGCACTTTCTTCGCCGTAGCGCTCGCGCATTTCCTCGATGAACTCCTCGCTGACCAAAGGGCTGTCCATGCAGCTCCAGCGGCGCGTCCACCACTTGTGCGCCATCCGCGTCTGACTTTCGTAGAACGTGCCGCTAGACCGCGTGGGGTTGCTCAGCAAAACAGTCTGCGTATTTGCGCCAGACATTGAGCCGGCGGCCGCTTCAAACACAGCCTCGTCAATCCCCGACGCTTCGTCGCAAATGAGCAAAACCGTGCCCGCCTCCTGGTGAATACCGGCCAGAGCCTCCGGGGTTTCCTTGCGCGACGTGCGCGCCGAAATAAAGCCCTCACTGGGGGCGGCGATCAGCTCCACACGATCTGACTTTACGTTCAACAATTCTTTCAGCGGCTGCGGCAGCTCGTTGATCCATTTCTTCAGCTCGGCAAAAAGTGCGTCAAAAAGCTGGCCAGTGGTCGGCGCAGTGACGACGATCTTGCAGGGGAACTTAAAGATCAGCGTGTGAAGCATCGCCCAGGACGCGGCGGTTGACTTGCCCGTGCCGTGGCCAGAGCGAATGCTGAGCATCCGCGTGCCATTGGCAATCGCATCGAGGAACTCCGCCTGGTAATCCAGCGGCTCAACGCCAAGCACCTCATGGACGAACTTGGCGGGGCTGCTGTGATACGTCTGCACAAACTCCAGCATCGCGTCGTGCGCGGCGGGTTTACTCATGTTCGATTTCCTTGGCGCTGTCGCGCACAAGTTTCATCTTGCGCAAAGCATCGAGGTGCAGATCGCCAAGATTGACGGTGACGTTTGCCGAGGATTTGCCATTGGCGTAGCGGTTCTGATTCCAGCTCTGCGCGATAAACTTATGCTGGCTGACCTCTTCGCGCGCCAAAGTGACATCCACTTGGCTGATCTCCGCGAGGCGGCTGCCGGTCTGCGCATTGGCGCGCTCAGCGGCGCGGTCGGCTTTCAACTGGCGGATCACGTCAAAGCCAAGCTCGGCGTGGGTGTCGGCGGCAGTTTCGCGGACTTGCTCGATGACGGCGTTGTACTCAGGCTTTTTGATAAGGTTGCGGCGGAGATAGCCACGGTCAACCTCCAGCTCTTTGGCAAGGCCGCTGATCGTCCCTCCGCCAAGAAGATAATCTTGGAAGAATTCCGGGCCGCCACGGTTTTGCAATTGTGTCATCAGGGCGCGCAATTTTGGTCTGCCGGG
>Ga0208669_1000389_pt1 | contig 17524 bp, 35 predicted proteins | sample 21_taG_FD_184095 | JGI IMG/M metagenome (GOLD analysis project Ga0208669, IMG submission 184095) | Marine viral communities from the Subarctic Pacific Ocean - 21_ETSP_OMZ_AT15319 metaG (SPAdes) (version 2) | ecosystem: Environmental > Aquatic > Marine > Oceanic | place: Pacific Ocean | collected...
TCAAGACGAAGCTAACCCAACACCAACCATAACAGGTACAACAGGTGGAAGTTTTGTTTGTACATCTGGTGCTGTTTTTGTTGATACTGGTAGTACATCAAGTTCAACTGGACAAATTGATTTGGATGCTTCTACAATTGATACACATTTAATATCTTATACTGTTGACGGTGTTACAGCTACTCAAAATGTTGGCGTTACAGCTTCGCCATTCTTGGCTAATACCTATTCAATGCAATTTGATGGTGCAAGTAGTTATATTACTGCGGGTAATCCTACAGCATTACAATTTACAAGTGATTTTACTATTTCAGGTTGGTTTAAAAGTTTATCAGCTACAAGCCAAAGGATTATAAGTAAAGATGATGGTTCTAATAGGTCTTATTTTGTGCAAGTTGCATCAGATGGAAGTATTGAAGCAGCAGTATATACAAGTAATACAAAACAACAAAATGATAGCGCAAGTGGTTTTGCAGATGGTGATTGGCATCATTTTGTATTTACTTTTGAAAATGGTGTTGGTACTAAACTATACATTGATAATGGAACACCTACTACAGATTCTTTTACTAATACCATAGATAATGATTCTGCTGATTTTGAAATAGGTAGAAGAGAAGATGGAAGTAAATTTTTCAATGGAGAATTAGACGAAATAGCACTTTGGAATACAGCACTTTCTTCAGATGCAGTTACAGAGATTTACAACGCTACAAACAACAATAGCGGCAAAGCATTAGATTTATTAACAGATTCAGGAAATTATAGTTCAAGTTCTAACCTCCAGTATTGGAATAGAATGGGAGATTAATTAAATTAAATTATGAGTACAAAATACATAGCAAGCAACTGGAGATTACCTAATCAAGAGAATAGTAGTAAAAACGATAACTATGGGCTAACGTTTGATGGGAGTAATGAGTATATTAATTGTGGAACACCCTCCACATTTGCTTTCGGGACTGGTGATTTTAGCATTAGCAGTTGGGTTTATTTAGATTCAAGCACTGGTTATCAATGGATATTTAGTACAGGTACTAATTTTGCTTTTGGATTTGACTCAAGTAGAAATTTACAATTATGGGTTGGAGTAACTGCAACAACGCCAAGTTTTAACATAAACTTAAATCAATGGCATCACGTTGTAGCTACAAGAAATTCAGGAACAGTTACTTTTTATATAGATGGTGTTGCGCACGGAACTACTTACACAAGAAATGGTAGTATATCTTCTGGAGCTTATAATTATATAGGAACTTTTAACATTGGTCAAAATCATATAGACGGCTCTATTTCACAAGTAAGCATCTATGACTACGCTTTAACATCTACACAAATAAGCACTTTATACGGAAGCAGTTCTTTAGGTTCTGGCAATCCTATGGCTTTAAAACCTCAACCAGTAGCTTACTATCCTTTAGGCGATAATAGTGCTTCTAATCCACTAACACAACCAAACGTAGCTGTAGAAGATGCAACTGTTTTTGATTTTGATGGGAGTGATGATTATGTAAACTTAAACACCACTTTAAGTTCATTGGGCGTTACAACTTCTTTTAGTATTTCTACTTGGGTTAATATTTCTACGCTTGGCATTTATGACACTGTAATTGGTGCGCCTGCTGCTTATGGTACTTGGAACGATGGTTTTGGTTTAATGGTTTACAACAATGCTTTATATTTTTGGGTTGAGGATTGGAATGACGCAAACCATTTTGTTCAAACCGCCACTTTAAACACAAGCCAATGGTATCATATAGTATGCACATTTAGCACTTCAAATGGATTAAAAATTTACGTTGATTCTGGCACACCAACAACAGCTTCAAATACTGAAATAGGAACATTAACTTTTCCAATGTTTATTGGGAGTACGGGAACAAACACCACTTACGTATTTAATGGCGAAATTAGCAACACTCAAATTTGGAATACAGAGCTTTCTGCTTCAGATGTTACTACACTCTACAATTCAGGAGTACCCTTACACACAGGCACACAACCTCAAGCAGCTAACTTAAAATCTTGGTATAAACTAAACAACACAGCAAACTGGGAAGCAGATAGTTCAGGCAATTGGCAAATACCAGAAGCTACTTCAGCATATCCACAGAGTTTTGATTTTGATGGGGGTAATAATGATTATATAAATTGTGGAAATAATATTTTACAAGATTTATCTAATAGTGGAACTATTGATAGTGCAATAACTTTTTCTATGTGGTTTAAATTAGGCAGCTCAACCACCAGTAGAGGAATGTTAAGCATTGGAACTTTCACAAATTCTTATGGCAAACTTGATGTGAGGCACCAATCATCTGCAATACAAATTGTTTTAACAAATCCAACAGCATCAGTTGAATATACTTATTCTTTTACAGACACAAGCAGTTGGCATAATTTAGTTATAGTTTATGACCCAACAAGCGCAAGCAATTCTTTGGTTTATATAGATGGAGTTCAAGCAGGTTCTAATATTACAGATGTAGTTAATTTAGCTATAACTTCACAGAATTTATATATAGGAGCTTATTATGGAAATTCAGATACTTTTACGGGTCAAATTTCAAACGTTCAATGTTGGAATAGTTCATTACCCGCAACAGGAACAGATTCAGTTGAAACACTATACAACAACGGAAGCCCACTAACAACAGCAATAGAAAGCTCCAACCTAAAAGCGTGGTATAAACTTGATAATTCAGCAACATTCTCAACTAATTGGAGTGTACCAGATGCTTCAGGAAATGGCAACACAGGAACAAGTTCAGGAATGACAGAGCAAAATTTAGTTAACAACAATGTATCTACGTTAAATGGTGAAAGTAGTGGAATGACTTCAGCAAACCTTGTGCTTTCTGATTTAAGCCGTAACCTACCTTATGATAGTTACAGTTTTAATTTTGATTCAGCAAGTAGTGATTATATAGATTGTGGAGATTCAGATACTTTTAGCTTTGGCAATGGTTCATCAGATTCTCCTTTTAGTATTTCATTTTGGTATAATCCTACTACTATTCCTGCAAGTTTTGGTATAATAGCAAAGGACAATGATGCTTCTAATAGGGAGTGGACTATTGGTCAGTTTTCATCAAATAATAAAATAAGATTTTTATTAAAAAATAATGGAGGAGGCAGTCAGCAAAGTATTGATAGCACTACTACCTTATCTACAGGACAATGGTATCACATAATGTGCACATATAATGGTGTTGGCGGTAATAACGCGGCAGATGGAATGACAATTTATATAAATGGTGTTGTTGAAACACCTACAAATATAACAAAGCACACTTACACTGCTATGGCTAATACAACAGCTCCTTTAACAATAGGTACATATCAACTTGGCGGAACACCTTTATATACAGATGGCAAAATAAGCAATCTATCAATATTTAACGAAGAACTTACATCAACAGAAGTTTTAAAATTATATGCTAATGGCGTACCGCAAGATTTAAGCAGCTTCACTCCACAACCAGTAGCTTGGTATCCATTAGGAAGTAATAGTTTCTGGAATGGTTCAGCTTGGACTTGTAGAGATATGTCCGCAGGTGGCTCTAATGATGGCACAAGCGCAAACATAGGCGCAGATGGATTGGTTGGTGATGCACCACGTTCAGAAGCAAATGGAACAGGCACTAATATGGATGTGCCAAGTAACTTGGAAGGAAACACAAAATGGAGCAGCAACAATAGCTATAGTGTAAATATGAGCAGTTTAGCTCGTGTTGAGGATGTAGCTTAAATAAAAAATATTAAATTAGTAAACAAATAAAAAAAATGGCAACTTATATAGTAATAGATATCGACACTCAAACATCGTTAGTGGACTTTTCACAGGTGAATACTACATCAGCGCAAACAATGAGAAGAAACGTAGCAAATACACAGGCAATTATAAGCTATGATGTAACGCCTTCTTTCATCTCAAATAACCGTTTAGAACCAATTTCTACGCTTAATCACGCAGAAGCGTTAGCATTACTTGCTACGCCTGAATGGACGCCTGAAGAACCATCAGAATGAGAGGATTAAGTGCGAAAATAGAGAAACCTAAAAAAAAGCGTAAGGGCATTCACGCTAAAAGTAAGATGTCCAAAAATGTAAATAGTAAAAATTATGTAAAACCTTATGCACGGCAGGGTAAATAATATTAAAATGGAAGATCACTCACTTATAATGATTGTATCAGCGTTAGTTACTGCGCTTGGTATTAAGGAAATTTGGCAAATCATAAAACAGAAAATTGATATAAATGCCAAGAAGAACGAAAAGCAAGAGCAACGTGCAGATACTATTTACACAGATCAGATTGAACAACTTACAAACAAAATCTCACAATTAGAAGTGAAGATTGATGAACTTATTAAAGAAAATTTACACTTAAAAGTTAAGATTGTAAAAATGGAAGCACGGCTTGTAAAAAATGCAACTTCCAAAGTATCAACCAAACGACATAGAGATGAGAAAAGTTAATAAAATTATTATTCACTGTACTGCTACTGTTGAAGGTAATAACGTTAGTGCAGGAACTATACGCCAATGGCATTTACGTAGAGGGTGGAGCGACATAGGATACCATTATATCATAGGAATTGATGGCGAAATACAATCTGGAAGAAGCGTACAAATACAAGGAGCGCATACACGCTCATTTAACGAAGATAGCATAGGGATAGCATACGTGGGAGGATTAGATGCAAACAGAAAACCAAAAGATACACGTACAGAACAACAAAAAGAATCATTAGTTGAGATTATTAAAATACTAAAAAACATTTATCCTAAAGCAAGTATTCACGGGCATCGTGACTTTAGTAAGGATCAGGATGGCGATGGTGTTGAGCGCCACGAATGGATGAAAGCCTGTCCGTGTTTTGATGCGGAGAATGAATATTTAGATCTACAACCAAAAACATTTAAAGCACGTAGTAAAAAAGTTAAGGATAAATTAAAAGATAAAAAATGAGTAATAAAACAAAGAACATAATAACAAATATATTAGGTTTAATATTATTTGCATTTAATACGTTTGAATTTTATTTTGATGAATTTTCATTATTACAATATTTAGGCGGTTTAGTAGTAGCATTAGCATTATTTTTATTCAAAGCAACAGAAACCAAAGAATGGTTAAGAAAAGCATTATCCAAATTTTCTTCTTAATTCTTGTCGCTTGTTCACCTCAAAAGCAATTAAACAGAATAATTGAAAACAATCCGCATTTAGCGGAGATTGATACAGTACACATTGTTGATACTGTAGTAATTAATAATTATTCATTTGATACTATAAACAGAGTTGAATCACACGACACAGTAATTATACAAAACAATGAAAGGGTTGAGGCGCGCTACTTTTACGATACTGTCAGGCAAGAAATCTGGCACGAAATCCACTGTAAAAACGATACGATTATTCAGGATCGATTTATACCTATTGAAAAGATCGTTTACAAGGAACTCACAGTTTACGAGAAATACAAGGATGTGGCTATAATTGCCATCTGTGCAATTGTATTATTATTTATTGTTTTAGTTGTTTTAAAAGCGGTAAATAAATTTATATAGTGAAAAGCAGAAAAAGAAATTTAAAAGACCACCATAGCCGCAGATCAGGCAAGGGTAATCCAAAGTACAGGTTAAACGAACAAGAAGCGAATTTAATTCGTGACTACAGAAGAATCCAACAAGAGGCAGAAAACGCAGGGTTAAATCCTAAAGATGTACATAGTGGTTGGATAAAATCAAAGGAAGCAAGTATATATTTTAAGAATCCACACCACAAGCAGGAGGATGTAAAAAAACTGTATAAAGATTTAGTTAATGATTTAAAAGAATATTCACCAGAATATCCAACTATTAAAAGACCTAAACAAATTGATGGACATTTATTTTTTTGTTGCCCAAGTGATTTACACATTGGTAAATTATGCAAATCTTTTGTTAGTGGTGAAGAATACAACAGCCAGATAGCCGTATTACGTGCTTTAGAAGGCGTTAGAGGATGTATTGAGAAAGCTAAAGGGTTTCATATAGATAAGGTTGTTTTCTTGCTTTCTGGAGATCTTTTACACGTTGATAATTTAAGGAACACAACCACAGCAGGAACGCCACAGGATGTTGATGGTTTATTTAGCGATAATTTTTTACTTGCAAAAAGGTTAATGGTTGAGATTATAGAACTATTAATGCAGTTGGCAGATGTTCACGTAATGTACACAAGTGGCAACCACGATCATATATCTGGTTTTTTAATGGCGCAAATATTACAAGCGCATTTTAGAAAAAGCAAAAACATTACTTGGGATATTAGTTTACAGATGCGTAAATACTATAGGTATAACGAAACATTAATTGGAAGTTGCCACGGTGATAAAGTTAAATGGGGATTATTACCTATGTTAATGGCGGATGAATCAAGGGATTGGAGCGATACTAAATACAGGTATATGTTTACGCAGCACGTTCATCACAAAGTAACAAATGATTTTATTGGTGTAACATTGGAGAGCTTACGCAGCCCGAGTGAAGCAGATTCGTGGCATCATAAAAGTGGTTACCAATCATCAAACAATAAAGCAATAGAAAGTTTTATTTTCCATAAGCAACACGGGCAGGTTGCCAGAATTACACATTTGTTTTAAACATTTTATTGTTAATAAAGTTTTTAGTGTGTTTTGTAATTTGTATTATAATTATATATATATTTACACAAAACAATTAATTAACAATTATGAAAAGCACTAAAGATTATATGATAAGCTACTGGAGTAAGGAGGTTGCTAAAAGACAAGCCAACGGAAGTGGCAAATGGAAAATTGAACTAGCAGAAAGAAAACTTAAACAAAGTAAAAAGTTATAAATAAAACAAACAATTATGAAAAACTCAATTAAAAAAGAATTAACAAAATACGTTAAAGATTTTATTAAAGAACGCATTGAACACGATTCAAGCTATATGGCAAAGGACATAAGCGATATACATTACGAAATGTTCAATGAGGATTATTATATAATTGGCTACCATCAAGCGGAAGAATGGTTAAAAAAACACGACCTTAACACTTTTGAAGCTATTAAAATTTGTAATTATCACGAAGAAATGGAATGTGGAACTATCTACACCAAATTTGATAATGCAGAAAAATTGGTTAACGTACTTGTTTATTGGTTAGGCGAAGAAGTATTACAAGAAATAATTTAATTATGAAAACTATATACATACACGAAACACATACATTATTTGCGGATTCTGGGGAATTGCATTTACATTGCGATCAAGGTAAGGTTGTATTTAATATGCAAAACTTATTTAATGATTTACCCTCAATAACAAAATTATGTATTGAGGAACAAGAAAAAAATAAAAAATATATTTTAAAAGAAATTAATAAATTAACAAAATAATAATTATATTTATAAACGAAAACTAAACTATAAATTATGAACAGAGAAATATCATACACAACAAGAACCTTTTACGTGAAAGCAGATAAAATTGACACGCTGCTAGAGTTTCAAGAGAAATGTAGAAACAACGGGCGCAAATCATACAGCGAGGTTTTATTAGAACTAATGGAAACATATAATAAAACTAACTAAAATGGAATCAAGTTTTTTTTACAACACTCATTTTGATTACATAGAACATTGGGAAAGATACGAAAGGCATAAAATATTATTTCAAAGATTAATTAATATATTAACCCAAGCCAATTGGAATAAAAGAATAATACGAAACCCAAATTTTCAACTTACTAATAACGATTTGGAAATCCACAGAAATAGATTCAAAAGGTATATTAAAACAGTTGATATTATTGCTGAAGAAATGAAGCAGCTCAATGTTAATTACAATGAAAGCAGAATAAACAAAATAATAACTATATTAACCAAAATCAAAAATTATGAAAATTAAAGAAATAGCACAAAAGTACAATCTTGGAAAGGATGATTTCTGGGAGTTAAAAAGAGGTACACGATCAATGTGGATAATTACACACGATGCTTGTGAAAAGATAGCAGCCAAAGAAAATATACAATTTGGTGCGCCTACAGTATTTAGAGAAAACAACCAAGATGTTGCAATGGTAGGAGATGCAAAACGTGGTAATAAAATAATGTGGAGTACAGGTGAAGCATCACCAAAAAATTGCAAAGCACCTTACCCCTTTGCAATGTGCGAAAAGAGATTAAAAGATCGTTTAACGCTTAAATTAATATCCGCATACGAATACGGAATATATTCAGATGTTGAAGCAGATTCATTTAAAAAAGATTAATATGAAACTAATTAAGAAAATAACAAACGATTTACAAAAACTGCAAGAACTAATTGATGAGCAGAAACAAATCGATGAACAATTTACACAGGCTGTAAGAAAGTTCAATAACGAAAAAAAATAAACTAAACTATATATTATGAAAAAAGATCATTTAAGTTACAGCGCATTGTGCCAGTTTAAAAAATCCCCTAACCATTTACTTGCGTATTGGAACAAGGAAACAAAAACAACTGATGCAATGCACTTTGGGCAGATAATACACAAAATGTTATTACAACCAGAATCCTTTAAAGATGACTTTGCTGTGTTTGAAGGCGCAAGGCGTGCAGGTAAAGCGTGGCAAGAGTTTAAAGCGGATCACGATGATAAAACTATTATCAAGCAGCAAGAGTTAGATGAAGCAAACAGAATTATAAACAATTCAATGCAGCACGAAGCATTTGCAGAAATGTTAAAAAATGCAACAGCTAAAGAACAAAAGTTAAATTGGAATTATAAAGATGTTGATTTTGTTGGCTATGCTGATCTAATTACAGTGTTTAACGGCAAGCAATGTGTTGTGGATATAAAAACCACTAACGATGCAGGCAGCAGGTTCTACAGGGATTTATATTACAACGATTATAAAATGCAGCTTGCAATGTATACAGAGCAGTTTGGCAAAGAATACGAAGCCTATATAGTTGCAATTGAAACAAGCACACCATTTAATGTACAGGTTTATAAATTAGATGAAAGTTTACTATTTAAAGGATGGATGGATTACGATCATAATGTAGATAAGTACAATCAATGGGATGGTAATCCGCAGGGATATAGTAACGCGGTAATTGAAGTTGCTACAGAAATAAAAGAAATTATTAACAAATAAACAAACAAACAATGAATAAAAAAGAAGAAACAATATACTGCGGAAGCGGTAAAGTAATGAATGAAAAATGGTTAAAAGTAACTATTAATCCAACTAAAATTGTGGATTACATTCAAGAGTTTAATGGAAACAAATTTATTAAATTAAATGTTAACATTAAGCCAGAAGCAGATCAATACGGTAAAGATGTTAGTATTAGTGTTGATACTTGGAAACCAGAAGAAAAGCAGGCAAAAGTAGAATCATCAAACGATTTACCCTTTTAAATTTAAAAAGATAATTGATGCGCTACAAAGACGAGGATTGGAATTTGATTTTACCTGCTATACAAGAATTGTTGATTGAGGGCTATACATTGCCACAGATCGCAAAAAAATTAGATATAACGTATAACAAGATAATTCACTATTACAAGCCAATAAAGAAAAACTTCAAGTACATTGATTACCAACAAAAACAAATAAAGGTAGAGGCGGTTAATGCTTCTGCCTTTTCTTTTAATAAAGTTTATACTTGGGAATCATTAAGCGATGAAGATATAAAAGGATACAAATATTACGAATCAAAACACAAAGCATATTATGAACATACTTAAAAAAGCAAATGAAATAGTAAATGAACGTTCTGAAGAAAAAGAAAGACAATATGGGGATTTTATACAATGTATGAAAAAAACAGCCCGTATTGCTTCAGAGATGAGTTCTAAGGACATATCAACAGAAGACGCTTATAATGTATTAATTGCACTAAAATTATCAAGACAGTCAAATAACCATAAAGAAGATAATTTATTAGATGCAGTTGCTTATATAGGATCTTTAAATAATTACAAACTAAATACGATTAAAAATGGATAATATAATATTGAATAAAAAAAATTATAATACAACTGATTTAAATCCAGAAAAAACATTTGAAAGACATGTTTTTCATAGAGATCAATTTGCTCATTATTTAAGATGGGTACATATATTAAAAGAAGCAAAAATTGGTGAAACAATATGTGATTTTGGTTGTGGAAATGGAAATTTATTAGAAGTACTTTATAGAAATAGATTTAAACAAGCTAAATATATCGGAATTGATATTAGAGATGCTGCTAAAAATGATTTAAAAAAATTAGATTGGGCAGAATTCTATGTTGAAGATTTAGTAAATCCACAAAATAATTTTGATTTTAATAATGTGAAAGCTGATAAAGTATGTTCATTTGAAGTCATAGAGCATGTTGGTAAACAAAACGGTTTAAAATTTTTATTAAATATGAAAAAATGTGGTAATAAAAATGCTAAATTTTATTTATCTACACCTAATTTTGATGAAAAAGTAGGAGCTGCAGGTAATCATACTTATGATTCAGGAGATGATAGAGGTGTAGATGTTCAAGAATTTTCACATTTAGAATTAGAATCTTTAATATTAGAAGCTGGTTTTGAAATAATTAATAAATATGGAACTTTTGCAAGTATTAGAGATTACAAACCTTTAATGAATGAATGGCAAATTAAAATGTTTGAAAGTTTAAAAGATTATTTTGATTCTAATTTATTAAGTAATATAATGGCCCCGTTTTTTCCTGAGAAATCAAGAAATACATTATGGGTTTTAAAAAATAAAATATGATATTTAATAATGCTCAAGAAGTTTTTGAATACTATTATGAACTCTTGTCAAATAAAGGGCAAGAGTTTAATAATACAAAAGCTTTATTTAATGTAGGGTTTCAAATTAATAACCCTTTACATAATAAAATAAAAACAAGTTGGAGAAAATGGAATCATGATTATGCTGAATATGAATGGCAATGGTATTTATCAGGTGATAAATCAGCTAAGGTTATATCAAAAAAAGCAAAGATATGGTATAATTGCATGGATATATATGGCAATGTAAATTCTAATTATGGTTATCAATGGAATAGAGGTAATCAATTAGAATACGTTATTAATGAATTAAAAAATAATCCAACATCTAGAAGAGCTTCAATAAGTATTTATGATGCCAAAGATAGATTTAATTTTGAAAATGATACACCTTGTACTTATGCTATTAATTTTACAATTATAAATAATAAATTATGTATGAGTGTAATGATGAGATCAAATGATTTATGGTATGGATTTTGTAATGATCAATATTGTTTTTCTAAACTACAAGAAATGATCTCTAATGAATTATCTATAAAAACTGGATGGTATTATCATTTTGTAAATAATATTCATCTATACAAAAACTTTTTAAATAAGAAAATATGAAACTAAATAATGAATTTGAATCAATTAGAGAATGGGCTAATGATAAAGGAATATATGAAAAAGGAGATATAAAAACACAATATATTAAACTACAAGAAGAATGCGGTGAACTAGCTAAAGCAATTATAAATAATGACGATGTTGAAATTATAGATGCTATAGGAGACTGTGTTGTAGTTTTAACAAGTATTGCTTATTTCAATGATTGTAAAATAGAAGATTGTATCAACACAGCGTATAATGTAATAAATAAAAGAAAAGGAAAAATGATTAATGGATCATTTGTAAAAAACAATTAATAAACTATATATTATGAGAACATATAAATCAAAAATTAAAATACCGGAAAATCTAAGAAGTGAATCTATTGGTAAAATAGGAGAAGATATTTTTAAAATATGGTATGAAAGAAATTATGAACAAGACGAACTTCATAAACAATTACAAGACCGTGAATATGAACAAATTGATTTTGCTGACTGCAAAGGCTATACGTATCAGATTAAAGCAACGGCCGAAAGAACTTTTACATTTAATTGTTTAATTGACGATCTTAATAAACATTTAAATGCTGATTATTATGTTTTTATACAAATTGATAAAAAAAATAATATAGCTTATATAGAAGATATATATAATAAAGATTATATAAAATTAAATATTAAAGCGAGCTTTAATTATAATAATTGTTTTATTTGGAAAAAAGATTTACAACAAGAAATATTAGCTTTATGAAAGAACTACCATACTTTAAATTTTTTCCTAACCAATGGATCACAGGATCAATTATGTTTATGGATTTAGATGTGCAAGGTGCGTTTTTGAAGCTCTGCTGCTACTACTGGAGTAAGGAGTGCACCCTATCCAGAGATCAAGTTAAAACATTAGTGCCCCTCCAATGGAGCAAACTACTTGATAGTGAGCTACTTAAGGTTAAGGATGATAACATTAGAATTAAATGGCTTGATGAACAATACAAAGAAAGATTAAAAGAACATAACCGAAATGTAACTAATGGACGCAAGGGGGGCTTAAGCAGGGCTCAAGCATTAAGAAAAGATAATATAAAAAAAGAAGAACCATATATGTCAACTAATAGTATTGATGAATATTTAAAAGAAAAACAAAATGTTAATAACTAAAGAAGATAATCTTAAATATTTATATGCTGTAAAAGATAATAAAATTGCCAAAGGTTTAAGTATTGGTAATAATCTTGATAAGCACTATGTTCATAAACGTGCAAATTATGTTGTTGTAGTTGGTATGGATAATGTTGGTAAAACTAATTTTATGATGTGGTATTTTCTTTGTTTAAGTGTAAAACATAATCTTAAATGGTGTATATGGAGTGGGGAAAATAGTGCAGGACAACTAACAAGAGATTTAATTCAGATGTATGCACAAAGTAAAATAGCAGATTTAACTAAATTACAAATTGAAGAATATAATAATGAAATATCAAAATGGTTTACTTTTGTAAGTAATAAAAAAATGTATAATCATAAAGATTTATTAAAGATATTTAAAGAAAGTAATTGTGATGGTTGTGCAATAGATCCATATACAGGATTAAACCACGATAGAAGAACTAATCAATGGGAACGTAACTATTTGATATGTAATGATATAAGGGAATTTTGCAACACTACTGGTAAAACTGTTTATGTAATGACACATCCAATGACTGAAGCAGCAAGGAGAGTATATCCACCAAACCATCAATATGCAGGAAACATACAACCTTGTAGAAAATCTGATGTTGAGGGAGGACAGGTTTTTGCGAATCGCTGCGATTCTTTTATTTCAGTACACAGGTTTATTAATAGTAGTGAACTATTTATGATGACACAGATAAGAATAGAAAAAATTAAAGACAAGGAATCTGGGGGAACTCCCACTTTAGAAGATCCATTGTGCTTTGATTATAATTTTGGATTAGGATTTACAATAGGAGGTATTAACGTTTTAAAAAATAAATAATGAAATACAAATATGAAAACATAGATAGGTTTATGGAATATAAATCTTGGACTGATAAACAAAAGATAGATCAACTGCTGCATATAGATTGCAACCTGTATGCAAATCTTGGAACGGATTCTACAAGAGATGAAAAGGATGAGGTTAAAAGAAAAAGTTTAATTATATACAGATTAATAAAAACATTAGATAGGAAACTTGGGGATGAATTTCTGTATTCAATGGATATGAAACGATGAACGATTTAGATTACACAATTGCAAAGAACCGTTTAGAGATATTGTTGCTAAAAGCACAGGAAAGTTTAAAGGAAGGCAGAGTAACACAAAGCAAGATGGAAGCAATAGAAACGCTGCAATCAACTTTAAAAGCTATGATTGAGTTACGTTTTACAATAGATGAATTAAATAAAAAGAATACACTAATTGCGTTGCAGAACGTTAAAGCATATAAAGAAACTGCTGAACTAAAGAAAAAATTTAGTAATTTTAAACAATGAATGCTATATATTACACAATGCTTATTGCAATACTACTTGCATTTTTCGCAGGTGTGTTTACTGTATTATTGTACCAACAAATATTTGAGAAATGAAACAAGCAATTAAAAATACATTAGCTGCAATACTTGGATTAATACTTACCCCAGTATGGCTACCCATTACATTAACATTTTATTTAATTGACAAATGGCGAAAAAAAGAACAATGAACGAACTACGACAAACAAAGGATAGTATATACGATCATCCGTATTACCCTGTAGAAAATAGCTTAAATTATTTGTGTGCTATATATCCAAATGATGCTGATCTTGGCGCAGCTATTCGCCAACACTTTGATAAATATAAATAATGTTAAACGCTAACCAAAAAGGAAAACGATTTGAACTACGCGTTGCAAAAGATCTTGCAAAGAAGTTTGATACCAATATACGAAGAACACCAAACAGTGGAGGATTATCTATTAAAGGAGATATACTAACAACAAGCGGAATACTATCAGAATACAGTTGGGAATGTAAGAATCAAGAGAAATTAAATATCTGGAAAGCCCTGCACCAAAGCGAAGGAGATGCAAGAGGCACGTTAAAAACGCCAGTAGTAGTATTTACAAAGAATTACGAAAATGATTACTGTGCATTAAGGTATGAAGATTTTGTTAATATATTATTAGAGCTTGATGAATTGCGTAATGAAAGCAAATGATGTTTTGAACATATTACACAATCACCAACAAACGTGGTTATTAATTGCAAACCGTTTACTGTATAGGGATGATGAACAAACCACGCAAGATATAGTGCAAGACATGTATATAAAAGTTTATGATTATATTATAGAAGGTAAACTACAACCAAATAATGTAATAATAAATAATAAGCCACATTTTGGTTTAATAAAAATTATTATACTAAGAATTATACAACACCAAACTAATAATGAAAACAGATTACCAAAGGATGATAATTGTGTATTAAACAATATAGTACAGGATGAGGTTGAAAACATAGAAGAAATAACAACACGCATAGAAGAGATACTACAAGAAATGCATTGGTTTGATAGAAAACTATTTAATCTATATGTAAAGAAATTCAATAGCGTAAGAAAATTATCAAAAGAAACTAAATTAGGACACGTAACAGTATATAATACAATAAAGAAATGTAGAAACAATATAAAAAAAAAGTTAAATGAAAAGTAAAGGATTAGGCGATACCGTACAAAAGGTAACAAAGGCAACAGGAATAAAGAAAGCAACAGATTTCATATTTGATAAATTAGGTATGGATTGCGGATGCGATAAAAGAAAAGAAAAACTTAATAAGTTATTTCCATATAAGAAACCAGAATGTTTAACAGAAGAAGAATATATGGTACTGAAAGGATTCTTTAAAAGAGTTAAAAACAATGTATCAGCAAGCGAACAAACTGCATTGCTTGATATTTACAATAGAGTATTTAAACAGAACAGGCAACCATCAACCTGTGGAAGCTGTGTAAAGGAATTAGTTAACGATATGAAAACACTATTTAAAGAATATGAAAAAGAACAAGAAGCACAAACAGAAGTATGAAGCAGAATTAAAATTAATTAAGTATCTTAATGATAATGAACAAGATATAAATACAGAACAAATACAAAACAAGAACAATGAGCAAAGAAGATCTAATACCATACAAAAAAGGGCAAAGCGGAAACCCTAACGGTAGACCAAAAGGCAGCAAGAACCGCAGCACAATAGTTAAGGAAATATTAAACTTAATGGTGCAAGTAAAGGATGATGATGGCAATGATAAATGGCAAAGCAATGAATATCTAATAGTACAAGCAATGGTAAACAAAGCAATTGAAAAAGGTGATGTTGCTGCGTTCAACGCGTTGTATGATAACTTATATGGTAAGTTAAAGGATACTGTTGATATGAATACTACTGAAACAATAAACCACGATTTTAAAAAGCTAATTAGTGGAATTAAGTTTAAGCAGTAAATACAGGGTATTCCATACATCAGATGCACGTTACTTTATTGTAACTGGCGGCAGGGGTTCAGGTAAATCATTTGCAATAAACACTATACTGTTAATGCTTACCTATCAAGCAGGACATACCATACTGTTTACAAGGTACACATTACGAGCAGCAGCCATTAGTATCATACCTGAATTTATTGAGAAGTTAGAATTGTTAAACGTTTCACAGGAGTTTAAAATAACACGTGATGAAATAATAAACAAAGGCAACGGCAGCAAAATAATATTTCGTGGCATTAAAACATCATCAGGAGACCAAACTGCAAATCTTAAATCATTGCAGGGTATTACTACTTGGGTTATGGATGAGGCAGAAGAATTAAACGATGAGGATATATTTGATAAGATTGATTTAAGTGTACGTAACAAAGCACAGGATAATAGGGTAATACTAATATTAAACCCAACTACAAAAGAACATTTTATATATCAACGTTGGTTTGAATCACGTGGCATTGAAGCAGGTGCAAACATAACTAAAGAAGATACATCATACATACACACTACATACAAGGATAACATAGAAAACCTTTCACCAAGTTATATTAAGCAAATAGAAACAATGCAGAAGCGTAGACCAGAACGCTACAAGCACACGATACTTGGTAGTTGGTTAGATAAAGCAGAAGGTATTATATTTGATAATTGGATAGTGGGAGAATTTAAACAGGTTGGTAAAATAGTATTTGGGCAGGATTATGGTTTCAGTAACGATCCAAGTACATTAGTAAAAACAAGCATAGATAAATCAAACAAGGTTATATATGTACAGTTGTGTTTCTATCAACCTAAACTAACCACAAGTGAGATAGCAGTATTAAATAAAAAGTTTGCATCTAATAACTTAATTGTTGGAGATAGTGCTGAACCACGTTTAATAACTGAACTGAGCGCACATTGTAATATAGTGCCTGCAATAAAAGGACAGGGCAGTATTACATACGGTATTAGTTTACTACAGGATTATGATTTGGTTATTGATCCAGAAAGCACAGATATAATAAAAGAGCTTAACAACTATTGTTGGTTAGAAAAGAAAAGCCAAACACCAGTAGATAATTTTAATCACGCTATTGATGCATTACGTTATGCAGTTAGTTATCAATTGCAAAATCCACATTTAGGTGAATATCATTTATATTAAAATAAAACAATTAATTAAGTATATTAAGTTCATTGATAAAAAGAAAATGGAGTATATGATTAAAGCAGGCAGAGCAATGTTTTAATTGTAGCGTGGCTTAAGCCCCCCTTAAGCATTAAGATAAGAAAAGATAATATAAGATAAAATAAAAAAAGATAAGATACGTGCATAACACTAAGCACTTTTTTTTACATTATATATAACTATGAAAGCACAAATCAAAGTACCAGAATCACTTGAAGAAATTACACTTAAGCAATACCAGAAGTGGTTAAAGATTTCAGAAGGCAAAGAACTTGATTCATTTTTACAACAAAAGATGATTGAGATATTTTGCAATGTACCGCTTAAAGAGGTGTTAACTATTAAGATGAATTACGTTAATAAAATATGTACAGCTATAGATGAATTGTTTAAACAACAACCTATGTTTATTGATAGG